>ERZ779877.2547-NODE-2547-length-13217-cov-2.479866_pt1 | contig 13217 bp, 9 predicted proteins | sample MGYA00511556_ERZ779877 | MGnify/ENA primary metagenome ERZ779877 (study PRJEB29588, sample SAMEA2159338) | human gut metagenome | biome: human gut; feature: human-associated habitat; material: faeces | place: Denmark | collected 2008/2010 ...
AGCAGGTGTGGCGGAGCCGCAGGAAGCGTTGCAGCCGGAGGAGGCAGATTTCTGGGGGAACGGCATCACAGAGCTGACACAGAGCCCGTATGAGATAGAACCAGGTGCGGAGCAGCTTGCGGCGGAGGCTGCATATGAACCGCAGACAGATGCGGGATACGGAGCAGAGACAGAGCCGGTATACGCACCGGAGGCAGAGGCGGTATATGAGCCGCAGACAGGGGTGGTATATGAACCGCAGACAGATGCGGTGGTAAGTGAGACGGAACAGGCAGATGCGGCAGGAAGCTATGGCGGAATCGAGGAACCGGAGATTCCGGGCAGCTATACCGAAGAGACAGACCCGGATACGTTTACCCTGGGGGCCGATGTCCAGGCGCTTCTGGCAGAGGAAGCGGTGGCAAAAGACACGGCGCAGCCACAGGCGGCGGAAGAACCGGAGGATACAGACGATGCTGCCGGGATGGAAGAGCCGGATACGGCAGCACTGGGAGCCGACATCCAGGCATTGATGGAAGAGCAGAAGATACAGCCGGAGGACGAGGAACTTCCGAAGGCGGAGAAGTCCGGCGGAAAGCTGGCAGGCGGGGGACACCCGAAGAGCGGAGCTTCAAAAGCGAAAGCGGCAGACGACGTGCTTCCGAAGATCGAGGAGCCGGAGGAGGAAGGACATCAGGCAATTATCCGGCTTTCCAAAGAGCAGCGGGAGATTTTTACATATTTTGTGCCGATTAAGGGAATGGAACAGCAGCTGTGCCAGGCGCTTACGGGAGCAGCGGCAAGACTTTCGTCCGGTAAAACGGCTTCCACCGGGAATATGATTATTCAGGGCGGACAGGGAAGCGGCAAGACGGTGCTCGCGACCAGCATGATTAAGGCGCTCCAGAAGGAAGTGGGCAAGCCGAACGGAAAAATCGGCAAGATCGAAGCTTCCGTGCTGAATCAGAAAGATGTGGCGGCGCTCCTTAAAAAAGTGGCGGGCGGATGTCTGATTATCGAAAAGGCGGGAGCCATCTCAAGAGAGACGGCAGTCAAGCTTGGCACGCTGCTTGACAGTGACAACAGCGGACTGTTTGTGATTATGGAGGACACCAGAAGAGGAATCGAGAAGGCACTCAGCCGGGATGCGGGATTTGCAGCACGGTTTTCGGAGAAAATCAATATCCCGATCTTTACGAGCGACGAACTGGTGGCGTTTGCGAGATCCTATGCCAACGAACTGGGTTACACCATCGATGAGATGGGAGTTCTGGCACTTTACAACAGCATCAGCAATATTCAAAAGCTGGATCAGGCGACAACCCTTACAGAGGTCAAGGATATTGTGGACGAGGCAATCGCCCATGCAGAACGGGGAGGACTTAAGAAGGCGTTCAGTATTATCACTTCCAGAAGATATGACGATGACGATTATGTCATCCTTCATGAAAAAGATTTTGGATTTTAAAATCAAGATAAAGGGGTAGATGGGTATGGCAAATTTTTCAGAGCTGGATCGGTACTTATTTGGGCAGGCGACACACTATGAGATTTACCGGAAGCTGGGGGCGCATCCCACAGATGAATACGGCATCCGGGGAGTCTGCTTTGATCTGTGGGCGCCAAATGCCGCACGTGTATGGGTCATCGGTTCCTTTAACGGATGGGATGAGGGCGCCAATGAAATGAAGCGCCTGGAGCCGGAGACGATGGGGATTTTTGAATTGTTTATTCCGGGTGTCGAGGAGGGTGATCTGTACAAGTACCTCATCGAGACAAAGGACGGAAAGCGCCTGTACAAGGCGGATCCTTATGCGAACTACGCGGAGTTAAGACCCGGAACGGCGTCGGCAGTTACGGATATTGAACATTTTAAGTGGTCAGATGCCGAGTGGATGAAAGAGCGCGCCACACACAAGGAAGATGTATATGAACAGCCGCTTGCCATCTATGAGGTTCACCCGGGATCCTGGATGCGTCATCCGGGCAGACAGGATGACGGATTTTACAGTTATCGGGATCTGGCAAAATCTTTGATTCCGTATGTGACTGAGATGGGGTATTCCCATATCGAGCTTATGGGAATCTGCGAATATCCGTACGATGGTTCCTGGGGCTATCAGGTAACCGGTTATTATGCGCCTACCTCGCGCTATGGAACACCGGAAGACTTCGCTTATTTTGTAAATGAATGCCACAGACACAAGATCGGCGTCATCTTAGACTGGGTTCCGGCACATTTTCCAAAGGATGCGCACGGTCTGGCAGAGTTTGACGGAAGCTGTCTCTATGAGTATGCAGACCCGAGAAAAGGGGAGCATCCGGACTGGGGCACTAAGATTTTTGATTACGGTAAGAACGAGGTCAAGAATTTCCTGATCGGCAGCGCCCTGCTGTGGGTGGAGCATTACCATGTGGACGGTCTGCGTGTAGACGCGGTGGCGTCCATGCTGTATCTCGATTACGGAAAGGAGGCCGGTCAGTGGGTTCCGAACCAGTACGGCGACAATAAGAACCTGGAGGCAATCGAGTTCTTTAAACATATCAATACCCTGGTTCTCGGAAGAAATCCGGGAGCTGTCATGATTGCGGAGGAATCTACCGCATGGCCGAAGGTGACCGGACCGGTGGAGGATGACGGACTGAATTTCAGCTATAAGTGGAACATGGGCTGGATGCATGATTTTTTGGATTACATGAAGCTGGATCCTTACTTTCGACGGGATAATCATCACAAGATGACATTTGCGATGAGCTACAATGAGAGCGAAAAATACATTCTGGTGCTCTCCCACGATGAGGTTGTACATCTGAAATGCTCCATGATTAACAAAATGCCGGGACTTGGCATTGATAAGTTCCGCAATCTCATGGCAGGCTACGCGTTTATGATGGGACATCCGGGGAAGAAGCTTTTATTTATGGGACAGGAATTTGCACAGCTTCGCGAGTGGAGTGAGGAGCGTGAACTGGACTGGTTCCTTCTCGACAATCCGGATCACAAGCATATCCAGAACTGGGTGAAAAAACTGCTTCATATTTACCGGAAGAATCCGGCGCTTTACGAGCTCGACAGCAGCTGGGGCGGTTTCGAGTGGATCAATGCGAACGATGCGGACAGAAGCATCTACAGTTTCATCCGCAAGAGCAAGGACGGAAAAAATCAGCTGCTCTTTGTGTGCAGCTTTACACCGGTGGCAAGACCGGATTACAGAGTGGGAGTGCCTGCCAAGAAGACCTACAAGCTGATATTGGACAGTGACTCCGAAGAGTTTGGAGGATGCGGCAGACAGCGTCCGCAGAGTTACAAGGCGGTGGAGGCCGAATGTGACGGCAGACCATACTCGATCGCGTATCCTCTGGAGCCGTACGGCGTGGCGGTATTTCGTTACTGATTGCATTTCGGGGGCTGGCGAAATGCGAAGAACAGCTTAATAATGGTGCTGATATGACCGATATATATATCAGCTATGAATGGCGCATAGTGTTATGCGCCATTTTTATGCTTCATATTCGATTACTCTATAGAACCACAGCTGAAAAGGTAAAAGGAGTGCACAGGATGAGAGTAGAGCAGCAGAGCCAGAATATTATAGATGTTGTAAAGCAGAGTATCGGACCGGAGGAAAAGAGTGGGGCCGTTCTGAGCCAATATACCACAGGAGCCGCGGGAGCTGCCGTGGAAAAAAGCAGTGTCAGTGACAATGCGAAATCCGTGAATTTAAAAGATGCCACCTATGCCAAGCCGGCAGCGGAAGACAAGCAGACGGTTGCCGAGGAGATCGAAGCGTCCGCGACGCTTGATGCCGAAGAGCGCAAGAACCAGATGGCGGTGTTGTCCAACACTACCTCCCCGGAAGATTATGCCAAAATGCAGGAAGACGGATTTTCACTGGACGATACGACGACCAATACGATTGTGACCGAGACGGATAAGATTAAGGCACAGCTTGCAAAAGCGGGAGTGGATATCTCTTTCTTTGGAGATGATCTGGATTACGAGCAGATGGCGGCGCTTACCGGAAGCGAAGCGCTTGCAAGACAGCTGGCGCAGGCAATGAAGGAAGCCGACCTCCCGTGCACCGAGGAAAATGTGCGGGGCGTGATGGAGGCGCTCTCACTGGCGCAGACACTTCAGACGCCGGGGGACGGCGCAGTGAAGTATATGCTGGATAACGGGATGGAGCCCACGATCGGCAACCTGTACAAGGCAGAGTACAGCGGAAGTGCTGCTTATCAGGCAAATCCGGAGGCAGCAGTCGATATGACGATGTTTTCGGATCAGATTGACGCGATTATTGCGCGCGCCGGGCTTTCGGTGGATGATACATCAAAAGAGGCGTGCCAGTGGCTGCTGGACAATAGCGTGCCGCTCAATGAGGAGAATCTTGCTTACTATATGGAGCTGAAAAATCTCAGTCTGCCAGTGCAGGCAGAGGCGCTGCTGGGCAGTATGGCGGCTGCGGTTGCAGAAGGAAAAAGCCCGCAGGAAGCACTGCTTGTGGATGGACAATCATTTGCGGACAAGGCGCAGGATGCCTGCGATGTGATCGGCGAAGCGACGGATGAGGATGTCGCATATGTCGTGGACCACGGCATGGAGTTAAATATCCGCAGCTTAAAAGAAGCGATGGCACATCGCTTGGGTGAGGAGACGGCGGATAGCGCTTCGGGAGACGCGCAGGAGGAGACGGCAGAGAGCAGCGCGGAAGGAAGCACTACATATACACAGAGAGAACTGGATCTGCTGACCGCCAGAAGACAGCTGGAGGAGACACGTCTTGCGATGACAGCACAGGCAAACTATGCGTTGCTCAAAAAGGGAATCCAGATTGATACCCAGCCGCTGGCAGAGCTTGTGGAGGCTTTGAAGGAGACGGAGAACCAATATTACGAACAGCTGTTGAAGGGACAGGGTGTAGAAGCTTCGGAGACGAACGTGAATCTTTTCCGTGAGACCACAGAGCGTGTCAACGATTTAAAAACGGTACCGGCATACGTGCTGGGAGCGCAGGGAGTAAAGGATGCGTCTGTCGCAGAGGTTCATGATACCGGACGTGCGATGCGGGATACCTTTGAGCGTGCAAATCAGAGTTATGAGACCCTGATGACGGCACCACGTGCAGACCTGGGGGATTCGATTCAGAAGGCATTCCGCAATGTGGATGATATTTTGAACGATATCGGACTGGAGGCGACGGAGGCAAATCAGCGTGCAGTGCGCATCCTCGGTTATAACCAGATTGAAATTACACAGGAATCCGTGGCGGAGATGAAAGCGGCGGATGAGCAGGTGCAGCGTGTATTCCGCAACCTGACGCCGGCAACGGTGACGGAGATGATCCGCAGAGGAATCGATCCGCTGGATATGGATTTTAGTACGCTGAATGCGACAGCGGAGCAGATAAAAAAGGAGACCAGTGCGAACGATGAGCGCGGCTTTGGAGAATTTTTGTGGAAGCTGGAACGCACGGAGGGAATCAGCCAGGAAGAGCGGGCTTCTTATATCGGAACGTATCGCCTGATCCATCAGGTAGAGCAGTCGGACGGCGCCGCGGTGGGAGCGCTTGTAAATCAGGGAGCCGATATCACCATGCGCAATCTGATGATGGCGGTCCGGTCCGAAAGACGCAGTGGAAAAATGGATTACAGTGTGGATGAATCCTTTGGAAAAGTGGAAGGCAGTGGATATTCCGGCACTTCCATCACCGATCAGATGGAAGCGGCATATCAGAACAACTGCGTGAAAGATGTCGCAGATCTGCTCACACCGGAGCGCATGAAGGTTGTCGCATCACAGACGCCGGACTGGGAGGAGATGACTCCGGAGCAGTTAAAGGAGGCGCTCGCGCAGGCACAGACAGACGATGCCAGCCAGGATTATGCATATGCGAAGGAGCAGCTGGATCAGTTATCGCAGAGCGCGAAAATGACGCAGGATATTTACACGGTACTGCAGAAGTACGACATTCCGAATACCATGACGAACGTCATGGCGATGGAAGCCATGGTAAATGACCGGAACGGCGTATTCCGTCAGATCTTCGGCGAGAGCGCAAAGGGAAGCCACAAAGAGGAAAATGAGGAGCAGCTTGCCCGGGCGAAGGAGCAGGTGCTTGAGGATTTCGGAGAGGCAATCGCAAGCCCGGAGGGGCTTGCCGCTGCACAGGAACAGCTTGCTGAGGTTGCTGAGAATGTAATGAAGGGAATGATCGACAGCGATGACGTGACAAGTCTTGATATCAGGGAGATGCGTCTGTTGTCGGCACAGTTATCCATCGGCAGTATGATGGCAAAAGAAGAGCAGTATGCAATACCGGTGCAGACCGAGAGCGGTGTTGTCGGCATTTCGCTGAAGGTCGTGCGTGGGGATGGTGAAAAAGGGCTGGTTGACATCACGATGGAAACCAAGCTTCACGGTAAGATTGCGGCAACGTTCCAGGCAAAAGAGCATGGCGTCAGCGGTCTGATTGCATCGGACCGGGAGGATACCAAAGAACTTTTAGACAGCCGGCAGGAGAGCTTTACGGCAGTATTGGACAGTGGAAACGAGGCAGATCTTCACTATGCATGCATCGCAGATCTGGATCTGAACCATTTTTCAACAGGCGTCTTTGGCGTGGATGCACCAGAACAGCAGGAGACCACAGAGAAACAGTCGGATACGACGTATCAGGTGCAGACAACAAGGCTATACCATATTGCGGAAAGCTTTGTGCGGCAGGTGCAGGATCTTTTGCAGGGAACAGATGCGCAGGGAGCGGATGCATAAAACAGTTAAAGCAGGGATTCTTCTTCGAGATAGGAGAGTATCCCCAGATAGATGGCATGAGCAAGCTTGCTCTGATAATCTTCGGTCAGGAGCAGATCGGCTTCGCTTTGGTTGCTTAAAAACCCACATTCTACGATTACCGTAGGTGTGGGTGTTTTTGTAGTAACAATAAAAATAAACCACCTGCTATGCAGGTGTGTCCCCAAATAGCTTCAGCTTCAAGTAAAAAACCTCCAATGTTATAATAAGTGCAGGTTCGCCAACCGCACTAAAACAAAGGAGGTATCCAATATGGATAAGAATAGTTTAGCACATACGAGGTGGGAATGTAAGTATCATATTGTATTTGCGCCAAAGTATAGAAGAAAAGTCATATATCAACAGATACGTGTAGATGTAGGACACATACTAAGTGAATTATGTAAAAGAAAAGGAATCGAAATTATAGAAGCAGAAGCATGTCCGGATCACATTCATATGTTTGTAAGAATTCCACCGAAGTATAGTGTATCTGAGATAATGGGATATTTAAAAGGAAAAAGTTCGCTTATGATTTTTGAAAGGCATGCAAATCTGAAATATAAGTATGGAAACCGGCACTTTTGGTGTCGAGGTTACTATGTAGATACAGTAGGAAAGAATGCAAAGAAAATCGAGGAATATATTCGGAATCAATTAAAAGAAGATTTGGAATATGACCAAATGACACTGAAAGAGTATATTGACCCGTTTACGGGTGAGCCGGTAAAGTAGGGCAAATAAGAAAGGCTCTTTAGAGCCAGCCAGAGAGCGTAGCGCGGAAGGCGAACTTTCAGAGCCTCTTTAGAGGCAAGTAGGGAACAGCGGCTTATAGCCGCAGAGCAAACCACCGGCTAAGCCGGTGGTAATGATTTTTAGGAGATAGTAGCTTTCGTTTGCCTTGGCGACGCGTGTATTCTGGGGATCGACTTCGGAAATCAGATGCTCCTGGAGAACGTCCGCTAAGCGCTTGCCGTTTTCGGACTGCCCGTAATAGAATACCTGGGCGCCTTTGATGTCTTCGGTTGTGTAACTGTTCTGATGAATGCTCACGGTGAAAGCGGGATTGGCGTCCGCGATTATCTGGCAGCGCTTCTGCATATCCGCGGCTTTTTTGTTGGTGGCGTCTGCGGGTGAGAGACCGGCGTCGGAATCACGGGTGAGAACGACAGAGATTTCTCTCTGTTCCAGAAGATCTTTTAGTTTTAAAGCGATGGAGAGGTTGATGTCCTTTTCGAGTGCGCCGTTGATGCCCACCTTTCCGGGGTCACTTCCGCCGTGACCGGCATCGACGACAATACAGATTTTTTCACGTGCCGCCTTTTCACTCTGGACCAGTACGGCGCCCTGCTTTGCGAGAATGAAGGCAGCGGCCAGAAGACAGAGGCTCATGATAAGTTCCAACTTTTTTTTCATGAAATAAAAAACCCCCGGGGATTCGTTCATAAAATGATATTCACGATCCCCGGGGGTTAGAACGGCTAGTTGATGTATTTGATAATGGTATCCCAGACCGCCGGATCCTCCAGACCAAGCTTCCAGAAAGCTCCGCCGGCGAGCTGGTTGGACTGCATTACCTTTAACTTCTCCTCAAGTGAAGTGGCATCCTCCACCCAGATCTTGTAGGTGACGCCGCCGTTGATGTATTCTACATAATACTGTCCGTCTGTGTCGGACCACACCGGAACGGCTCCGTTCGTGCTGATCAGGTTCTGGACTTCTTTCATGCCTGCCGAGTAGCAGTCCAGCTCGTAGAGTGTATCACTGTCGGAGGTGTCCTCGGTTGTACTGACAGCCGCGCCATCGTCCGATACCGGAGTCTCGCTCCAGACACGTGTGTAAAACGGCATACCGAGAATCAGCTGGTCTGCCGGAACGCTTTGGAGCGTATCTGCGACACCTTGATTGACAAAACCGATGGACGACACCGATCCGGCTTCCTCGGAACCTGCGTAATGCTCATCATATCCCATCAGTATGACATAGTCGGCAAAGACTGCCTGTTCGGAGCGGTTATAGAATGCCGTGTAAGCTGTTGGCGGATAATTATCGACGGAAAGGACAATGCCGTTGTTGGCACATTTCAGCGATAATTCCCGGATAAACTGGATATAGGAATCACCGATGGAAGGGTCGAGCGATTCAAAGTCCACGTTAATGCCGTCCAGCTTGTACTGGATCGCAGCGGAGATCAGGTTGTTGATCAGACTCTCACGTCTGGAACTGTAGGTCAGCACCTGCGTGGTATCCGGACTCTCCAGTCCCTGATCCTTGGCGCCGAAGTTGCTTACAAGCGCCCAGACTTCAATGTTGTTCTGGTGACAATAGTTTACATAATCAGAACTTGCCAGGGAACCGATGCCTCCGTTCGTATCCTTTAAGTAAAACCAGGTCGGAGAGATGACATTGAGTCCCTTGGTGTTTGAAAGTACGTTCGCAATGTTTGCGTTCGCACTGCTGTTGGTCACCTGATGCCAGCCGAGATTGATGGAGAAATCTTTTTTAATATGCGAAAATTCTTCCGCAGTGTAGTCGCTGGTCCGGGTCGCGGTGGAAGTGCTGCCGAGGGCTTTGGTCTTTACATAGCCGATGATGCCGTCCTCCGTCATCACCTTCGTCCAGGTCTCGTCCGGCTCTAAAACCGTGAGCACGGTTCCTTTTGCAAGGTCGGCGAGAATCGGACTCTTGATGCCGCCCTGATAGCGCAGCTCCGTGGATTTCTTGACAGGAGCGGTGTTGTAGTCGCCCCACTGGTTTGTGAGGACAACGCGGTTCGGCTGATCGTATACGGTATAATCAAAATCGGAATACTGTTTTACGAAATCGATCGCAATATATGCCGTGGAGGCATCTGCCTTTACAATCGTGTGATCTAACGTCCGGGCGTCTTTGGTCACATAGTAGGTCGTGCTCTCCGCATCCGCCGAGATCAGGTCGGTGGCGGTGGTGTATAAAAGCTTGTTCTCATTGGCATCCCAGAAAAAACGGCTGTTGATCTTATCGTGAACCGTCTCAAAATCCAGATATACGTTTCCGTCGATCAGTCGCCCCTGCACAGACAACACTTCATTATTAAAGATCAGGGCTACGGAATCATCAGATGCAAGCCCGTAATACTCGGATAACTCCTGGTGTTCCTTGGAGGGCGTGTATTTTTCGATCAGTCGCCCGAGCAGCATGAACAGAATGATAATGACGATTAAAACAAGAACGGCAATGACCGGTATAATATTCTTTTTTGTATTCTTCATGGAAAAACCCTTTCTTCTTCTGAGAGATTTCCCCTACATTGTAGCATATTGCAGCACAAAATCAAAGCTATTTGCATCTGCCATTTTTTGCGTGCCGCAGAATGAAAAACGGGAACCGGCCGCAGGAGATTGTGAACTCGGGCGGCAGTTCCCGGCTGTCTTTTTATCAAATAATATTCACTGCATAGACAGTATGACCGGGCATTGAGGAACTCAGTCATTCTGTTCCAGTTACGACTAGTTACGGAAGATCTTTTCTGATCTTATCAAAATGGACTTCCTTTAACACCCCCTCGTCAAAAATATAATCTCTCATGTACGTGCTTTCCTCCTGCACGCAGAGCTGGCTGGCTACATCCTGCGAGCTGCTTTTCGCGCCCTCCAGCCAGATGGTAATGCCTCGATTCTCCAGAGACGTAAGCTCCAGATAGAGTCTTTGCATATGTTCATCATTCACATTAGATTCCCCCAAATCTGAAAAATACTAAAAGAAATTCGCTGGTTACGTTTCGTGATATAAAGAAAAATTGCGCTGCCTGATCCCCGGCAGACAGTGTGTTGCGGTTACAATGAATAAAATGACAGAAGTATGTCAAAAAATAGAAAGTGCTCCTTCTCTATATGAAAAGGGTTTTTGATGAACGGAACCTCCTGCATGGATATGGAGTGCTGCCTGGAAAAAACGGAATGATTCTGGAATGTTCCCATCTGTACCAGATAATGATAACCTTCCCCAAGGTTTGTAAAGCTGTCAAATTGTTTGAAAAATTCCTCATAACTCCAGGCTTTCCAGAGTGCAAGACTGCCTAGCACAATCTTGCGGTCGCAGCGCAGGAATTCTGCGGCAGCGGATTCGTTTAAGCTGCCGAGATCCAGGATCAGATAATCATACCCCATATTCAGCAGCCGGGGCACAGCATCCGGCGACAGATTCGGATAATAATCCACGCCGTGCAGGCGGAAGTGAAAAAACTCTGCCTTTGAAGTGTCCGCGGTATCCGCCGTTTTGCTGCATTGTAAGGCATGGCGGTGTATGGAGGCCGCAAGAGCGGATTCCGGAATCAGCCGCGCCAGTTCGCTGCGCTTGTGAAGCTCAAGACAAGCGGTGCGCAGTCTTCGCCTGGAGGCACAGTATGTGCTAAGGCTTATGGCGAGCTGTGTCACGCCAGCCCCCGGATGACATCCGAGAATGCCGATGGTGATGTGTGCTTTGGTTTCGTTGCGATCAAAATAGAAGATGCCGTCTCCCTCCTTTCTTCGGTAAGATGGACGAAACAAGCCGTTCCTTTTCGGGTGTTGTATCGTATGGAACCGCATCTTCCGGAAAACAGTAGACGCGGTGACCTAACTGCCGTGCGTATGCCTTTGCGGCAGAGCGGCAGCCGTGATTGCAGAGAAAACGTGTCGGTGGCAGCAGTGCCAGCTGTTTCCCATAGGCGGCTGCCTGTACAAAATCCCAGTCTCCTCCGTTTAAGACGAAAAGAATCAGGTCAAAAGAAGCCAGCTCGGCAAGCGCGGGCGCGCGGGTGCCATAGTCCCTTACAACGCAGTCATCCGGCGGAACGGAAACAGATATACTGTCCCCATAGTCTGGAATCCCGCGGAAGCTTCCATAAATAAAGATCCCGCTCTGGTCGATCAGACGATGATTTGCCCTGGCGGCGTGTAGAAGCGATGCGCTCCCGTCCGCGGCAATATAGATTGCGGGAATATGCTTTTGATTCATGGTGCTGACAAGAGAAATGGAAATATGCGTGGCGCCTGCACCGGGTCTGCTCCCGATGACGGCAATGTTCCGAATGAGATGCGAAGACTGCTGATTCTCTGATAATGGTACACGAAGCAGTGCGGCTTTCAGATCGCAGGCCTCCTGACAGCGGTCTGCCGGATCTGCGGCGCATGCCTGCTCTAAGATGCACCGAAGCTGTCTGGAACAGCGGCAGGACATGGCGTCCGAAAGCTCCGTTAAAACCCTGCCGAGACTGTAGATGTCGGCAGCCGGAGTGACGGGCTGTCCGCGCAGGATTTCCGGTGCGCAGTAGCGGCTTGTCCCGTAAAGTTGGAAATTTTTTCCGAAACCGGTAAAAAAAGATGCAATGCCAAAATCGAGTAATTTTACCTGATCTCCACATAATATAATATGCTCCGGCTTTAAGTCCTGATACAGGATTGGGTATGGAGACAAATGATGCAGATAGGTAAAAATGTCGCATAGCTGTATGCCCAGTTTTACGATCAGTTCCTCAGAAATGCTTTTTTGATGAGAGACAAACGTCTCGAGTGATTCACCCTGAATGTATTCTTCAATCATATAAAGATAGGCGTCATCTTCGTCGATATCATATATGAGGGGGATTCCTGGATGATTAAGATTCTTCAGAAGAGCTGCTTCCGCGAGGAAGTCAGATTCCAGGGAGAAAGAAGATCTATCTGACAGAGATCTGGGGATTCGCTTGATGGCCCGATAAATCTTCAGCTTGAGATGCTCGGCGAGAAATACGGTACCGAAACTACCGGAACCGAGTACGGAAAGAATCCGGTACTTGCCGAACAGAATAACTTCTTCTATGCAAAATCCGCTCCTTTCATAGTGTGGCAGATTCGCATCTCATGCATATGTTTATAACATGAAAAATGTAGTTTGACAATAGCTTTTCGGCAGTTTATAAAGATTTAATAAAAAGGTATACTTTACATCAATATAGCATTTGATTATAATAAATGTACAGTTTACAAGGTTTTCCGGATAAAGGAAGTAATGCGGGAGTTTCGCATGAAAGCTTGGCTTTCAGAATACGGAAAGGCGTGGTGTAGTATGAAAATTGAAAAAGTAAACGACAATCAGATTCGCTGTACGCTGACGAGGGAGGATCTGGCAGAGCGTCAGATCAAGCTGAGTGAGCTTGCATACGGAACGGAGAAGGCAAAGCTTCTGTTCCGCGATATGATGCAGCAGGCGGCGTATGAATTTGGTTTTGAGGCGGATGATATTCCGCTGATGATAGAGGCAATACCGTTGTCACAGGACACGATCATCCTGGTGATTACCAAGGTGGAGTATCCGGAGGAGCTTGATACCAGATTTTCCAGGTTCTCCGATCCGGATCCGGAAGACGTGTACGAGGAGGCAATGGCAGGCGGTGGAGCAGCACCGGCGCCGGGGAGGCGCTTTCCGGCGTCTCGTACCTGTCCTTCTC
>ERZ779877.2548-NODE-2548-length-13215-cov-4.114134_pt1 | contig 13215 bp, 8 predicted proteins | sample MGYA00511556_ERZ779877 | MGnify/ENA primary metagenome ERZ779877 (study PRJEB29588, sample SAMEA2159338) | human gut metagenome | biome: human gut; feature: human-associated habitat; material: faeces | place: Denmark | collected 2008/2010 ...
CCGGCGTCCGGCGCCCTCCGCGCGCACTTCTTATAACATGCGCGTCTAACCTGGAATCAGGAGAACACGCTCATGACAGAAGTCGGACCGTGCACGAAGACCCTCTCCACCAAAGAGGGCGACATCACGATATACAGCCTCCGCGAGCTGGAGGCGAAAGGAATCATCAAGGACCTTTCCAAGATCCCCTACTCCGTCAAGATCCTCATCGAGGGCATGCTCAGGCAGCGCGACGGAACCACCATCACAGACGACGACGTCGTCACCGCCGCATCCTGGAACCCCGTCGAGAACACGGACCAGGACATCCCGTGGATCCCCGCCAGGGTCCTGCTGCAGGACCTCACCGGCGGAGCCGTGATCACGGACCTGGCCAGCATGAGGGCCGCCGTGGCCGCCATGGGGAAGGACCCGGAGCTCATCAACCCCCTGATGCCCGTGGACCTGGTCATCGACCACTCCGTGAACACAGATTACGCCGGAAGGGACGACGCCCAGGAGCTGAACGAGGAGCTGGACTTCCAGAGGAACAAGGAGAGGTACGCCCTGTTCAAGTGGGCCCAGAAGAGCCTGAAGAACTTCCGCGCCGTGCCCCCGGGCAACGGCATCTGCCACCAGGTCAACCTGGAGTACCTGTCCCCCCTCGTGCACGTCAAGGACGTGGACGGGAGGAAGGTCGCCTACCCCGACTCCTGCTTCGGCACGGACTCCCACACCACCCAGATCGACGGTCTCGGCGTCCTCGGATGGGGTGTCGGGGGCATCGAGGCGGAGGCCGCCATGGTCGGCCAGCCCAGCTACATGAAGCTGCCCGACGTCGTCGGGTTCAAGCTTACCGGGAAGCTCAGGGAGGGCGTCAACGCCACCGACCTCGTGCTGACCGTGGTCAACATGCTCAGGAAGAAGGGCGTCGTGGGCAAGTTCGTGGAGTACTACGGCGAGGGATACAGGAACCTGGACCTCGCGGACCGCGCCACCCTCGCCAACATGGGTCCCGAGTACGGCGCCACCACCGGGTTCTGCCCCGTGGACGAGAAGACCATCGAGTACCTGAGGCTCAGCGGAAGGGACGAGGACCACATCGACACCGTCGAGAGGTACTGCAAGGAGCAGACCCTCTGGTACGACCACGACCCCGAGTACACCGACACCCTGGAGCTCGACCTCTCCACCGTGGTCCCCTGCCTCGCCGGGCACAAGAGGCCCCAGGACCTCATCCCCATGACCTCCATGAAGGAGTCCTTCGCGGACACCCTGAAGGCTCTGGGCGTGGAGGAGCAGAGGCCCGCCGTCGCCGGACAGCTCGGGGACGGGTCCCTGGTCATCGCCTCGATAACATCATGCACCAACACCGCCAACCCCTCCGTGATGATCGCCGCCGGACTGGTCGCCAAGAAGGCCGCCGCCCTGGGCCTGAAGCCGAAGGACTACGTCAAGACCTCCCTGGCCCCGGGATCCAAGGTCGTCACCCAGTACCTGCAGAACTCCGGCCTGCTGGTGTACCTGGAGAAGCTGGGATTCCAGGTCTGCGGATACGGCTGCATGACATGCATCGGGAACTCCGGACCCCTGTCCGACGAGGTCTCCAACTCAATAAAGGCCAACGACCTGGTGGTCGCCGCCATCGCATCCTCCAACAGGAACTTCGAGGGCAGGATCCACCCGCTGGTGAAGGCCAACTACCTTGCCTCCCCGCCCCTCGTTGTCGCGTACGCCATCGCCGGACGCGTGGACATCGACCTGGACAGGGAGCCCCTCGCGGTCACCGACGACGGGAGGGAGGTGTTCCTGAAGGACATCTGGCCCTCCGACGCCGAGGTCTCCAAGCTCACCGAGGAGTACGTCACCCGCGCCACGTTCCAGTCCAAGTACAGGGACATCTTCAAGGGATCCGCCAGGTGGGACGCCGTCCCCTGCGAGGACTCCCCTCTGTTCGCCTGGGACGAGGACTCCACCTACATCCGCAACCCGCCGTTCTTCGACGACATCTTCGAGGAGCCCGAGATCAGGAGCATCAGCCGCGCCAGGTGCCTCGCCAAACTGGGCGACTCCATCACCACCGACCACATATCCCCCGCAGGCGCGTTCTCCAAGGACACCGACGCCGGAAGGTACCTGATGTCCAAGGGCGTGGAGCCGAAGGACTTCAACTCCTACGGATCCCGCAGGGCCAACCACGAGGTCATGGTCAGGGGAACCTTCGCCAACGTCAGGCTCAGGAACCTCCTGGTCCCCGGAAGCGAAGGCAGCTGCTCCATCTACTACCCGGACGGCACCGTCGACACGATCTTCGAGACCTCCAGGAGGTACGACGAGGACATGACGCCGCTGATCATCCTCGCCGGGAAGGAGTACGGCACCGGGTCCAGCAGGGACTGGGCCGCGAAGGGTCCGCTCCTCCTCGGGGTGAAGGCCGTCATCGCAGAGTCCTTCGAGAGGATCCACAGGTCCAACCTCGTGGGCATGGGAATCGTCCCGCTTCAGTTCCTTCCCGGACAGACCGCCGAGACCCTCGGACTGAACGGCACCGAGACCTTCGACATCGACCTCGAGGACCTGGAGCCCAAGTGCACCGTCAGGGTCACCGCCTACAGGGACGGCCAGAAGCTGGAGTTCGACACCCTCTGCAGGGTCGACGTGCCGGCCGAGGTCGACTACATCGCCAACGGCGGCATCCTGCAGTATGTCCTGCGCAGGATGGCCCAGTGAGTCTCCAAGGGAGGGGCATAGTCCCTCCCATCAACCTTTTTCCTTTCTAGGATTCTTATATCCTTTTCAGATTATTATCGCTGTTAATTGTTGTAATTAACAAAACTAATCTAATAATATTTAAATAGTATCAAAGCAAGAATTCCCCATTATGCCATCTGATTGTGACAATAAAATGGACTATTCCCGTTACAAGGTGGATGGGTACCCTGTGAGACACAGAGAGAAGAACCCTTTCTCCCCGCAGTTCACGCTGGACATGAACATCCGCAGGATGATGATCGAGATACGAAAGATGGACTCTAGACTGGGAGAGTTCATGCTCTCCGAGAAGGACTATCTGACCTTGGCCAACGAGGCCTATGCGTCCAACATCCACTGGTCCACTAAGATCGAAGGGAACCGCATGACAATGGAGGAGGTCAGGGAGCTGACCCGGAAGTACACCTCAGGAGAGACCCGCGAATCTCCCGTGGGACCGGTCCAGGAGGTCCTCAACCATTTGGGTTCGATGTTCTCCGACAGTCTGTTCAGGATGCCATGGAGCATGGAGACGGTGAAACGGGTGCACTATCTCCTGATGAAAGGGGTCGGACAGACGGAACCCGGAAGGATCAGGGATGTGGACGTCTCGGTCACAGATCCCAACGGATTCGAATACTTCATCGCATGTCCTCATGGCAATGTGGAGACAGAACTCGAGAGACTGGTGGATTGGATGAACAACTCCCCTCTGGACGAGTTCGCCACAGCCACAGCGTTCTTCCACGAGTTCGAGAGCATCCATCCCTTCGAGGACGGCAACGGACGCACCGGACGCGTGCTGTTCCAGGCAATCCTCAGGGAGTTGGGCCTGAGGAACTGCGGCCTCTGCAAATTCGAGGAGAAGCTTCTGTCCGACACTGGCACGTACTACGACCTGCTGGCCTACACGGACAGGACCGCCAACTACACGCCCCTGATACGCTATGTCGTGGAATCACTGCATGGGGCCTACAAAGAGGCAGTTGATACGTTCTCCGAGAAGGACCGTCTTCATGACATGGAGGAGAACACCCGCAAACTCGCGATGATGGCGAAGGAGAATAGTAGCTTCAGTTTCCAGGATGCCTGCGGATGGATCCCCCTGGGCGAAGCCTCCGTCAGGAGCAAACTGGACACGCTGGTGGATCTGGGCATCCTAGGGAAGGAGGGGAGGACACGTGGCATGAGGTACGTGTTCCTGGATCCCTTCAGGGACCTCAGAAGGGAGGTAGGGGAGACTCCGGATAACGTCGGAAGGGACCTGGGACATATAAGAGATGAATCCGATGTCCTCCCGAGGTGACGATGATGTTCTGCGGAATCTGTGGGAAGAAGAACCCCGATGGCAGTGTGAGATGCTGCGCATGCGGGAACCTAATCGGCGACAATACGGAAGACGAGTGAGTCGACAGTGGATGCGTCTGGATTCCCGTCCCCGTATGCGAAAACTCCTGATGTCTGTGGAACCTGCTTTGGGTCGGTTCCCGAGATGGCCGTCCAACGACACTGCTGGATTCATGTCGCAAATGGAATTCCTTTGGTTCCATCAGTTCCTCAGGGAGGTGATCGGGATCACATACACCCCGTCCGGACGCCTGTATGCGCTCGTCTCCTTTCCGCAAATCACGCCGAGGACCGACGGCGCCCGCTTGATCCCCTTCTTCTCGAGGTAGTCGCAGACAGATAGCAGATTGTCGGCGGCCGCATCGATCTGGTTCGCAGCGAGCTTCACCTCGAACGCGCCCCATCTGCCGGACGGCATCTCGACCACCGCGTCGATCTCTCTGCCATCGCCGTCACGGTAATGGGACAGAGTCCCTCCGTCAGCCTGCGCGTATATCTGGAGGTCCCTCTCGCACAGGGCCTCGAAAAGGAATCCGAACGTGTTCAGGTCCTCCATCAGCATACTGGAGTCCAGACCCATGGCGGCGACGGCGATCGCAGGATCCGTCAGATGTCTCTTCGGCTTCTTCCCCACCCTCACGGATGACCTGAGATTCGGGTTGAACGCCGGCTGGTCCTCGATCATGAACACCCTGTCAAGGGCATCCCAGTATGTGGAGACCGTCTTCGGGTCCGGCTCCTCGTCATCGTACTTCCTCATATCATCAATGAGCGTCCTCGCAGATGCGACGGTCGACTCGTTGCGCGACAGGGAGCGGATGAGGACCCTCATACGATCCTCCGACAGATTGCGACCGTCCAACGATGTGGCATCCTTTACTATGCGTTCCATGTAGCTCTTTATGACTATCTGAGCATCATCGGAAGCGAATCCGATGTGCTGAGGCCACCCTCCCCTCACGATCAGATCCGCCAGTCTCATGAGCTCCATCCTCTCGTTTGAGAAGCTGTTCTGGAAACCGCCGTCGAACAGGGAACGGAGAGACACTCTCCCATCGGAGTCCCCGGATTCGAACAAGGACATCGTTCTCATCCTTATGTCTCCAATACGTCCGGCGCCACTGTGCATTATCCCTTTCCTGCATGGCGTGGATGACCCCGTCAGGATGAACCTCCCGCAGTCCGGAGTCTGATCGACCTCGTTACGAACCGCGTCCCATATTCCCGGAACATCCTGCCATTCGTCTATGAGATGCGGGATCTCCCCGGAAAGCGTCACGGTGACCTCCATCTCCGCCAGTCTGCGGTTCTGGAAGTTGTTCGAGGGGTCGCCCACCATATACGCACTGTTGCTGTGACTTCTGGAGGCCCAGGTCTTGCCGCAGAACTTCGGTCCCTCGACACACACCGCACCGAACAGCCTGAGATGGTGCTCGATCTGCTCGTCCACCAACCTGGGCCTGTATCCTTCAGGCATCAGAGTCATATTGATGGACAGGCCATCTGGCTATTTAGAAATTCCCTATTTATCGGAAATAATATTCCTTGTATTTCTGAAAATTTTTTCCCTGTTTTTCTGAAATAATCTTCCATAATTTTCAGTTACTCCACAGAATAACCTGGTTTGTATCTGTATAGACATGGTCGACGATGCGCGGATCGTACGAACCCGTCTGTCAAAGTATTTATTTAGGAATCCGTTGGGGGTTCTCTGTGGGCCCGTGGGGTAGCTTGGTATCCTTGTGGCTTCGGGAGCCATTGACTCCGGTTCAAATCCGGGCGGGCCCACTCATGACCTAAGCCAGTATGTTTTTAGGGTATCCTTATTCGCTGTTCATTCCGATGCTTCGAATCCTGTCGGGCCCACACGGTGTGGTCCAACCGATTCCAGCTGACCCACTCCGAGTGGTTCCGTTTCCCGACGGATGTGCATTGTGATTACGTCTTTGTACAGACTTTCTGGTCGTTCTTCATCTGGAATATGCGGTCGAGGACGTTGCGCTCCTGGTAGTCCGCGTAGAACTTCTGGGTGGTCTCGATCGTCGCATGACCCATCGATTTCGAGACGAGCTCTATCGGATAGCCTGCGTCGAGCATCCTCTGCCCGTAGGCGCGGCGCCCGTCCCTGAGCTCGAACCTCACGCCGAGGATCCCCTCCACCCTCTCCTTGAGACGGCCAAAGGACTGCTGGCGCAGGAACTCCCTGCCGCTCCTGAGCGGCGGGAACATGGCGTCCGATTCGATGCCGAGGGCCCTGAGCCTCTCCGCCCTGACCGTCAGGTATCTCTCAAGGATGTCCTCCACGCCGTCCATGACGGGGACGGAGCGCCTGCGGCCCCACGTCCCCTCGCCCTTGACGTGCTGCACGAATATGGTGGACTTGTCGCCCATAAGGTGGACATCACTGGCGTACAACTGCCTCGACTCCTGCGGTCTCAATCCTGCGGCGCATCCGAGGATGATCGCCACACACCCCTCCAGGACCTGCCAGCTGTCGGTCTCCCTCGCCAGGGAGTACACTCTCTCGATAACGTCGTCCGACAGCGGCTCCAGCTTCCCGTTGTACGCGTGCGGCTTCCTGTTGCCGTACTGTACATCGTAGATCTCCTTGGCGTCGTTCCCCTTCCACCGGAGGAACATGCCGATGATCGACAGGTCCTTGGCAATTGTGGTATCCTTGACGCCCATCGAGCGCCTGAAGGTGACATACGTGTGGAGGTCGTCGGCCGTCAGCTTCGACGGTGAGTTGCTCTTGATCCTGCCCTCCATCTGCAGGGCGTGGAGCACCCTGGCGTAGTAGCGGAGCTTCCTCGACTTCTCGTCCATCGTGGATTTCGCGTAGTTGGGTGAAATGGCCTCGAGGTATGCGTTGGCGTCGGTGAGGAACTGGTTCTTCGTCATGTCATCCTCCCGGCTCCGAGGCCTTCGGTCTTTCTCTCGATGTTCTTCCTGTATGCTCCGATGCCTGTTCCGAGGTCCGTTCCCGCCGTCGTCTCGACGGCATCGGTGCGGGACGTCCCTCCGCGCTCTGCGATTCCCTTTGTGCTGCTTACGTAGCTCTCCATATTATCCTCCCGCCGCTCCCACCTCCTGATGGTACGGCAAGGTGTTTCCGCGTCGATCGGGGGACCAACGCCTGATGGTGATTGGTCCCGGCGGTATTTAATGATTACCAAAATGGATATTCACAAAGAATATTGTATCTGGTTAAATATCCGCACGGAGATGCGGAAGGTATGAGGGAACCGGAGATAGACGACCTGGAGCTCCTTGAACGCAGCTGCAGCACGTTCGTACTGAGGTACCTGCTGCATCATCCGAACAGGAACAAGACGGAGATAATGTCCACAGAAGGCAGGAACCTGACCACGAAGAACCGCCGCATCGACGAGCTGCTGGCGTACAACCTGCTGGAGGTGGAGGAGGGCTACAGAAGGGAGACCATCTACTCCCTCTCCGACCCCGGGAGAAGGATTGCTGAGCACCTAGACGCGATCTGCGAGATACTGGACGAGATCAGGCCAGGCATGAACGACGACGGCACTGTGTATGTGGATCCGAATGCGGACGGGTTTATGGATAGATTCAGGAATGATTCCGATACATCCTCGAAGTGATCCGACCTTGAATCAACTTGTCCTAATCCAAAATGTCAACGATGGATTCTGAATATCTGGATGATTTAAAGACAAAAAAAAAAAGTAATGTTTTTAATTACGTGAAACGATTCATCAATCATGTCGAGGAAGGCTTACTCCGAGGAAGAGCGCGGTCTCATACGCTCAAGACTCATGGACGTAGCCGCCGCACTCTTCAAGGAGAAGGGAATCCGCGATACGAATATAGACGAGATCTACACGCCTGTGGGGATCTCGAAGACCTTCTTCTACTCGTTCTTCCCGTCCAAGGCGGTTTTGGCCATAGCCATAATGAAGGAAGGCATGGGAGGGATTGGAGACCTGTTCCGCAGGAATGTCTGGGAATACGGGGCTGAGAATGGCATAAAGGAGACATTCTCCGAGGTCATCTCCGGTGGATTCTATATTCCGAGGGAAGACGACCAGGCGTACATAAGGGAACACCTGTCGGAGCAGGAGCTGATCGGATTTCAGAACGACCTTGTTGTGCTGTTCTCCGACATGCTGTACACCGTAGGGGTCCCGGCATCCAAACTGGATCCAAGGGTGGTGTGCAACATGACGATGTCCGTTCTGATGACTAGGATGACAGAAGGGAGGAGGATGTTGCTCACTTTCGCCGAAACTGCCGACAATACCTCGTCCCTGCAGATCAAATCATTAGTGGCGCTTGTATTGGAGAACAGAGTAATATAAAGACTGAATCATAAAAAAGTAATTAAGCAGAGAAAAGAGAAGGAATGGGATCTGCATGATGGATGAGAAGGAGTTGCTCGAACAATGCGAGACGTGGCACGAGGCGGGGGAATACTCCAGGATAGTGGAGGCACTGGAGAGAGTGCCCGAGGATGAACGTACGACCGGAATCGACATGGAACTGGCCAGAGCGTACAACAACCTCGGAGAGCCCGGCGACATTGAGGGAAGGAGAAAGTACAGGAGGGCCCTGGATCTGCTGAGGTCCCATTCGGATGAGCTGGCTGACGACTACAGCTGGAACTTCAGGACAGGGTATGCGCTCTTCTACCTGGAGAGGGAGGGGGAGGCGCTCCCCTACTTCGAGAAGGCACTGGAACTCCATCCCGGAGACGATCCGAAGTACAATTCCAAGGAGGACATCCAGGAGTTCATCGACGGATGCAGGGAGATGATGGCCCTGCCCAGGTTCAGCAAGAGCTTCAGGGACAGGGTCGCCGAGGCCTGGGAGGTGTTTGCGGATGAGGAAGCGGAGATCCGCAGGATGATGGACTCCGACAGAAGGGACGACTATTCCGAGGAGCTGATCCGGAGAATCCAGGACGTCCTTGAGATAGCGTTGGACGACCCGACCTTCGAGTTCGGGATCGATGAAGGGAAACATGACCTCGTTCTCGTGACTCAGGGCGACAAGACCAGGCTGTTCGAGTACGTATACTTCAGAGATCATGCCCCGGAATCCGTGCTGGAGAACTGGAAGATAACGGTCGGACGCCCTTCCAGACCAGAATTCCACCTGCGTGTCTTCGACCTCGACGTCTGCGGCGACGACGTGGATGTATGGGTGGAGAGGACAGAGGAGGACCGCATATCCCTCAAGGTCCACTGCGACAAGGTACAGGGTTCCATGGAGGACGAGGACAAGGTCTGGTGGATGCTGTTCACGGTTGTCGACAATTTCATCGGCGAGGTCGCCAACATGAGGCAGGTGGAGAGCTTCGAGGTTGTCGATGATCTTCCCGAGGGGCAGCCGATCAGGCTGAGTGACCTGCCCAAGGCCATCGAGGACCTGGGCATAGTTCTGACGAACGATGCCGATTCCTACCTGAAGAGATACACCGTGTACAAGACGGAACCCAACAGGGAATCCGACGGCCCGTTGCGTTTCGACATCATATCCGGATCCAACTGCTGTCCTCCGATCGTCAACGATTACTACTCCGGCGAGCGGAGGTATGTCAACACCCTCCACGCCGACGGCGCTGTCGCGGGATACATAGCCTATTCCCTCGACACCTTCGACGGTGATGACAGGAGCGACAGGATATTCGACTTCCGCGACAGCCTCGAGGAGGCCCTGACGGACAAGGCCGGCGAGAACTCGTTCACGGTGATCGGAGGGGCCACCGGCCTGTATTACGGATATCTGGACCTCATAGCCTGGGACCTGTCATCGGTCCTACCTGCCGCACAGGAGTTCCTCACGGATTCCGGTGTGTCCGAGGCGTTCTTCCGCGTATTCGCCATGGATGTCCCCACCTGTCTCATAGCCAACAACAAGGACGGGGATGCGGATCTCGATCTGGATGACATCGATTACACCCCCTACGATCCGGAGGATCCCGAACCGTTCTACGACCAGATCTCGAAGTGGAACGATGAGGATGAGTACTCCCGCTGCATCGCCGTATTGGAGACCATCCCGGAGGAACAGATGGACTACCGCGCCAGCTATGCGCTGGTCCGTGCGTTGCAGAACTACGCCGTCATCGGAGACCACGACGAGGGCACCCCCGGTTACAAGGCGGACAGGGCCCTGGAACACTCCCTGGAGATCCTCGAATCCATCCGTGGCGAGGGCGAGGACAAGGCCGAGTGGAACATGCGCATGGCATACGGTCACCAGTACCTCAGCGGACAGGAGGAGAAGGCCATACCCTATGCTGAGAGGTGGGCGGAGCTGGACCCCGAGGACGAGAACGCGGCTGGGGTGATCAAGGAATGCCTCGAGGCGATAGAGAGACGGTCCGACGGTTCGGAATCCGATGTCGATGATGATGAGACCGGCGTCTTCGCGGGATTCGTCCTCCTGTCCAGGGCCTCCTGGAGCAAGCGGCAGCTGATACGCGACCTGAAGGAGTTGTGGGACATCGTCACGGAGGAGGATGATGACGACTCCAACGACGACGTGCTTGTCTTCGAGGTCGACGGGAGAGTGGCGGCCATCAGCCTCATGAAGGGACCCATCCCGGACGGCGAGGCTGAAGCCAATGCCGAGAACAACTACATGTGGCCCGAGGCCGTGGATGTCGCCAGGGAGCACAGGGCGCACCTCCTGGTGTTCGTCGGCGAGAGGGATGACGACGATCTCATCGAGAGGGGGAAGCTGTTCGTGAAGCTCCTCGCGGCATGCTGCCGTCAGGAGAGCGCCTCTGGCATCTACACCAGCGGAGTGGTGTTCCAGCCGGAGTTCTACGAAGGCATGGCCGGGATGATGAGGGAGGACGAGCTCCCTATCTTCAACTGGATATGGTTCGGACTGTACAGGACGGAGAAGGGTATATCCGGATATACCTACGGGATGAGGACATTCGGAAGGGAGGAGATGGAGGTCCTCGACGCTGATGGGGAACCGAACGACGTCAGGGACTTCCTTGCGAACCTCGTATCGTACCAGCTGGAGTGCGACGTCCGTCTGAAGGACGGCGAGACGATAGGGTTCTCCGAGAACGACAGGCACACGATCGCCCTCAGCGAGGGCGTGGCCCTCCCGGGGATGACACTCAAGGTATCCTATGAATCCCAGGAGATATTCATGGACGACGCGTCGTTCCACCTGGAAAGCATCGAGGAGAAGTCCCTGCCCGTGGACCCCATCAACGCCTACAACCATATGGCCATCTATCTGCGCTGGTGCGTCGAACACGACTTGATCAATGAGGACTTCGCTGAGGATCACTGCGACAGCCTCTCGGTAAAGGACCTGCGCCCGTTCATCAGGGACGTCCTCAACGGAAGGCTCGATGCCAGCATCTTCAACGAAGAGGGCTGGCAGTTCGCCCGCTACTACTACAACTACTGCAGTGAGATGGACTCGCCGCACTACCCCTCGGACATAGACGACTACGCGCTGAGATTCTTCGGGCCGGAGCGCTACCATTCGGACGAGTTCCAATCGGAGGCGTACCTTTTCATCCCGTTCGGCGACAGGTACTACGAGGACATGTCGGAGGTCATCGGAAAGCGCTTCGGGAACTGGGAGAACCAGGAGATCGACCCGGACACCAGGGAACCCTCCGAACTGGCCAGGGCAATGATGGATTACCTCGGATGCGAATGCGAGTACTTCCCGTCCATGAGGGACGACGACCCGCTCATGTCAGCATACGGCTACGCCAGGCGTCTGGGCGTCAGAGAGGGGTACGTACCGGTCCTCGTGAGCGTCGACGACATCCTTTGGGAGTGCCTGGTTCTGAACTCCGACCCGGACAGCGACGGGGAGGCTGACTACACATTCGACCCAGAGAAGGTGGCGCAGTACCGCCGGAACATCCTGGCAGCCCTTACAACGGACGGCAGATGCGTCCTGGACTCCATGGTCGGACAGCGCAGAGCCGAGGCGGAGGATGATGAGATCGATTGGGATGATGAAATCGTCGGAAACATGGAGGGAGGGGAGGGACGTGACCGCCTCTCCAGCTACTGGAACTACGAGACGAACATGACTCATCCGACGATACTTGCGAAGATCCCCGTGGACGAGCCATGGAAGGTGTTCGCCTGGTTGCCGTTCGGAGGCTGGAACGAGTGCCCCGACACCCCGGCGCTCATGGCGGTCTCGAAGTACTGGTACGAGCGCTTCGGAGCCGTACCGGCAGCGATCACGCACGACGAGCTGGAGTACATCCTGCCTGAACCCATCGACGACGGGTCCGCGATAGACACCGCCATCGACCAGTACGGATTCTGCCCGGACAACGACCAGAACCACGAGACCGTAGGTGAGCTGGCGGACGAGCTCCGCCAATCCACGGTGTGGTACATGTGGTGGGATTGAGATGAAGGGGGTCGGCAACAGCACCAGGGTCCTGGAGAAGGCGGAGTTGCTAAAGAGCCTCGGCGAGTACTCCGGATGCATACGGACGATCGAATCCGTTCCGGAAGAGGAGAGGAGCTATCGCATGACCCTGCTGCTGGGATGGGCGTACAGCGACCTGGCGGTCCTCGGAGACAAGGACTCCGGCCGCGACGAGCCGGACCAGGAGCTCCTCGGGAAGGCAGTGAGCATCCTCGAATCGGTCGGGGACCAGGGAAAAGAGGATCCGACCTGGAACGCGCGCATGTGCTATGCCCTCTGGATGACCGACGGGAGAGAGGCCGATGCACTGGAATACGCAATGATATGGAAGGAGTTGGACCCGAACAGCGAGGATGCCCGCAAGCAGGAGGTCACAATCAGGAGATACATCGACGAGAACGTGGTCCAGAACCCAGAGATGTACGACGAGGCGCAGTGGGATGCCGTCGAGGACCACATCGCCGAACATTTCGGGGACTTCCCCAACGTGTTCCACGAGCTTGTGTCCCCGGACATCCACGTCGACATCTGCATCATCCCTCCCAGGAGGGACCACGACTACTACACCCTGGTCACCATGGGTATGGGCGCCCACGAGATGGACGTCCCCGAAGGAATCGAGGATGTCCGCAGAAGGGCGGAGGTGCTGATCAACCTCCCCCGTGACTGGAGGCTGGATGAGGAGTCCCTGCAGGACAACAGGTGGTACTGGCCGATCAGGATGCT
>ERZ779877.2551-NODE-2551-length-13209-cov-5.034590_pt1 | contig 13209 bp, 9 predicted proteins | sample MGYA00511556_ERZ779877 | MGnify/ENA primary metagenome ERZ779877 (study PRJEB29588, sample SAMEA2159338) | human gut metagenome | biome: human gut; feature: human-associated habitat; material: faeces | place: Denmark | collected 2008/2010 ...
GAGCCGCCTGTATCGGCACCTCGAAGAGCTGGCGCGGGATATTGTCCTTGAGCTTCTCGCAGAGCTTGCGGGCGCGGCCATAGGCCTTCTCCCGATGGGCGATGAAGCTGAGCGCGTCGACCTGATCGCCGTTTAAGAGCATGTCGACCTTGACAAGGTCGCTCGGCTTATATTCGCTCAGCTCATAGTCGAGCGAAGCATAGCCCTTGGTGCGCGCCTTGAGCGTGTCAAAAAAGTCGTATATTATCTCGTTGAGCGGCATTTCGTAATGCAGCTCGACAAGGCGGGTGTCGAGGTACTGCATGTTCTTGTACTCGCCGCGCCTGTCCTGGCACAGCGGCATGATGTTGCCGACGAACTCATTCGGTGTGATGATCGATACCTTGACATATGGCTCGTATGCCTCGGCGATCGACGGCACGTCGGGGTAGTTGTGGGGATTGTCGACCATGACGGTGCTGCCGTCGGTCTTTATGACCTTGTATATAACGGAAGGCAGAGTCGTCACAAGGTCAAGGTCGAACTCGCGCTCTAACCTCTCCTGGATTATCTCCATGTGCAGCATCCCGAGGAAGCCGCAGCGGAAGCCGAAGCCGAGGGCGACGGAGCTTTCCGGTTCATAGGAGAGGGAAGCGTCGTTGAGCTTGAGCTTTTCGAGCGCGTCGCGCAGGTCGGGGTACTTGGAGCCGTCCTCGGTGTATATGCCGCAGAAGACCATCGGCCTTGCGGGGCGGTAGCCGGGCAGCGCCTCGGCGGTCGGCTTCCCGGCGTCGGTGACGGTGTCGCCCACGTGCGTGTCGGAGACGTTCTTTATGCTCGCCGTGAAGTAGCCGACGTCGCCCGCTGCAAGCTCCGCGCAGGGGTCGAGACCTATCGGGCGCAGGTGGCCGACCTCGAGCACCTTGTACTTCGCGCCGGTGGACATCAGGAGTATCTCGGAATCCTTGCGTATCGTCCCGTCGAACACGCGGATAAAGACGATGACGCCGCGGTAGTTATCATACTGGCTGTCGAATATCAGCGCCTTGAGGGGAGCGTTGGGGTCGCCCTTCGGCGCGGGGACGCCGTTAACAACGTCCTCAAGCACGGCGTCAATGTTGATGTTCGCCTTTGCGCTTATCTCCGGCGCATCCATCGCGGGGATGCCGATGATCTCCTCTATCTCCTCCTTGACCCTGTGCGGGTCGGCGGCGGGCAGGTCTATCTTGTTGATGACCGGGAGTATTTCAAGGTTGTTGTCGAGTGCGAGGTAGGTGTTCGAGAGCGTCTGCGCTTCAACGCCCTGCGACGCGTCCACGACGAGCACCGCGCCCTCGCATGCGGCGAGCGAGCGGCTGACCTCGTAGTTGAAGTCGACATGACCCGGGGTGTCAATAAGGTTGAGGGTGTAGTTCTCCCCGTCGGCGGCCTTGTAGTTGAGGCCGACGGCGCGCGCCTTGATGGTTATGCCGCGCTCGCGCTCAAGGTCCATGTTGTCAAGGATCTGATCCTCCATCTCGCGCTGCTCCACCGCGCCGCATTTTTCGATGAGGCGGTCAGACAGCGTGGACTTGCCGTGGTCAATGTGTGCGATTATGGAAAAGTTGCGTATATTTTCCTGCTTTATCATTCAGGCTGTTCCTCCTCGGAAAATTCTGCAAGGGTCTGGTTCGCGCGGTCTATCACGCTCTGCATCTGGTCAAGAAAGGCCCGCGCCGCCTGAGCGGTGCTGAAAGCGATGTTCGGCCTGTCCGTCCTGCACAGCAGATAGTCGGCGCTGACCCCGTAATAGTCGCATGCGCGGCACACGAAGCCGAGCCCCGGCTCACGCGCGCCGTTTTCATAATGGCTCAGCAGCGCCTGACTGATGTTAAGGTCGGCCGCCGCCTTGCGCTGGCTTATGTTCTTGTCCCGGCGCAGCGCCGAGAGCGTCTCAGGAAAGCTTCTCTGCATTGTTTCACCTTAAAAATTGATAACAGTCAGTATATTATACAGATAAAAAATACCTTTGTAAATAGAAATTGCGGCAAAAATCTTGAAAACGACGGCGAGTAGTGGTACAGTGTTCGTGTGCAAAAATAAACATTCCGGAGGAATTAACCATGTTTGAAAATCTGATAGAGATACTTAAAGCCAATCCCCGCAAGATCGTCTATACCGAGGGCAGCGATGCGCGCATTCTCGAGTCCGCAGCAAGGCTCAAGAAGGACGGCTTCCTGACTCCTATTCTCGTCGGCAACGTCGATGAGGTCAAGGCAGCGGCTGCAAAGGGCGGCTTCGATATCGAGGGTCTTGAGATAATAGATCCTCTGACCTATCCCGAAATGGACGCGATGGTCGAGAAGATGGTCGAGCTGCGCCGCGGCAAGGTCACCGCAGAGGACGCGCGCGCCGCGCTCTCCAAGGGCAACTACTTCGGCACCATGCTCGTCAAGATGGGCAAGGCCGATGCTCTGCTCGGCGGAGCAACCTACTCCACCGCCGATACCGTCCGCCCCGCACTCCAGCTCGTCAAGACCAAGAAGGGCGCGAACCTTGTCAGTTCCTGCTTCATCCTGACCCGCGGCGATGAGATGCTCTGCATGGGCGACTGCGCCATAAACATCTCCTATGAGGACAAGCTCGACAAGGAGGGCAACGTCGTTCTCTCCGCTGCCGATCAGCTCGCCGAGGTCGCCATCGAGACTGCAAAGACCGCAAAGGTCTTCGGCATGGACCCAAAGGTCGCCATGCTGTCCTACTCCACCAAGGGCTCCGGCAAGGGCGCTTCCGTCGACCTCGTGCGCAATGCCACCGCGATAGTCAAGGAAAAGGCTCCCGAGCTTGCAGTTGACGGCGAGATGCAGTTCGACGCCGCCGTCTCTCCCACGGTCGGCCAGCTCAAGTTCCCCGGCAGCAAGGTCGCGGGCTATGCCAACACCTTTATCTTCCCGGAGATCCAGTCCGGCAACATCGGCTATAAGATCGCCCAGCGCCTCGGCGGCTTTGCGGCCTACGGCCCGATCCTCCAGGGTCTGAACGCCCCCATCAACGACCTCAGCCGCGGCTGCAATGCCGAAGAGGTCTACCTGATGAGCATTATAACTACGGCTCTCGTCTGAGCGTCAGAATAAACTCGCTGCATTACGCTTCGCCCTATCGGGCAAAGCTCCATATCCGCTCCTTCATTCTTCCTTTTCAAATCGAACCCGCTTCGCTGGGCTTCGATTTGAGTTATGAGGGTGCGGAATAGAACACGGCATGTTACACATCCTCCACTTGGAAGGAATCAAAGGGAAACCGCGCACGGTTTCTCTTTGTCGTTGCGGGTGAGGGTTCACAGGGAGAGGGGGAGTCGAAACACCCTCTCCCTGTGCGTGTCTTTGGTGACTTTCTCCACGTCGAGAAAGTCACCCCACGGAGTGACCGGCAGTGAAACACTGCGAAAAGCTTACCAAGAACACCCGCCGTCCGGCGCGTACATGCACGAACTTTTTGTACACATGATTTGATTGCAAACATGTACATTATAAATGAATCATGGAACGATTAAAATAATGTGCATAGGGAGGCGAGCATGTGGAAGGCTTCAGGATAGATACAAGTGACGAGAAAATTTCTTCCGTCAGCAGAACCATTAGAATAAAAGCCGAGACTTTCGATAAGATCAACGAGATAAATATGAAAACCGGCGTATCCTTCAACAAGATCGTCAACCAATGCATTGAATACGCACTGAAAAATTATGAAGAAGAGCTTATTCAAGTATAAATAGACAACATTTTTGCTTTTGATATAGGAGGGGTCTGCATTGGAGGAGTCTGTAAAATACAAAAAGATGTATCTTAAACTGTTTAACGCCGTTACGGATGCACTGGAAGAAAAGGATAGAGAGAAGTCAGACGAAATTCTCAAAAAGGCACAATGCGATTGCGAAGAAATCTATATTGAGGAAGAGTAACGAAAGGTGCGCGCCACGAAAAATGGTGCGCACTTTTGTTAACTAACTTTAACATTACCGCTTTCCCGTTGAATTTACAGCGCCGGAATGCTATAATACCGGCGATATGGATATTCTTATAAACCAAATACTTGAACACAAGGAAGCCGCCGCCCTCCCCTCGCTGCTGGAGAGCGGAGGGCTTCCTGCGCTCATTTCCGGGCTTTCGCCGGTACACAGGGCAAACCTCGCCGCGGCGCTTTACAATAAGCTCGACCGCCCGCTCTTCGTCCTGTGTCAGGACGACACGGCCGCCGAGAGCTTCGCGCGCGACCTGCACGCCATGCTCGGCATCGAGGCCGACACGCTCCTGATGCGCGAGTTTATATTCTACCCCGCCGAGGCCGCGTCGCGTCAGGCGGAGCAGCGGAGGATATCGACGCTCTATAAGCTCGCCAAGGGCGAGAGCCGCGTGTGCGCTGCGTCCGTCTCGGGCTTTGTGCAGAGGACGCTGCCGCCGTCGGTGCTGCTTAAAGCCGCGTTCGAGATAAAGGACGGCGGCACGTACCCGCCCGACGAGGTGGAGAGGGCGCTCATCAGCTGCGGTTATTCGCGCACCGAGCAGGTCGAGGGTCCTGGCCAGTACGCGCGGCGCGGAGGTATTCTCGATTTTTTCTCGCCGCATGATACGGAGCCTGTGCGCATAGAGTTATGGGGCGACGATATCGACTCAATGGCGCACTTTGAGATATCGAGCCAGCGCCGCACGGAGCACATGGACGAGTGCGTGATCCTCCCGGCGACGGAGGCACTGCCGTCTCTTGCTGAGGGCGGCATACCGGCGCTGTGCGAAGAGATAGAAAAATTTGCGCTGAACTACTCAAAGCGCCGCAGCAGCGAGACGGCATCGACCCTCGCGGCGAACATGCGCGCGGACGCGGAAAGGCTTAGCCAGGGCATACTGATATCGGACGCGGACAGGTACCTGCCGATGATATACCCTATGGCCTGCGCGGCGGACTACATCCCGCCCGACGCTTTTGTGTTCCTTGACCAGCCAAACCACTGCGCCGAAAAGCTGCGCGACTATGAAAAGCAGCTCGGCGCGGACATTGCGGAGCTTCAGCGCCGCGGCCTTATCGCCGCAGGGGCTGACAGCTTCAGGCTGGGGACGGATAAATTCTTCAAGACCCTGCCCGAGTGGCCGGTATACATGGCTGATTCCTTTACGACAGGCCGCTGCCCCGTCGCGCCGAAAACGCTCACAAGCATTTCGGCAAAGCAGCTGCCGTCATACGGCGGCAATGCACAGGCCGCGGCGGACGACGTCGAGGCATATCTTAAGCAGGAGTACCGGGTCGTCGTCCTCGCAGGCGATGAGCGCCGCGCGAAGGTGCTGCAGGAGCTCTTCGGAAAGAAAGACATACCCGCGCTCATATACACGGAGCTTAAAAAACTGCCGGAGCCGGGGCACTGCTCGATCGCGATAGGTGCAATATCCGCGGGCATAGAGTACCCGGCGCTGCGGCTCACAATACTTACGGATTCGCAGCTGCTACGCGGCCACGGACGCAGGGCAGGCACGGTAAAGAAGCTGCCGCCGAACCGCCAGCGCATCAATTCCTGCGCCGACCTCTCGATAGGCGACTATGTCGTCCACGAAAACCACGGCATCGGCAAATTTGCAGGCATCATAAAGATGCAGGTGGACGGCTTTGAAAAGGACTATATAAAGATAAACTACGCCGGGACGGACACGCTGTACGTTCCCGCAACGCAGCTCGACCTCGTGTCAAAGTACACGGGCGGAGGCGAGGAGAAGCCCGTCAAGCTCTCGAAGATGGGCGGCAGCGATTGGGTGAAGACCCGCAGCCGCGCAAAAAGCGCCGCAAAGGACATGGCGAAGAAGCTCATTGCCCTTTACGCCGAGCGCCAGCGCCTGCCGGGACACGCATTTGCACCGGACAGCGAGTGGCAGCGCGAGTTCGAGGAGAACTTCGGCTACACGGAGACGGACGATCAGCTTCGCTGCACGGCAGAGATAAAGGGGGACATGGAGTCCTCCGTACCGATGGACAGACTGCTGTGCGGGGACGTCGGCTTCGGCAAGACCGAGGTCGCAATGCGTGCGGTGATGAAGTGCGTGCTTGACGGCAAGCAGGCGGCGATACTCGTGCCGACGACCGTGCTTGCCCAGCAGCATTATCAGACGGCGCTGCAGAGGTTCTTCGGCTTCCCGGTGAACATCGGCGTACTGAGCCGATTCCAGACCGCCGCGCAGACGACGCGGCTGCTATCGGACCTCGCTTCGGGAAAGTGCGACCTTGTCATCGGTACACATAAGCTCCTGCGCAAGGACGTTAAGTTCAAGGATCTCGGTCTGCTTGTCGTGGACGAGGAGCAGCGCTTCGGCGTGACGCACAAGGAGCACATAAAGGAGATGAGCCGCGGGGTCGATGTGCTGACGCTCTCCGCAACGCCGATACCGCGCACGCTGAACATGGCCATGAGCGGCATACGCGATATGTCCACAATCGAGGAGCCGCCTGAGGATAGGCTCCCGGTGCAGACCTTCGTCATGGAGCACGACTGGGGCGTTATTGCCGATGCGATACGCCGCGAGATCCAGCGCGGCGGGCAGGTCTACTACCTGCACAACCGCGTCGAGGATATCGAGCGCACGACGAAAAGACTGCATGAGCTGCTCGACGATGTGACGATCGCCGTTGCTCACGGGCAGATGGACAAGGCGATGCTCTCAAACGTGATGGAGCGCGTGGTCTCCGGCGAGGTGCAGGTGCTCGTCTGCACGACGATCATAGAGACGGGCATAGACATTCCGAACGTGAACACGCTCATAATCGAGGATGCCGACAAGCTCGGCCTTGCTCAGCTGCACCAGATCCGCGGCCGCGTCGGCCGCTCGACACGCAGCGCCTCAGCCTATCTGACCTTCCGGCGCGACAAGGTGCTCACGGAGGTCGCGGAAAAGCGCCTCAACGCGATACGCGATTTCGCGCAGTTCGGCTCCGGTATCAAGATCGCCATGCGCGACCTTGAAATACGCGGCGCGGGCAATCTTCTCGGCGCGGAGCAGTCCGGGCACATGATAGACGTCGGCTATGATATGTACATGAAGCTTCTGAGCGAAGCGGTGCTCGAAGCGCGCGGAATAGAGGTGCCGACGCGGGCGGAGTGCTCTGCCGACCTTGCCGTTGCGGCGAATATCCCGGACAGGTACATCTCGTCGCCTGAGCAGCGCATGGACATCTACCGGCGCATCGCGCTCATCCGTACCGAGGAGGAAGCGGACGACCTGACAGACGAGCTCATCGACCGCTTCGGCGAGACTCCGCCGGGCGTCAACGCGCTCATCCATGTGGCGCTGCTGCGCGGCGAGGCTGGGCGCGCCGGGATAACCGACATCTCCCAGAAGCAGGGGACGCTGCGCTTTACTCTCAGCGACTTTGACATGGAGAAGGTCTCGGCGCTTTATGCGAGGGAGGAGTACAAGAACCGCCTGCGCGTGGAGGCCGGGTCGAAGCCATGCATCAGCCTGAAGATAAAGAACAAGAACCGCGTTATCGATGAGGCGCGCAGCTTTGCCGCCGATTGGGCGGCATGCGGGCAGAACGATACACAAAGCACTTGACAAAACACGATGCTGAGTTATTATTTAAGTCAGCACCGAAATAATAACGATACGGAGAATAATATGAAAAAACTGATAGCACTGATAATTGTAGTGTGCCTGGCCTTCTCGTTTGCGGCCGGCTGCGGCAGCGTTGACAGCACTGACGAGGGATCACCCGCCGAGGCAACAGAGACCCCCGCGCAGGAGACCGCCGCGGCTGTTGAGACCCCGGCGCTTGACTATGACGCGCTGCGCGCTCTCCATGCCGACGATGAGGTCGTCGCCGCGGTGAACGGGCGCGAGGTCACATGGGGCGAGTATTACGGCTGGCTCTACATGAACGCGAGACAGATAGAGAACTATTTCACCCAGGTCGCGATGTACTACGGCATGAGCGCAGGCTGGAGTGACAGCATGGATGATTCGGGCACGACCTTCGCACAGTACGCCGTGCAGAGCGCAGAAAATACGCTGAAGCAATTTGCCGCGATAGACGCATTCACGGATAAAAACGGGATAAAGCTTGACGAGACGGCGCTGGCGGATCGACTTGTTGAGCAGAAGAAGACCGACACCGCGAGCATCTGCGGCGAGGGGGCAACTGAGGATGATTTTGTCGAGAAGCTCGGCGAGATGAACCTGTCTATGGACGCCTACGAGCTTATGACGCTCTCGAATATCAAGTACCAGGAGAACTTCAAGGCTATCTACGGCGAGGATTCCGAGCTCGTCTCCGACGAGGACGCACTCAGCTACCTCAAGGAAAACGGCTACATGTCCGCAAACCATATCCTCATCATGACAAAGGATCCGTCCACCGGTAAGGAGCTGAACGATTCGGACAAGGCTGACAAGAAGGCCAAGGCCGACGAGATATACAAGGAGCTTGCCGCGATAACAGACCAGAGCGAACTTATGAAGCGCTTTGCCGAGCTCAAGGAGGAATACTGCGAGGACACCGGCAAGACCACCTATCCCGACGGCTACACTTTCACTGAGGGCAAAATGGTGCCGGAGTTTGAGAACGCTGTAAAGGCGCTGGGCGATTACGAGGTTTCCGAGCCCGTGCAGTCCGACTACGGCTACCACATCATTCTCCGCCTGCCGGACGATCCTGACAGCGTTATCGACTATACTTCCCAGAACACCCCGATGACCGCGAGAAAGTACTGGGCGAATGCCGATTATGCGGAGCGCATGGAGGCTGTCCTCGATGAGACGAAGCTTGAGTACATCCCCGGCTTTGTGCAGGTAGAGCTTGCGGACTTCATAAAGTAAAAAACGCCTACCTATATATAATAATGCACCGCCTGAGAGTTTCGCGCTCTCAGGCGGTGCTGCTTATATGCTTTTTCTCATGCGTCCCGCGGCGTACACGAGTGGGAGGAGCACAAAGAAGATGGCAAGGCTCACGTAGGGGACGATCGTCGCCGACCAGAAATCGAGCGAAGCGGGAGTCGGCGCGATGAACAGGGACGCTGCGACGCACACGGCGCAGCAGAGCCATATCACCCAGCGCCCGCCGGAGAAGTCGGTCAGGCGCTCGCCGTTATATGTCGGGTCCTTCCCGAAGATGAGCCGCAGGCAGTACTGCGCGGAGTAGAGCACGGCGGAGACGAGCAGAAAGTCCGGAAAGATCCAGAGCATCACGACGAGTGCTTCTACGCGCTCCACGGTCTTGAAGAACACGAGGTTGCGCACCAGGGCGAAGAATGGCTTTGTCAGACGCACACACAGATCCGCGCCGAAGGAACCGACGATTATCACGCTGAGCATCGTCAGCAGCAGGCAGGAGCCGGTGAGCCAGCGTGAAAACGCGCCGAAGTGCCCGGCGCTGCCGTCGGTGCAGCCACCCTCGAGCATACATATATAAAATACGGCGCTCGCGACAATATCGACGGCCATGACCGAGCCGCGCATGACGGGCATAACATCATGCACCGTGACCGGCAGGAGATTGGAGAAATCGAGCGAGAACAGCGAAAAGAACGCCACCAGAAACAGAACGCCCATGAGCACGGGCTTCACGATGCGCGCAAAGCGCACCATCGTGCGCGGCTTCTTCAGCACCGCGGCAAGCGCAATGAGGCCCATTGTGACCGAGAACGCGGCGGGGCCGCTGCTTGGGTAGATGGTGACGATGAATCTGTCAGCCCCGGAGCGCAGCACAAAGCCGCCGTATATCAGAAACCACAGGCTCAGCACGGCGAGGGTGATCTTACCGGCGATGGGGCCGAGCGTGCGCAGGATGAGCTCGGGCAGCCCTTCACCGCTCTGCCGGTGGGACATGAAGCTGCTCATAAAATACAGCCACGCGAGAAGGAGCGGGACGGCGGCCGCCGCGCACAGCCAGCTTGCGCGCCCGGCCATGATGACGCTCTGCGACGGGAAAAGACGCAGGGCGGGCGAGAGCATGATGACCGTGCCGAGGGCGAGCTGCTGCCGCCGGTTGAATCTGTTGTCGGAGTTCATATCAGTCCCTCCATTAAAAATCCCTCACGTCGTTGGTGTGCGTGAGCTGTCCGCTTACGCTGATCTGAAGCTCGAGAGAGGGGAGAAGGTCGGGGAAGCTCTGCGGCAGCATGCGGAAGGCCGATGGATCGTCGCGCTCGACCGCCTGGGCGAGACAGAGAAAATCCGAACGCAGCTCGCGCGAGGTGAGCATGACGCGGCTCACATAGTCGGATATCAGCGCTTCAAGCTGCGCCGTGATGTGATCGGTGTATTCCGCGCTGCGCGTGTCGGAGCTGCCGCTGACCTCGACGATCGAGGCGCGCACGTCGACAGCGATGTTCAGCCCAGTCAGCTCGCCCGTGCCGGACCAGACGGGCGTAACTTCGCTGCCGCCTGAATCTATTTCAAGCACGACGAGGGAGCCGCGCCTGTCGCGCACGGTGACGTTCGTGAGCCCGACCTTGTTTGTGAGAAAGCCGACTGCGATAGCCTCGTCGCGGTCGAGAAACTTGCAGAGCTTACCGTCGCGGATGACCGCGTAGCCGTAGACGACGGCTGTCAGCTTGCTGCCGCCTTCATCCTGCGCGGCGGAACCTTCGTCTTCTGAGGAGGACGGACTGTCGCCGGCCGGTGCGCCGCTGTCGCTTTCGAGCGGCTCGGCCAGCTCCACCGCACATATCAGGGAGCTGCCGCAGCGGTCGAGGTTGCGCACCGTCTCGGCCGCGGTATAGAGACTGCTGTTGCCGAGGCGGCCGACGCTAATCTCAACGGAGTCCATGATCTCGACAATGCCGCGGCTCCCGTCGCCGACCTTGAGCACCGCGTCCTGCGCCGTGCTGCCCTTGACGACGAAGAGCGGGATATCAAGACGCATTATCGGGGAACGGCAGATGTAGGACAGATAGTCGTCTATTCCGCTCTCGGCGGCTTTTTCTCCGATGAGCACATGGCTGATGTGGGAACAGAAAATAATATCCTCAAAGGAATAGTTATAGATATGCTCAAGCGCCGTGGTGATCGAGTCGCCGGTACCGTAGAGCCGCTTGGGCACGTCGCTGGTGCTCTCGTCCGACGCAGAGCACCAGCGACAGCAGCACTCCCCCGCCCTGCTTATCGAGCCCCATGTCCTGAATGACGAGCAATTGCTCTATCTCTTTGAAGTTTGAGTACACGCTTGTGCAGCCCGTGAGCGTAAACGCGGACGCAAGCGCAAGGATAACGCAGATCGCTTTTTTCATTTCTGCCGCCTTTTATCCGGAGGTTTGAGGTGCGGGTCGCGGAACTTGTTGAGGGGCTTCGGCTTTTGCAGCAGAAGCCGCCGGAGCGGGGACGGCTCGCCGTCGCTTAGTGGCGCGGTATAGTCCACACCAAAGCTGTCGATGTCCGCAAGGTGCAGCGTCAGCAGGCACAGTGCCGCGCCCACGCCGAAGAAGCCCGCGAGTATCGACGCGATGACGAGCGCGAAGCGCAGCAGCCGTATCGCCGAGCCGAAGTCCTGACTCGGCAGTGTGTAGCCCGCGATGCCGGAGACCGCAACGACGATTATTGCTATGGGCGAAACGACCTGCGCCTCGACCGCCGACTGGCCGACTATCAGCGCGCCGATGATGGACACCGTGTCGCCTATCGGGTTCGGCAGACGCAGACCAGCCTCCTGAAGCAGCTCAAAGGAAATGAGCATGCCCATGATCTCCAGCGCCGTGGAGAACGGGACGTTCTGTTTTGCTTCGATGATCGACAGCAGCAGCGGCGTCGGGATCATCTCTTGGTGGTACATCGCGATCGCGACATAGAGCGCCGGGAGAAAAATACTGAGAAAGAGCGCAAAGTACCGCAGCACGGTGAGCACTGTTGCGACGAGATAATTATTGCTCGCGTCGCCCGTCACCTTCATGAACTCCGCGAGCGTCACCGGCAGGGCAAGGCCGATCGGCAGCCCGTCAATGAGTATGCCGACGCGCCCGTCCATCAGGTACATCGCGAAGCGGTCGGGGCGCTCGGTGTGCAGCAACTGCGGAAAGGGCGAGCGCGGCGCGTCTACGATATATTCTTCGAGCGTACCCGTTGCGAGTAGAGCGTCGACGTCGAGCGCGTCGAGCCGTGAGGCAAGCTCACGGACGGTGTCTGGCGAGGCCACGCCGTCGACGAACATGATGGCAAGCTTCGTGTGCGATTTGCGGCCGATGCTGCTCTCAATGACCTTGAGCTTCGGCGAGCATATACGCTTCCGGACGAGCGCGGTATTGGTACGCAGGGTTTCGACGAAGGAGTCCTTCGCACCCTTGATGGATTTCTCAAGCGTCGGCTCGGATACAGAGCGGGTGTTGCTTGTCTTGACCTCGAAGCATACCGCCTGCGCCGCGCCGTCGAATATAAGCGCGCAGAAGCCATGCGTGAGATCGTCGACAACATCGTCAAGCGTGTCCCGCCGCTTTGCTGAGTGACTGTACACCGCGCCGGACATCACCTGCGAGATGCAGTCCTGCTCGGTCTGGACACCTGCGGAGCGCAGAAGCTCCGTGAACGGACGGATGATCCCCTCGGTGACTTCGTTGCCGGAGACAATGCCGTCGAGCCAGCAAGCGGTTATCTTTATCCCGCCGCGAAGACCAAAGCTAAGTTCGCGCGCTTCAAAGTCGCCGCAGTCGGAAAAGATGGCTTTAAGAGAGTCCGATGACAATATTGATTTGTATTCTGGTAAAGAGCGCCGGTGCGGAGACTCGGCCTTTAATGAACGTGGCGTATACATATTGGGTATTATAACCGGTTCTGAGCACAATATTTAGACGAGGAAAGAAACCGGAAAAAAGATTGCAGAAATTGGAAAAAAAGTGTTGACATAAGTCGTTTCCGGTGCTATATTAGTCAAGCGCCCGAGAGAGCGGCAGACAACTTGAGAATGAGAACTTAAAAAATTCCAAAAGAATTTGAAAAAAGTTCTTGACAAAGCTAAAAGGCTGAGTTATAATAAACAAGCTGTCGTCGAGAACGACGGAGCGAGATGTACCTTGAAAATTGAACAATGTAAGAAAAAAGCTTATGCTAAATAAGCACCAGAAAAGGGTTCAAGTGAACTAAAAAAGTTCGAGTCAGAAATGACTATAAAGATTCTTTTGAGAGCTGGAAAGCATCAATAAGATTTTAACCGGGAGACCGGTTGAGATACAATTTATTGAGAGTTTGATCCTGGCTCAGGATGAACGCTGGCGGCGTGCCTAACACA
>ERZ779877.2552-NODE-2552-length-13205-cov-3.113460_pt1 | contig 13205 bp, 10 predicted proteins | sample MGYA00511556_ERZ779877 | MGnify/ENA primary metagenome ERZ779877 (study PRJEB29588, sample SAMEA2159338) | human gut metagenome | biome: human gut; feature: human-associated habitat; material: faeces | place: Denmark | collected 2008/2010 ...
CCAAGCGCCGAACGAGATCATCCGCCATAACGAAAAAATTCCGCCAGAGTCTTATACCTGACTCTGACGGAATTTTTCTTATGCGGCCTTTAACTGATTTTTCTGTTCCACGTTCTCCTCATCCTCAACCGTTCAAAGCGCGCAGTTTTCTTTTTATCCATTCAGACGGCCGTATGCCAATCTCAATTCGTCGGCAATTTTCACGCCGCTCAGCGTTCCGGCGATGCCGCCCAAGCCCGTTTCGCGCAGAGAAACATCCATCTTGTCCCCGACGTCCTTCTCGATACGTGCTCACGCTCACGCGGAGAAAATATCCGAGAAGATCAAGCGGTAAAAGAAGCTCTAGACACACCATTTAACAAAATTCAAAAATCCGCCATTTTAACCGAGATGGGGTAAAAAAACACAGGCGCGGAAAGCGATTTTGCCTTCCACGCCTGTTTGCGTGATCGGAATGACGATGGTCTCTGGATATCTTTTTAGGAAAATGTCTGAAAACCCTTTGCCATAAGGACTTTTGAGCCACCATGGGGTAAAAGAAAAGTACCAGCCTTTGTATCAAAAGCTGGTGCTTACTATGGCGCAGAAGGAGGGATTTGGTTCTCCGCGCTCGCCGCTCGTCGGTCCGACCGGCTCTAAGGCCGCACTGCGGCCTTATTCACCCCCGGTCGGTTCAAATCCCTTCTCGTCCTATTTCCCTTGCATAACAAAAGAGACTCTGATTTCTCAAAGTCTCTTTCTTGGCTAATCCCACCAAGGTTGATACAATATGAGAAAACAAAAGCGGGGTTCTCGCTAATAGTAGGGGGGGGGAAAACTTGTCAAGAGCAACATGGTTTACACTTTGTGCAAGCACATGGTTTACATATTTTCTCTTGGGTCATCGACCAAACGGTAGCTCCGCTTCATGCTATAAATGAGCAAATCCCGAAAAGTGCACAAATGCCCCTATTTACATCGAGAAAGCATTTTGAGCAAAAATCTCTTGTAAAACACAATTTCTGAAATAATTGTATCCTTCATCGAACGAGCCGACACATCTGGAAACGGTGCAGCACAGAAAGTAGATAAACGAAAGAATGAGCCACATCCTCGTAATGCCCTGTTTTTTGCGAAGCTGGCACTTGTCGAAGGCGAGCTTCTGCTTACAGTTTCGGAAGAATACTTCAATATTCCAGCGTTTTGCGTAGATATTGAGAATTTCCAGTGAGGTAAGCTCTGTATGAGCCGATATAAATACTCGAAGTGCCCTGGCCTCTCCAAAGGATTTTCAAGATAACTCAGCAAGACAACCGCGTCTTTATACACATTGCGCGCCCGTTATATGAATTTGTACAAAATTTCAGATTTGCTCATTTTCTTTTCGCTATTCAAGCCAAGCTTGCTTATGTCAACAAGCTGAACCCAGCGTTAGCTGAGCCTTTTTGATGTATAGGGAATGACGCAAATTCGTCGCATGAGACGGCGCTTGAAGCCTTTGGGGGGTTACACCTCATTAGCGTAGGGAATGCTCTCCGCGGCGCCGGCGCGGCTTACAGCGATAGCGGCAGCCTTGGCGGCTCGCTCCATCACCTTGGATAACTCTTCGTCGTGGGAAAGCCCTGTGACGAAATAACCCGTAAAGGTATCGCCTGCGGCGGTGGTATCGACCGGCTGAACCGGAAAGGCGGGTTGATAGAGAATCTCGTCTCCGCGCATGCAGTATGCGCCGTCTTCGCCCAGCGTCAGCACGATGCCTGCGTTGGGATAAAGTGCTTTCAGCACTGCGAGAATCCGCTTGGGTTCGGTCTCCTGTGTGAGTGCTTTGCCCTCGATTTCGTTGAGCAGAAACCAATCGACGCATGCGAGCGGATAGCTGTTCAGCGTACTGTTTACGGGAGAGGGGTTGAAGATGATTGTCATGCCGCGCTCGGAAGCCATGCGCATGATGGCAGGCGAATGATCCAGCTCATTTTGCAGGATGAGCAAATCGCCTTTATTGAATTCGGAAAGCACACGTTCAATATCTTCATCCAGAACGCGCATGTTTTCTCCGGCAAAGACGATGATGCTGTTTTGTCCGCTTGAGTCTACCTGAATGACGGTGTGCCCGGAAGGACCGGCTGCGCGCTTAACATAGCGCGTATCCACGCCGTGCTTTGCCAGCGTATCCATCAGGATGGCGCCGTCTTCACCGACTACGCCGGCGTGATACACCGTGCCGCCCGCTTTGGCGATGGCGATGGACTGGTTGAGCCCTTTTCCACCGGCGAACACGTTCTTGGCGATTGCCATTTGCGTTTCGCCCGGATGAATCATGTGCTCAACCTGATAGACGTTGTCTATATTCATGGAACCGTAGTTGAGAATCTTCATGCAGGCATTCCTCCTGAATATATAGTGACCGGAATTGTGACAGGGTTCTCTGTGGCAGATGCGATCTGGGGTTTGCGGCATAGATGAAACAGAACCAGTCCGGGCTTTACTTCCCGTTCCGGTCCTGTGTCTGTTCTGTTTGAAACAGCAGCTGGATCATCTCGAACCGGTGATAACGGTTCAAGCCGTCCATCACTGTTCCTTCTTGGTGGCGTAGGCTGCAACCAGCGCCAGCGCGAGCACCGCGCCCTTGACGGCGGGCAGCACATAGAACGGTACCGCGCAGATGGTCAGGCCGTTTTCCAGCGTGGAAACCATCATCGCGCCGATCAGGGTGCCCAGCGCGTTGGGTCTTTCCGCGCCGCCGACCGAGCGGCCGACGAACACGGCTGCCAACGACTGCATCAGGTAGTTATCGCAGCACATGACCTGCGCGGAGCTGCCGCGGGAGGCAACGAGGATGCCGCCGATGGCGACGAACACCGCGGTAATCATGCCGGCCAGATAGCGGTAAGCCTTGACGTTGATGCCGCTCAGCTTGGCCGCCTGCTTGTTGCCGCCCATGGCGTAGATGAAGCGGCCGTGTTTAGTATATTCGAGGAAGATGTGCGCGATGAGCACGCAGACCAGCATGATGATGATCAGCCAAGGCTCTTTGCCGATGGCGCTGAAAGAGGGCTCCAGCTTGATGCGCGCGGGCTGTGCGCCTGCGGGCGTGCGCATGCCGGTGGAAACCGCGCCGCCGCCGATATACCACTGCCCCAGACCCTGATGCACGAACATCAGCGCGCAGGTCGCCAGCATATCCGGAATCTTGCAGACGAGAATGAGGAACATGGTCAACTGATACATAATCAGCGTCACGGCGATGGTAATCAGCACGCACGCGAACAGCGGCAGGCCGTACCACAGATACATGCTCACGAACACATAGGCCGAGCAGCTTGCCAGCGTACAGGCAGACATATCAAAGCCGTCCGGCGCCATGGTAACCGTAGCGGCGATGGCGAACACAGTGGTGATGGACATGGCGCGCAGGATGTTGATCATGTTGTTGAACGACATGAAGCGGCTGCCCTTGATGAGCGTGAAGACGATGAAGCACAGCGCCAGCGCGATGACGGCTGCCCAATCCAGCAGGAAGCGCGCGGCGTTCTTGGTCTTCCGCGGGGATTTCGTCGAGATCGGTTTTGGGGTCGTTTGCATAGTAACACCCTCCTGTGATCGCCCTTAGCGGGCGTACTTGGTTGTGCTGCCGACAGCGTAATGCATGATTTCATCCTCGTCGGTCTTGGCTGTCTCCAATTCGGCCGTCACGCGCCCGTCAAAGAGCACGTAGATGCGGTCGGTGATGGAAAGCAGCTCGGCGTTTTCGCAGGATGCGTAAATTACGCTGTTGCCGCGCAGGGTAATGTCGTTAATCAGGCGGAAGATATCCTGCTTGGCGCCCACGTCAACGCCCTTGGTGGGCTCGTCGAAGATGTAAACGTCGCAGTCTGCCGCCAGCCATTTGCCTACGGCGACCTTCTGCTGATTGCCGCCGGAAAGATTTTTGACATGCTGCTTGATGGAAGGCGTTTTGATATCCAGCCCCTCCACGTATTCATGCGCGTTCTTTTCCGTTTTGGCTTTGCTGACGAAAGCGCCGTTGCAGAACTTGCTCAGTGCAGCAGCAGACAGGTTGAGGGTGACGTTTTCGTTGACCAGCACGCCCTCTTTGCGGCGCTCTTCAGGAACCAGCGCGATTCCGTTTTTCACCGCCTGAGAGGGGTTGTTGATCTTCAGCTCGCGACCGCCCAGCAGCACGCTGCCAGAGGTGCGCTCGTACGCGCCGAAGATGGTTTTGCACAGCTCGGATTTGCCTGCGCCGACCAAACCAGCGATGCCGACAATCTCGCCCTTGCGCACATAGAAGGATACGTCTTCGACCTTGCCGTCTGCGCCGCAGAGGTTCTTGACCTCAAAGACCTTTTCGCCGATCTGCACCTTTTCTTTGTGGAATTGCTCTTCAAAGGTGCGTCCCAGCATTTTTTCGACGATTTCACGCGAGGTGGTCTCTTTGGTCACCGGGGAGGTATCCACGATCACGCCGTTGCGCATGACGGTATATTTCTCGCAGATTTGGAGAATTTCATGGATTCGGTGGGAAATGAAGATGATGGCGATATTCTCGGTTTCCTGAAGGTGCTTGACCAGCCGGAAGAGCTCCGCGGTTTCCGTGTCGCTCAGGGGCGCGGTTGGCTCGTCCAAAATCAGGAAATTACATTCGTTGGCTATGGCGCGGGCGATGAGAACCATCTGCTTCTGCGCGAGGGAGAGGTCCTGCACCAGCGTGCGAACGTTGACGTCGATATGGAGCTTCTCCAGCACCCGTTTGGCGTCGGTGCGCAGTTGAGCCCAGTTCATCAGGGGCTTGCCCTTTGCGGACATGACCATATCGTTGAGCATCACATTTTCAGCGACGGAGAGCGTCGGCACCAGCGCCATATCCACTTCCTGATACACGATCTGGATGCCCAGCTTTTTCGCGGCCATGGGCGTTCGCAGCTCCACAACCTTGTCGTTGAGATAGACCTCGCCGGTATAGTCGGGGTTTGCGCCCGCAAAGACCTTCATCAGAGTGGATTTGCCCGCTCCGTTCGCGCCCACGAGCGCCCGGATTTCGCCGGTGCTGACTTCGAAGTTTACATCGGTCAACGCCTTCACACCGGGAAATTCGATGGAAACATTCCGGGTTCCAAGAGTCAGCTTGTCCATGGATTTCCCTCTTCTCTATTTCTGCCCGAGGCAGTTTCTTTTCGAAGATTGATTTCAAAAGAATGATTTCAAAAGACGGGTTCGAAGATTTTTCAGGGGTTCTTTTCGAAGAAGAAGCGCCGGAGCAAAGACTCCGACGCTTCTTTGTCAAGAAACATTGCTCAGAATGGTTTTTTGACGTGCTTACCGGAACTTAGTGAATCAGTTCGGCGGGCATCCAGTCAGCCACGGACAGATAGCCAAGGTTGCCGTAGGTCTCGCCGGCCACGTCGGCCAGATTCTCGACGGTGTGATCTTCGCGCAGCGCCTCAGCCTTGATGGCGGTGCCCGGAACTTCGACCACGTCCACGCCGTAGGTCTTGGTGGCAGGATCATAGATCTTATCATATTCGCCGGCCATTTCGAGCATGAGGATACGCATGCCGATTTCGCCGTTCATGGTCCAGTCGGTGGTGCCGGCCGCGGCCCACAGGTCGGGGCGGTTCTGCATGTTGGTCACGTCGACCTGATCGATGTCGACAGAGCCCATCGGCAGCGCGGCGCCCTCGGTGCCGTTGAACATGGCGTTCTCTTCGATCGCCTTGTAAACACCCTGACCGTAGAGATCGTAGTAAGCGATGATGCCGTCCACATCTTCACGGTTGATGGATTGCAGATACGCGGCGGTCACGGCGTTGGCGGAGTCAACGCTGTCCTGCAGCGGCTGGATTTCGCCGACGGTCTTGATCTTGCCGGCAGCCTCGTATTCCTGCCAGCCGACCTCGCGGCGGTCGAACGGGCTGTTGTAGTTGGGGCCGCGCCAAACCTTAATCAGGCGGGCGCCCTCGCCGAACTTGGCGATCATGTCGTCGAGCAGAACGGTGACCAGGCTCTTATCCTGCTGGAACATCTGCGTGATGCCCGGGATCTTCTGGTATTCGCCGTCCGTGTAGAACTGGGTATCGAAGCACACGATCTTCATTTCCGGGTACTTCTCGGCCACTTCCTTCAGGAAGACATAAGAGCCATCCTGATTGCCGTGGGAGATGAGCAGGCCGTCATACCCTGCGGCTGCGCAGCTGTTGATGGTGTCCATCCAGGCGTTGAAATCGCCATTGCAGAAGAAGAAGTCGAAATCGACGTCCAGCGCCTTGCACAGGTCAGCGCAGGAATCCTTCCACATCTGGAAGATGGTGGCAGAAGGCAGCAGCATCACGTAGGCGACCTTCTTACCGGCGACGGGGTTCTCGGTCTGCGCGACGGCGCCCACGGTCATGGTCAGCGCCAGCATCAGAGCCAGAACGATAGCGAGGATCTTTTTCATGGTAACCCTCCTGTTCAATTTTTCAGGGCAATCTCCGTGCCCTTTTGTTGCATTTAGTATAATCCTTGGATATTGATTTGTCAAGCATTGTTCAAATAAAATTATGCTGTATTAAGTTTAGTTGTTTAGCTGTGAACAAAAACAGAATTTTTAAGATGTGTCAAGGCTTTTTAAATGGTCAGATCGTCAGATGTTTAGTCGACCTCAAGCGTACCCTGTCAAATGTACTAAAAATCATCGCCGTTCCTGTTGACATTGCTAAACAATGGCCATATAATAGTAAGCGGTAAACAACTTAACCGTTCATTAAACAAAAACTAAACAAATTAGCGGCGCAGAACGCAAGGAGCAGGTGACAGATTTATGGAAAACAGACGCTATCCCACGGACGCCGAGGCAAAAAAACTGATCGTTGAAATCGGCCGCAGAATGTATGCAAAGAACTTCGTTGCCGCCAACGACGGCAATATCAGCTGCAAGGTGGATGAAAACACCATCTGGACCACGCCCACCGGCGTATCCAAGGGCTTTATGACGGAGGACATGCTCGTCAAGCTCCGGCTGGACGGCACGGTGATCTCTCAGGGCGAGCGCGGCCCTTCCAGCGAGGTCAAGATGCATTTGCGCGTCTACAATGAAAATCCCGAGGTTGGCGGCGTGTGCCACGCCCATCCGCCCATCAGCACATCCTTCGCCATCGCCGGCATGAGTCTGGATCGCGCCATCTATCCCGAGGCGCTGGTCAATCTGGGCACGGTGCCCTGCGTTCACTACGAAACCCCCGGCTCTCAGGGCATCCCCGACAGCGTCGCACCCTATTGTAAGGATTACAACGCGCTGCTGCTCGCCAACCACGGCGCGCTGGCATGGGGCAAGGATTTGATGGAAGCGTGGTATCGCCTTGAATCAACCGAGCATTACGCCATGGTCATCATGTATACCGGCAACATCATCGGCAAGGCCAACGTGCTGAGCTGCGATCAGGTCGGCGAGCTGGTGGAGATCCGCCGCCGCATGGGCATCAGCAGCGGCGGCCTTCCCGCCTGCACCGCGCGCCCCACCAACACCACAGACGTGGTCGCGGGGCACAACCCCGTGCAGAGCGAGCCCCGCACGCTGAAGACCTACGGCGCGCAGGAAGCCGCGCCCTCCTCCTGTGGCTGCGCGGGCGGAAGCGCCGCCAACGATGAGGCCGAGCTGGAAGCGATTACGCGCGCGGTGCTCGAACGCCTGAAGGGGATTCGCTGACGCGAAAGACCGGCGAACCCCGCATAAAAACGTGAAACCGAGGTGCATGCGATATGAAAGCCATCGTCATCGGCGGCGTGGCGGCCGGAATGTCCGCTGCCTCCAAGCTCCGGCGCGTCAAGCCGGACGCGCAGATTGTGGTGTATGAGCGCGGCGGCTTCCTCTCCTACGGCGCATGCGGCCTTCCTTATTATGTGGGCGGCTTCAACGACGATCCCGCGAAGCTGATCGCCCGGACGCAGGCCGTCTACAAAGAGATGCGCATCGAGACGCATCTGTTCCACGAGGTCACGCAGGTCGATCCCGAAAGGAAGACCGTGACGGTTCGAAATCTGGATACGGGCGCCGTCTTTGAAGACGCTTATGACGTGCTCATGGTTGCGACCGGCTGCAACAGCGTCAACCCCAAAATCCCCGGCGCGGATTCGCCCGCCGTCTTCTACCTCAAGACGATGGAGGACGGCCTGCTCCTGCATGAGATTCTCCGCCTGCGCGACGTCACCCGCGTGGCCGTGGTCGGCGGCGGATACATCGGGCTGGAGATGGCCGAGGCGCTGCTGCATTTAGGCAAGGATGTCACGCTCATCGAGGCGGGGCCGCGCCTGCTCGCCTCCTTTGAGCCGGAGTTTTCCGAGCTGGCGGCGCAGGAGTTGGAGAAAAACGGCGTGCGCGTGCGCGTGGGCTGCCGTGTGCAGGAAATTGCCGATGCCGGCAGCGAGCGCATCGTGCGCACCAGTCAGGGCGATTTTGGCTGCGACATGATCCTCATGTCCGTAGGCGTAGTGCCCGCGACGGATTTTCTGCGCGATACGGGCATCCGCATGGCGCGCAACGGCGCGATACTCGTGGATCGAGAGATGCGCACGTCGCTGGAACATATCTACGCCGCGGGCGACTGTGCCGTTGTCTATCACCGGCTGATGGAGGAGGATTACTTCATTCCGCTGGGCACTTACGCCAACAAATGCGGGCGCATCGCCGGTGGCAACATGGCCGGGGCGCACGAGAAATTCGTCGGCGCGCTGGGCACCGCCGCCATCAAGGTCTGCGGGCTTGAAATGGGGCGCACCGGCATGAGCGAAAAGGACGCGGCGCGGTTGGGCATCGACTACTGCACGAAGCTCGTCACGGCCAACGATCATCCCGCGTATTACCCCGCCCCCACCAAACTAGTCATCAAACTCATCTATGATACCCGCACCCGCCGTCTTCTGGGTGCCTGCGTGGCAGGCGAAAAGGGCGCGGTGATGCGCGCCGATATCTTCGCTGTGGCGATTCATGCGGGCATGACGACGGACGAGCTGGGCATGGTGGATCTCGCCTATGCGCCGCCCTTTTCAGGCGTATGGGACGCGGTTCACATCGCCGCAAACGCCGCCAAGTGAGGTGCATATGAACAAACTCTGTACGCTCGCCGAAGCGATTTCCCTCGTTCACGACGGAGACTGCGTGGGGCTGGGCGGCAACACGCTCAACCGCGCACCCATGGCGGCCGTCTTCGAGCTGATCCGTCAGGGGCGGAAAAACCTGCGCGTCGTCAAGACGGCGGGCGCGATGGATGTGGATGCGCTGTGTCTGGGCGGCTGCGCCGGCGTTGTGGACGCGGGTTTTGTCAGCTACGAAAGCCAATACGGGCTGGCGCAGCGCTACCGCGCCTCGGTGCAAAAGGGGCTGGTTCGCGCCAATGAGCACGCCTGCTACACTGTCATTTCCGCCCTGCGCGCCGCCAGCTACGGCATACCGTTCATGCCGGTGCGCGGGCTGAAGGTCAGCGACCTTCGGCGGGTCAACGACTACTTTGCCGATGTGACTGATCCCTTTACGGGCGAAACGCTGGCGGCGGTGCAAGCCATCCGGCCGGACTTCGCCATTGTCCATGCGCAGGTGGCTGATGCACAAGGCAACGCAAGTTTTGAAGGCCCGCTGTATGAGGACGCGCTCCTCTCCCGTGCGGCCAAAAGGGTGATCGTCACCGCTGAGCGCATCGTGGGCGACGGCTGGTTTTCGGCGGGCGAGCAAAAGGCGGATATCCCGCACTTTATGACTGCGGCTGTCGTGCATGTCCCGCGCGGCGCGTCCCCCTGCGCCTGTTACGGCTATTACGAGCCGAATGATTCGCTGATTCGTGAATTTCTTGCTCTTGACAGCAGGGAAGCGCTTCTCGATTTTGTTCAGGGGAGGAAAGAGCCATGATCAGACCCTGTGACATGATGGTCGTCGCGATGTCCCGACTGATCGGCGACGGCGACACGGTGTTCCATGGCGTATCCTCCCACATGCCCATGATCGCCACGCTGCTGGCAAAAAAGACGCACGCGCCTAACGCCGTGCATCTGAACATTCCCGGCGGCGTTGATCCCGTCAAACCTGCCCTGCGGGAATACACCAGCGCGGGCGGCGAGCTGTGGGAAAGCGCCTGCGCAAAGTTCCCGCTGATGGAGGTTTTCGATTTGAGCATGCGCGGCGGGCTGGATGTCGCATTTCTCAGCGGCGTGCAGTTTGACGCGCTCGGCCATGTCAACGCCTCCGTCATCGGCGATTACCACAAGCCCAAGGTTCGCCTTCCTGGCGGCGCGGGCAGCGCGGTGCTCATTCCGACGGCACGGCGCGCGATCATCTGGCGCACCAAGCACGATAAGCGCACCTTCACCGGAAAGGTGGATTTCGTCACCGCGCGGGGTAACGTATCCGACATTGTCACCCCGCTGTGCGTCTTCACCATGCACGAAGGCGAGCTGATTCTGAAATCCGTTCATCCCACTTCTTCGATTGAAGAGGTTGCGGAGAACACGGGCTTTCCAATCCGTTATTTCTCCATCGAGCAGACGCCGCCGCCTACACAGGAAGAACTGCGTGCCCTGCGCGAGATCGACCCCATGGATTACCGGAGCATCGAGTTCCGATGATTGCTCCTTTGGAAACGATAAAAACAAGATAGAAAGGAAGTCCAGCATTATGTCTCGTTTCGACACCTATTTTCTGATGAAGGAAGCCGACGTCATCGAATACGTCAAGGCCAAGTACCCCGATTTCTTCGCGCCTGAAGCCGTGCTGACCGTCAAGGAAATCGGCGACGGCAACCTGAACTACGTCTTCCGCGTCGTCGAGGCGGCCACAGGCAAATCCATCATCGTCAAGCAGGCCGGCGTGTCGCTTCGCATTTCCGCCGAGATGAAGGTATCCACCGACCGGAACCGCATCGAGAGCGAAATTCTCCAGATTCAGGATAAGTACGCGCCCGGTCTGGTACCCAGAATCTATGGCTATGATACCGTGATGTGCGCCTGCGCGATGGAAGATCTTTCCGACCACGCCCTGATGCGCTATGCGCTCATGCGCCATGAAACCTTCCCGCGCTTTGCGGAGGATATTTCAACCTACATGGTCAACACCCTGCTCAAGACCACCGACGTGGCCATGGAGCACAAGGAAAAGAAGGCCATGGTCAAGAGCTTTATCAACCCCGAGCTGTGCGAAATCACCGAGGATCTGGTGTTGACCGAGCCGTATAACGACTGCAACCACCGCAACAACGTCTTCCCGCCCATTGCCGACTTCGTGAAGAAGGAGCTCTACGAGGACGAGGCGCTCAAGCTGGCCGTCGCCAAGATCAAGTTTGAATTTATGAACAACGCGCAGGCGCTCATCCACGGCGACCTGCACACCGGTTCCATCTTCGTCAAGCAGGATTCCACCCGCGTGTTCGATCCGGAATTCGCCTTCTACGGCCCGATGGGCTATGACATCGGCAACGTGGTGGCGAACATGATTTTTGCGTGGGACAATGGCCGCGCCGCGGGCGCGGACGCTTTCTGCGACTGGTGCCTCAAGGCCATTGCCGACACCATCGACCTGTTCTGCGAGAAGTTCCTCGTGTGCTTTGACGCCTGCGTGACCGACCTGATGGCCAAGACCCCCGGCTTCAAGGAGTTCTATCTGGAAAGCGTACTTTCCGACACCGCCGCTTACGCCGGCACCGAGCTGATTCGCCGCACCGTGGGCATGGCGAACGTCAAGGACGTGACCACCATCGCCGATGAGGCCAAGCGCGCCCACGCCGAGAAGGTCAACATTCTCTGCGCCAAGGATTACATTATGAACCGCACGGCGTTCAAGAACGGTGCGGACTTCATCGCCGCTGTCACGCGCGCCGACGAGGCTGCCAAGTAACGCCGAGGAAAAGGAGGAGACCACCATGGCTGAGCAAAAGAACATTATGAGTTATGAAACCGTCGCGCTGGATGACGAGCAGAGCGCGCTGGTGATTTTGGATCAGACCAAGCTGCCCTACGAGGTCGAGGTGCTGCACCTGACCGAACAGAAGGATATCTGGGACGCAATTTACCTGCTCAAGGTGCGCGGCGCGCCCGCCATCGGCGTGGCCGGCGGCTTCGGCGTGTATCTGGCCGCCAAGCGGATTCAGGCGGACAACTATGACGAGTTCTACGCCCAGTTCAAGAAGGCGAAGGAATATCTCGATTCCTCCCGCCCGACGGCGGTGAACCTCTCTTGGGCGCTCAACCGCATGGAGAAGGTCGTCACGGACAACAAGGACAAGTCCATTCCCGAAATCAAGGAGCTGCTGCATAAAGAATGTGTCGCCATCAAGGATGAGGACGTGTGGATGTGCCGCCAGATCGGCGAATACGGCCTGAGCCTCATCAAGGACGGCGACGGCATTCTGACCCACTGCAACGCCGGTCAGCTCGCAACCTCCAAGTACGGCACGGCGCTGGCGCCCATTCATCTGGGACGTGAACGCGGCATGAATTTCCGCGTGTTCACCGATGAAACCCGCCCGCTGCTTCAGGGTGCCCGCCTGTCCGCCTTCGAATTGCAGGCCGACGGCGTGGATACGACCGTCATCTGCGACAACATGGCCTCGCAGGTCATGAAGAACGGCTGGGTCAACGCGGTGTTCGTCGGCTGCGACCGCGTGGCGGCCAACGGCGACGCCTGCAACAAGATTGGCACTTCCGGCGTGGCGATTCTCGCCAAGTATTACGGCATCCCCTTCTATGTGCTGGGCCCGACCTCGACGATCGACATGTCCATCGAAAAGGGCGAGGATATCCACATTGAGCAGCGTCCTGCCGAGGAAGTCACCGAGATGTGGTATAAGAAGCGCATGGCGCCCGAGGGCGTGAAGGTCTACAACCCCGCGTTCGACTTTGCGGATAACGAGCTGATTGCCGGTATCGTCACCGAATACGGCATCGCCCGCCCGCCGTACACCGAGAGCCTCAAGGAAATCTTCAAGAAGAAGGCCGAAGCCGAGGCCGCAAAAAAGAAGTGAGAGCGGAACGCCGAGGCCCGCCCCTCTGGGGACGGGCGGGCGTTCCATAAAGGAGAGCTATGAACGAGAAAGAATTGCGCGCTGCTGTGGAGCGGGTGATTCTGTCGGAGCTGGCCAAAATCGGTGAGCCCTATGTGCCGGTGATGTCCTCCAACCGCCATTGCCACCTGTGTCAGGCGGATGTGGAACGGCTCTTCGGCGCGGGATATCGGCTGACGAAGCTGCGCGATCTGGTGCAGCCGGGGC
>ERZ779877.2553-NODE-2553-length-13203-cov-5.847581_pt1 | contig 13203 bp, 15 predicted proteins | sample MGYA00511556_ERZ779877 | MGnify/ENA primary metagenome ERZ779877 (study PRJEB29588, sample SAMEA2159338) | human gut metagenome | biome: human gut; feature: human-associated habitat; material: faeces | place: Denmark | collected 2008/2010 ...
AAGAGGTTGTCGCTCGCACACCGGTAGATGGGTCATGCGTGACCCATCCGGTTAAACAAATAAAAAAACACACATCTCCCCAAGAGGTTGGTAGAACGCTCCTGCGTAAACGGAGCACGCAGAGCATAAAAAACGCCCGGAAAAGATGGTCACTAAAAAGAAAACCGTACTGCAAAAACAGTACGGTTCAACATATCTAGCAAGCGTCGGAGCTTACCCTGCGATCCCCCGTGCAATGATCCCCAGCAGCTCCACTGCGTCCGACACCTTGATGTACCCATCCGGCACCAGATCCCCCAGCTTTTGCTGTTCATCGCTCAGAGGACAGGGCTCCCCTGCCGCCATCCGGGCGCATGCCTCCAGCACCAGTACCGCATCCGCTACCGTTACCCTGCCGTCCATATTCACGTCTCCGGGCAGATAGCCTGGCTGGAGGGCGGTGGTCCGGGTGGCTGTGGTGGTTTGAATGGGCACAGTGGTTGTTTCCGCAGCGGTGGTTGTGGTCGTTATGGTGGTTTCAGCAGCGGTAGTTGTAGTCGTTTCGGTGATAGCTTCCGTTGTGGTGGTTGTGGTAGTTATGGTGGTTTCCGTTGTGGTAGTTGTAGTCGTTTCAATGGTGGTTTCCGTTGTGGTGACAGCTTCCGTAGCGGTCGTGGTATACCCGGTCGTGGTGGTATTCTCCGTGACCCGGGCGGAGGTGGTCACTGCTCCTACCACCTGTACCGTCCCGGCAAACAGGCTGCACTGCCGGGTGCTCCCATCCATTGCTGCAAAGCTGGCAGATTCCGGTGTCACCGGATAAATGCCCGGCACCGCATCCGCCGGAATCGCCACCGGGATCCGCAGAATCTCCCCGTTTTCATACTGACTCCAGGCGGCATGCATGGATACGGTCAGCAGTTGGGTATCGTAGCTGACCTCCCCCCAGTAGCCGGCCTTCAGATACTGCACCTGGGGCGTGCTGTTGGCGTCAGCAGGCTGGAGCATGCCTCCGTACCGGAAGGTCAGCACAGCAGCGGACAAGCCCGGATTCTCCCCCACATACACCGGCAGATACACGGTTTCCCCCGGCAGTCCGGGCACATTCCCAACGGAAAATTCCACCGGCGTACCGGGGGCAGTGGTGGTTTCAGTGGTGGTTGTGGTAGTGGTGGCAGTGGTCATGGTGGTAGTCGTAGTGCTTTCCGCCGTAGTGCTTTCCGGCATCAGGATCTGCACAGAGCCGGGAGCGGCTGCACAGGTGTATGCCGTCCCCTCCGGATTCCATATGGCGACTGATTGAACGGATATCTCGTATTCCCCCGGTGCTGCATCCTCCGGAATCACCAGCTGAATCCGGAACAGTTCCCCGGTTACATCCGGGTTCAATCCGGCGTTCAGTACTAAAGCCAGTCCGCCGGTGGTATTGTGTGCAGAACCTATGCTCCATAGGGACGGTATGCCCACAATCTGGTACTCGTCATTGGACAAGACAGAGTGGAATATCTCCGGCAGCTGTAGGCGAAACTCCATATCGGAAATGCCGGAATGGGGTCCCACATACACCGGCAGATACACGGTTTCACCCGGCAGTCCGGACGCATGCCCCACGGAAAATTCCACCGGCGCAGGGGCGGTGGTGGTCGTTGGAGCGGTGGTTGTGGTAGTAGTCGTGGTTTCAGTGGTGGTTGTGGTAGTAGTGGTAGTTTCAGTGGTGGTTGTGGTAGTAGTGGTTGTGGGTTCCGTTGTAGTAGCTTGAGGAATCTGGATCTTGCCGCTGTAGGTCTGGATGGAAACCGCATTGTCCCTGTTGTCATAGGCGGCATTGGCGGTCAGATTCAGAGCGAAGGTGTCCCCGGGCTGAGCGGTCTGGGGCACCCGGAAGGAAAGGGTCACAAGAGTGCCATCCTGCTGAATCAACTGGGAGGAGGCAATGGCAACGCCGCATTTGCTGCCCTCCGCCTCCAGGATCATGCAGGTGTCGGAGCCGATCAGATCCCCATAGGTACACAGGGGCTTGCCATACTCGTTGGTTGCAAGCTCCAGCGCCCCGTCATACTCCAGTACAAGCCCCATGCCGGAAAAGCCCCCGTTATCCTCTGCATACAGGGACACCTGCGCCGTGTCGCCAGGCTGTGCCTCCACAGACTCCGCATACACCAGTACAAGGTTGGCGGCGCTAGCAGGGGTTTGCCGGGCAAAAAATCCCGGCAAACCCAATGCGCATGCGGCAGCGGTCAGGGCAGCCCCTGTGCGCCGGAGCCGATCCAACCCGGTTCTGATCCAATGATGTATCATATTGTTCAACCTCAATTCCTCGGGATTCCTGCACCCTTCGCCGGCATACAGCCCCGTTTTCATGCAATGATTCATGCAATTACCTTAAGGCAATACCGCACAAAGCCCGCCTGTCGGCTTTGCGCAGCATCTGCTGACGAATTTTCCGTCATATCACACAGAAACTCCTTGCAATACGCCAGTATTCCTGCGTCGTTTCTATGCAATCTGACGCAAAATCTGTGGGCACATCTACCACACATTCTTTGTGCGGTGTTGCCTTAAAAGTATAACAGCATCTGTGGGAAAAGTCAATTCTTACGGAGATAACAAGGCAAAACCTCTGAAATCTGCACAAAGTCCATCTGCAAAAGCTATACAATCCGCCAAAGGAAAAATTTTTTTGAATTTCCTGTTGACAAATCCGGATGGACATGCTATAATATCATGTAGTCAGTTGATCTGACCACTGACCCCCGTGTCTGGGTGTGGCGCAGTTGGTAGCGCGCTACCTTGGGGTGGTAGAGGCCGTGGGTTCAAGTCCCGTCACTCAGACCATGCAAAAACCGCACAGAATTGGGCTTTCGTCCCTTCTGTGCGGTTTCTTTTTTTTGGGGGAGAAAATCGAGTGGGACACTACGCCCCATCACCCACCAGCAACGCCGTCCATCCTCCGGTCATTCCGGCAGGGAATCCGCCCCGCTGCTGTAATGGGACTGAACCTGCTGCCCGAAATCGTTTGCATATTCCTCCGCTTTGTCCATGAAATGTCCGAAAAACAAGGGAATGGCAAGGATCACCGCCAGGATCATGCACAGGATCAGAATCATCAGGGCGATTACCCCGGCGGACACCTGCAGCCTGCCGCAATGGGGGCAGCGCCGGGTTTTCTCCGGAATCAATTCCCCGCAGTGGTTGCACTCCATATATTGTTTGGCGTGGAGCTTGTCCTCCATGTTTCTCATAATGCCCTCCTGTATGCGACTGCGAATCGGTTTTGGTTTCTTTTAATAGTTTAACACAGGACAGGGCATTTGTCAACGGACTGCGTATGCAAACGCCCCCACGCCTTTGCGTGGGGGCGTTTATTATTCACTTTTTCTGAGATCGATATAGTATGCGTCAATGCTCGGAACGGTTTTTTCTCCTAAAAGTGTGTCATATGTACGGCTGCCGGTTGCTTTACCCCATACTGTAATTTGATCGCCCTCCAGCAAATTGCAGTCAACAATCCTGGTACTGTAGTCAATGGCGATACTATCGTCCCCTACATCCAGACGCACAGTACCATCCAGAACCTGTCCGACCCTTCCGGAGATTGTGACCAACTGCCCTCGCATCATATCCTTATCACGGGCAAGCTCCTTATATGTGATCTGTGTACATTGCGCTTTGTACTCGGATTCTGTATAGGTTTTTTTAACCTCATCATGTTCTTTTGCGCTTAGATACCCCTCTGCGACTCTGCCTATGATGAAAAAGCCAACCAGTACAATGATAAGGGCTAAAATAACATTTCCGGGTGATGTACCAAGATTCCGCAAACAATGTGGACACACTTTTGCTCTTTTATTAATTGTCTGTTTACAATACCTGCATTGTTTAAACTGTGTCATAATGCATCCCCCCTTTTTTCCACAGTATAACACAATACAGGGCTTATTTCAATGTTTTATTGTAAAAATACAGAAAAATCGGCATTCTGCACAATTATGGGGTTCTGTTTTTGCTGCTTTTACAATCTCTCACTCCCCCAGCTTCTCCCTTGTCTCCTCCCCGACGATGCTGTCAGCCTTCATATCCCGATCGCTCTGGAACGCCTGCACCGCCTGCCGGGTGTCCTCGTCAAACGCCCCGGTGATCTCCAGCTCTGCGCCCTGCCGCACCAGCTGCCACTGGATCCACTTTACGTCCTCCCCCTCTGCGCCGGGCTTTACCGTGTCCGTGGGCTCTGCATAGGGACACCCCTCCGGTTTCGGTTCCGGCTCCGTTGCCGCTTCTGTGGTGGCAGGATGGGTGGTGGGCGGCGGCACCTCCTGCTGAGAATCCGACAGCAGGGCGTTGGTAATGGGGTTCACCCCGTTGCTGCAGCTGACGATGAATGCGGTGGGCAAGCCGATCACCACCACGATCAGCAGCAGGCATTTCAGATACTTCAGCCGGGCAGCCTCCCTTGCCTCCAGCACTGCCTCCTGGCTGGACACGGGCACGCTGATGGGGTGCAGCTTTTCCAGCTGTTCCACGTCCGGCATCCGGTCCGGTGCCTGCTCCCCATGGGCAAAGGGCGGCAGCTGGGCATAGCTCCCCACCGTGGCTTTCAGGTCATTGTATTCGTCCACCGTCATGGCAAAGGACGCAGCCCGCTCCAGCAAGCCCTGTGCGTTGGGATCCGGCTGGGTAAAATTCCTGCTCCGGAGCCGTGCCAGCCCAAGCCATACCCGGTAATGCTCCGGTGCCTCCTGCGCCAGTTGACGGAACACCGCCTCCGCCTCTGTGAAAAGCCCCAGCTCCAGCAGACCCTCCGCCCCCCGGATCGCCTGCTCCATACCCTCTCTGTTGTCCCTGTCCATTCTGATCGTCCTTTCGATGTGCTATTTCCCCAGCTTTTCGTATGCCTCCAAAGCATCCGCCGCCAGGTGCAGCTGTCGGTATGCCCCTGCGTAAGCCGCATACACCGCCTCCAGCCGCTGACCGGTCACCTGTAATGCCTGTGCCGCTCCGGCGGATACCCGATCGTCCAGCGCCTCCTGGTATTGATGCACCGCCCTGTTGATCCGCTCCTGCGCCGCCATGCACTGCTCTGTAGTGCGCCGGAGCCTGTCTGCGGTATCCCGCAATGCATGGGGCGCTGCTGTTTCCATCCGTTCCATGCTATCACCTAGTATCTGATTCGGTTCATGGCATCCTCATAGGCAGAGATCGCCTTCCACGCCTGTGTTCCCAACTGCTGGGGCTCCTCCATGCACCGGATGGCATGCTCCATACCGGACAGGTGGGTCTGCCCCTGTGCTTCGTATGCCTCCAGACCCGCAGCAAGGGATTCCAGGAACCGTTCCAGTGTCCGGATCTGACTGCCCAGTGCCGTGACTGCGCCCCCAAGCCGTGCAAGCCGTGCCCGGCACTGATCCATTTTCGGTGCCGCATCCCCCATCTGTACCGCCAGCTCCTCCGCCTCCTGCCGGGCGGTGCGGATCCGCTCCTGTGCATCGGCGATCTGCCGTGCCCCCTGTTTCAGGGCATTCCGTCTGCCCTGTTCCAGAAAGGCATAGAAGGGGTCGTTTTCTGCCGGCAGGGGCATAGCCTTTGCCGCCCGGTACTGACGCTGGGCTTCCTCCAACGCCTCCTGCGCCGCCTTTTCCCGGCACAGCGCCGCCTCCCGCCGGCGAAATGCGCTGCCCAGTCCGTCCTCCAGCCGGTACAGCGCCGCCTGGTTCTGCACCATCAGCTCCCGCACCTGATCCAGTTGCTGCTGCATCTGCCTGCACTTTTCTCCGGCGGCTGTCTGCTCCGCCCGTGCCGACCGTTCCGCATGCTCCCCACGCCGGGCAAGCTGCTTTGCGGTCTGCTGCATCCTCGCCAGGCTCTCATCCAGCTCCTGCTTGGCGAGCCGCACCGTTTCCGCTGAAAACCGTGCCATGTGAACCTCCTTTTGCAGTCTGCTGCATCTGCCTGCACTTTTCTCCGGTGGCTGCCTGTTCCGCCCGTGCCGACCGTTCTGCATGCTCCCCACGCCGGGCAAGCTACCGTGCGGTCTGCTGCATCATGGACAACACACCGCAAAGCACGCCTGGCGGCTTTGTGCAGCATCTGCTGACGAATATTCCGCCATATCGCCCGGAAGCTCCTTGCAATACGGAAGTATTCCTGCGTCGCATCCAACCGATCTGGTAAAACATGCGCTGGCGCATCTGCCCCACAAGCTGTGCGGTCTGCTGCATCCTCGCCAGACTCTCATCCAGCTCCTGCTTGGCAAGCCGCACCGTTTCCGCTGAAAACCGTGCCATGTGAACCTCCTTTCGGGGTCTGCTGCATCTGCCCGTTCTGCATGCTCCGCCGCTACTCCTCCGGCGGGGCAAGGGACGCCGGATCAAAGGTCAGGGGCTGTACCTCCGGGCAGGTCTGCTCCAGGGGCTTCAGCAGCTCCTCAAATGCCGCCTGCTCCGCCGTGAACAGCCCCCACGCCTGCCGGGTCATGCCGTTGAGCCGCTCTCCCAGAGGGTCGTCCCACCGGGCAAGGTTCTGCATCCGGTTCATTGCCGCTGCGCCTCCCGGAGCAGCTTTGCCTTCCGGGCAAGATCCCCCTCCATGGCGTGGAGCAGCTTCAATTGCTTGACCGCATCCGCCACCGTAGCATCCAAAAAGGCAGAGAACCGGTCATACTGCTCCCCACGCCAGAAGTCATGCATATTGGCATGCTCCTGCTTCAACTGCAAAAACAGCCGGGACATGGTGTCTACATACTCCCCCAGTTCCTTGCTGAACGCCAGGATCGCCTCCTCCGGATGCTCCGTTTGCGCCCGTATGGTATGCTCGCTCATAAAATATCACCCCGCTGCAAATACATCCGGTACAGCTCTGCCATTTTTTTCGTATCCGACACCTGCCGGGCGATCTCGCCCCCAAGCCGATCCACGCTTTGCCGCATATAGCCCAGTTCCTCCTCCAGACGCACCGTCACCTGATCCTCCAGCATGCCGCTGAGGGCACGGGTGCGCTTTTGCAGATACGCCTCCGTCTCCTGCATCCGATCCAGTTGCTTTTTTAAAGATGCGGTATACTCCTCCAACCGGGCAAGGTCTACAAAAAATTTATCCTGCATACCGGCTCCTTTCACCCATCCAACAGGGCTGCCCGATACCGGTCAAACCAGCCCTTCCAGTTCTCGTACTGATAGGGACGCACCTTGGATACATTGGGCAGCACCACGCAGCAGTTTGCCGCCAGGGTATCCACCGACACATATTCGCCGCCGTTGCTCCAGTCCGCCGCCGCAAGGGCTTCCCTGGAGCAGAACACCGCCCGCTGGTACCGGATGCCTCTGGGGATCAGCTCCCGGAGCCGCTGGGGCTCCTTTTCCGTGAGGATCACGAAAATATGCTGCTCATAGCCCCGTGTGTACAGCAGTTCCAACTGCTGGCTCAACTCCCGTGCCCCCGGTGCAGCCCCTCCGTCCGTATCCATCAGCAGTCGGTCAAAGGCGCTGAGTTCCTCCCGGGGCGCAGCCTGCTCCGGCGCAAAGTCCAGGATATTCCGGGCGCTGCTGACGATAAGCAGTCTGGGGCTAAGATCGATCTCCGCCCCTGCCTTCAGCCCGTCCAGCCGTGCATGGTACAGGTCATGCAGCCGGGTGATCTGTCCTGCCGCATCCCCCTCGTTCTTGATGTATGCCACGCTGCCGGACAGCATGGGCGCCATATCCTCCAACGGGCTTCTGTATTTGCGCCCCTGGCTGGTGTAGTTCAGATCGCAGTAGGTGACTGCATCCGCCAAGGGACAGCCCTCCGCCCGAAGCTGCTGCAAGAAGCTCAATGCCGCAGAGACCTCCAGAGCACGCAGCCTGGACAGCTCCCCCAGCATCACATAGCCGGAGAAGGTGCCGCTGGACAGCTCCAGTCCCACCGGCTCGTCGGACAGGAAGGACTGCCCCAGCACCAGTTGATACCCGGCATCCCCCGGCTCCGGCAGCACGCATCGGGACAGGGCGGAGTTCCCCTCCCCCACCAGAAGGGGAGCTTCGTTGCCGGAAATAATCATAGGCGGCACGGGAATATTCGCCCACTTGTCGCAGATCTCCTTTGCGATCCGCTGATGCTCCGCCCCGTTGGTTTTCCCTGCCCACGCCGCCTTGAACAGGGTGGCATGCACGCCCCCGTCCTCCGACTGGTAGGCAAGCCCCCGCTCCTGCTGCAAATCGTTCATCATTTCTCCGCTGCGGCTGGTTTCAAAGGCGCTGTTGATGGTATTCTCCGAACCGCTGAACACGATCCGGTTGAAAATCTGATCCTTCGCCTCCCTGCCCACGCAAATGGCCTGGCTGCTGAGGATGATGCTGATGCCGGCGTTCCGGATCTCCTTGAGCAGCGCCAGTAGCCGAGCGGAGCATTTTGCCGCCAGTGCCGCACTGCCGTTTCCGGTGGCCTCCAGCATATTCTGGTACTCGTCGATGATGACAATGGTGCGCTTGAGCCTGGGCAATTCCCCGCTCTGCACCTTTTTGCTCATGTGATAGGTCTTGAAATCCGTTGCCCCTGCCCGGTTGAACAGCCGGTTCCGCTGCTCCTTCAGAGCGGAGATCTTGTGCAGCACATCGTAAGCGTCCTCCACCCGGTTTTTCAGGGAAAGAAAGGACACATGGGGAATGTAGGCGCTGACCTCCCCCGGACGCTTCAAGTAGTTGGAAAATTCCACCCCATCCTTAAAGTCAATGAGGTAATACTCCAGCTCCTCCGGAGAATACGCCATTGCGCCGCTGAGGATGAGGGTATGCAGAAACGTGGTCTTGCCGGAGCCTGTGCCCCCGGCGATCAGAGCGGCAGATTTTCCGGTGCTTTCCACATCCAGACGGAAGTACTGCACCTGGTTGCCGCTCCTGCCCACCGGGATCTTCAATTCATCGTAATAGGGCGTCCGGTCATAGGCTTCGTGCAGCAGGGAATCCAGTTGGATGGGCCGGGACACATATCTTGTGGAATCCGCCAGCAGCTGCCACAGCGCCCCCTCCGAAAACATCGGCTGGGCAATGTCCGCCCTGTATGCTCTGTCCCCTGCGGTGAAGCAGCCCTCCCCGGTGTAGGTCACCACCAGTGAGCCGTACCTGTCCGCATCCAGGGGCGGCACCGGCTCACCGAACCGGGTCAGCCGGGCGTCCGTATGGTTCACCAGCAAGGTGAGAATGCCGCAGCGCCCACCGCTTTCCAGAAGATTCTCCACCTTTTTCCGGACGGAGCGTTCCTCAAAGGCATAGGGATAGTTGTGGATCACCACCAGCACAAAGGGCTGGGGCGTATCCGGACAATGGGCGTTGTAGTCGTAGATATTGGCGTATTTTCTGCCGTAGAACCGGATCCGCTCCTCCATCAGGCTGCTGATCCGGTCAACCCCTGCGGCAATGGCATCCTCCGTGGCCTTGGGGCCGTCAAAGGTGACAGCCTCCCCCACCCCGTTGGTCAGCTCCGACACCAGGGAGCATACCACACCGGACAGATCCCCCTGCATGCCGCAGACGTGCAGCGCCTTCACCGGGAAGGATACCAGAAACTGCAAAAACCAATTCACCAACAGGCTCTCAAACTCCCGGCTTTCGATCTGTGCGCCGGTGGCGTTCACCACAATGGAGGAAAAATTCGGATTCAGTTCCACATAAAAGGGGTTGGAGCAGAAGGCCTCCGGATCCGGGTGGAAATTTTCCTGCCAGAACCCCTCCGTTTCCGGGGACAGGGTGAATGCCGCCCGCCCCAGCAGGATCTGCTTGGGGGCTTCCTCCGCCCCCAGCCGGTCACAGGACAGCAAATCGCTGCGCACCTGTGCCGCCTGCCGGTTCAGCCCTTCACATAGCGCCCGGCATTCCCCATACGACTGCCACCGGGTCACATCACACTGCGCCCGGCAGGTGCTGTCGATCTGCTCTCCCCGATCCTCCCGATCCCGGCGCAGCTGTGCCCGGATCTCCCTTGTGGGATAGTCCCGATCCAGCAATGCGTCCAGTTCCTGGTACAGCGCCCTTGCGTTGCAGTAGGATGCCGCCAGCCGCTCGCACACGGCTTCATCCTGGGCAGCCGGCTGCACGCACAGGGATTTTGCGGCGGAAAGAAACGCCTTTGCATGCATGGAAAACGCATCCAGGCACTTCTTCCCCCGCAAGGGCAGGGGCTTGGTTTCTGCGATCACCTCCGACAGCAGCGGCCCGTCCGCCGGGAATTTTTTCTGGATCCGTTGAATTTCCGCAACCATCTCCTCCATGGCATGCAGATCGGTTTCCACCTGGCTTCTGGGAACAGCGTATAAATCCCCATTGGCACGCTGATAGGTCTGCTCGTTTTCGGCATGCGCCTGCCGGGCAGCCTCCTGCGCCCGGGCGCACCGCTCCCCGAATGCGGCGGCAAGCTCCGTCAGCCGCTGCTGATTCAACAGATAATCCTTGTCCATCTTCATGCCCTCACCTGTCATACCGTACACTGCCGCAGATCCGGATTCTTCAGCATATCCGCCACCTGGGGCTGTTTGCACTGTTTATAGATGCTGCTGGAAAGGAAGGGAATGTTCCGCTTCCGGCAGCGTTTTTTCTCCTTGAATACCTTCTTGCCGAACACCGGATCCTGCGCCATCCGATCCTCCAGCGCCATGCAGGTCTTGAATGCCCCGATGAGCTTTTCCAGCATGGGCACGCTGCATAGCTGCTGCCGCTCCTCCGGGCTGAGCCGGTGAAATTTCATTTCCAGCAGTGCCACCTGGGGCAGCCAGTCATACACCGGTGCCGTCAGCACCGTCCGGGCGGTGGTGAATACCTCCTGGTCGATCATGGCAGACCGCAGCACCACCGGCGCCAGTTCAAACGCCCCCGTATCCGGCACCAGGCTCCGGAGTCTTTCGGACAGGGTGAGAAATTCCGGCTCGAATGCCATGGCATCCTTGCACCAGGCAATGCGTGCGCCGCAGATTTCTGCCGCCCGGGTGCAGTACGCCGGGGTGCACCACTGCTCCTCCTTCTGGGGCAGCTCCAGCGGCGGCAGGGAGTCCCGACTCACCCGATCCGACAGGGCGGCAGCCTCCTTTTCCAGGGCTTCCCTGGCATTTGCATGCACGCCGGGAACCTCCTCCTCCAGTTGTTCCAACGTATCCGTCCGGGTGCAGAATCTGGTAACGGATTCCGGCAACAGCACCAATGCCGCCGCCAGCCGCTCCACCCGACATGCCCAATCCTCGCTTCTCGGAGCTTCCGCCAGCAGCCGGATCTGTCGATCCACCAAGCCGCCCTTCCGTTTATATACATATTGTTTAACTGAACCGGTAACCACCGGTGTATATGCCGGAATGCCGGCTGCTTCTGTCTGCATACTCATAATGACCCGATCCCCTTACCTTTGCAGTACCGCCCCTTATTTCGTGCCGGCGAACTGCCCTTTATGCTATTTTACCATCTTTCCGACGCAATGTCAACTGAATTTTGTTTTATATGTATAAGGTGGCAAAGAATGTACCTGTTGTTTATTTTCAACGAATTGTATAGGAACCCTGCACAAAGCAGCTATACCTCCTTTGTAGGATGTACCGAAGACAAAAAACCCGGAGCGGATGCTCCGGGCGTGTGGCAGCAGGGATCATTCCACCACTGCGTCCTCCTGTGTAAAACCTGCAAGGGAGTGCTCCTTCACCTGAATGCACACATAGGAAATGGCACTGTCAGCAGCTGCGGAGAACTGGCGCTTTGCCGCCGGCGCCACCCGGAGCCAGTCCCCGGCAGTCAGAGGAATCTCCTCCCCGTCGATCACCGCCTTGCCCTTGCCGGACAGGATACCGTAAATCTCCTCATTCTGCTTGTGGGCGTGGACAAAGGGCACGCCCGCCCCTGCCGGCAGGGTGTTGATGCTGACCTCGGCACCGGTAAGCCCCAGCTTATCGTGCAGCTCCGTGCGGCTATCGGCTCCAAGTGTGATTTTCGTGTACTGTTTCATAAGAATACCTCCATTCATGATGTAACATTTATTGTTACAACCATAGTATAGCACACCGCTGTTGTAATGTCAAGAGGTACAATGAAAAAAAGAGTCGTGAATCCTCACGACTCTTCCGTATCCAGCCGATGCTGCAACTCTCCACGCACCTGTGCCATGGTGACGCTCTGTAATTCCCGTTCCATCGCATGCTGTGCACGGGCAAGGCATGGATCCAGCACCCCGTGCACATTCCGCCCCACCGGGCAAAGCTGATTGGGCTTTTCGTGGAAATGAAACAGGGAATCCGCATCCACACTGTCCACCGCCCGGTACACATCCAACAGGGTGATCTGCTCCAGGGGCTTTGCAATGCTTGCACCGCCGGAGCCCCGTGTCACCTCCACCAGACCGGCAGTCTTTAACTGACCCAGCAGCTTCCGGATCATCACCGGGTGCACATTGGTGCTGCCTGCCAGAAACTCGCTGGTGACCTTGTATTGATCCCGGAAGGTATCCAGACACAGGAGAATATGAACCGCAAGGGTGAATCTGCTTGAAATCTGCATAATGTCCGCCTTTCACCGGCATACGCCGTGCTCCCACCTATCGAATTCTTTATCACCTTGTCTGCCATGCTTCCTGGGCGATTGAAAACAAATCCTCATAAAATCTGCGTTTATGATAACCACTTAGCACATCTTTAATAATGATTGCCAGCGGTACTCCGATTAGAAGAGTTGCCCCAACCTGTCCAAGACCTTCAGTGAAGCAATTCAAGCCAATGGAAATTGAAAGAAATGTAAGCATAACCTGAAGTTCTATCGCCTCTACATCCTTTGCTCCTCTGATTCGTAGCATAAGGAAATGGGTAAAATTAGAGAAATACTCCTCTGACGGAACCCGTTCCAGCAATTTGTAAATATGTGCACGCCACTGGGTGTACAGGGTATATTTCTGGCTTTTCCTCTTGCATACCTTCAGGTACTCCGCCCTTTCCTCCTCCAGATTAAGAATCTCTTGATATGGTTGTCTGTGCATAACTGTCCCTCCTACAAGTACTACAACAAGAAAGCCTGAACACATACATGTTCAGGCTTTTTTCTTGGCTCCCCCAACTGGACTTGAACCAGTGACACCCTGATTAACAGTCAGGTGCTCTACCGACTGAGCTATGGAGGAATAGAGAGTGCAGAGCAAAAGCTCTGCACTGTTTTGTGCCGGCGTTGATTTATCTTCCCAGGTCGTCACCAACCAAGTATTTTCAACGCAGATGAGCTTAACTTCCGTGTTCGGA
>ERZ779877.2556-NODE-2556-length-13190-cov-3.185992_pt1 | contig 13190 bp, 25 predicted proteins | sample MGYA00511556_ERZ779877 | MGnify/ENA primary metagenome ERZ779877 (study PRJEB29588, sample SAMEA2159338) | human gut metagenome | biome: human gut; feature: human-associated habitat; material: faeces | place: Denmark | collected 2008/2010 ...
AGACCGCGACTTTGTAACTGTATATATGCCATCGCGTGATGATGTTTATTACGGACAGAGTGATATGTCTTATAAAGGCGATGAGCATAATACAATGATTTCTTTACCCAAGTTTATGCGATATGTGTTAAAGGGTAATGCAAATTATTGGGAGTGTATTTTTTCGACGGCTATTAGCACTTATACTGCTGGCGCGCAACGTCTCTTGTACTTTCTACAGGACAATAGTCAGCCACTATTACAATATAGCGCAAATGGCTTTTTGAACTCATTGCGCGGAAAAGCTTTTGGCGGCGATTTGTCACAACCAAAGCATTTGGCACGAGCGTGGTATTTCGCGCTTCTGGCGAATAATATGGTAAATAATGATATGGCAATGGATTTTGTTTCTTGGCGCAATACAGCGCTTTGTACAAAACCATATCTCATTCGTTATGAGGGATGTAACGATGTAACTCGTGAAGATGTAATGGATATGTTTGATAGGGTCTTTTCTGTCCCACACGATTATGAAGAAAACGCCACAGTGAATGAAGCTGTAATGCGCGAGGCTACGCGCCGTGCGCAAGAACTATTTTATGATGAAGTGAGGAATTATTAGCAATGCGTGAGTTTGTAAGTAAGAAAAATTGTCGTTTTGGTTATTACGGTGACGTTACAAAATGTTTTGTTGATGATTGCACCTATCTGTTTGTTAACTATATTAAAAAGAACTTTCCTGAATTGAGTTTTCTACTCTTTGTAGATGATGGATTTAAGCTTGACCCGCGTCTACTGATGAATCGTTCTTTCGAAGGTATGGCGCGCCGCGATGAACGAGATACTTATAATCGCGAAGTGGGCGAAAACGTAGCTTATCTGGCCGCGAAGAAGAAAGTGTATGCTAGTTTTACCAAGCGTGGGATTTATTTCTTCTCTAAACTTAAGGCTACAGAGCTTGCGTTTACTACTGATTTTATGGCTTATGATAGCAAGCGTCAACTGACATATGATTTTCTCCAAGATAAAATTGATAAAGCCCTAAAAAATTGACAAAAGCGCTCAAATGTGGTATAATATACTCATCAAATGAGAGAGAAGGTAGCTATTGTGGATAAGTCTCTTATCTATGAACATTTCGCCGCGATATTGGACAAGTTAATGGAGGAATCTTATTTTAAGTATTATTTTCAAACGCCATGGAGCCTAGAAGATGATATAGAGATTAGTGATACCATTTCTATAAAGTATGGCGCATCGCGCGGTTGTATTATAGATAGAGACTTTCCATATGTAGTAAAGTTTGATTTGTACATCGACCGCGAAAATGAGATAGGGGCTTTTTGTAAAAAAGAAATTGATAGTTACGAAGTTGCGCGCAGAGCTAATTTTTCTAACTATCTAGTAGAATGCGGGCTTTTAGGTGTTTATCATACTAATTTTGATTTTTTTGATGCAAATGAGCTAGAAAGTTACTTTGGAGCGCGATTCGAGTATGCGGATAAATGTCAATTGGAACAAGCAATGTGTGAATGCGAAGAAGAAGTACCGCTTCGTATCTATCTCCCGCTTTATTTCTACGAAAAAATTGATGCGGGTTTTGTACCAAATCAAGAATATAGTCAAAATGTAAAGACTATTTCTACTTCTTATAGACAGTCACCGCTCATTGGCCGCAATGCACGTATTGGATATGAGTTTGTTAAAGAGTATGGAAGACAAGAGTACATTGAATTTTCTCGTTTTCTTTCTGTGATTGGCGCTGAAGACATTCACGCAGATAATGTTGGATATAAAAATGGTCAATTGCGAGTATTGGACTGGGCTGGATACCCGCTTGGAGGTGACATCTGGTGAAAGTGCTTGATCGCAAAGTGTGTTACTCTTTTGATGATGACCCTATTGCTATACCGATGGTAAAGATTTCGTTGGGTATGAATTATAGAACAGGAACAGAAATTATAAGGTGGGTAACAGAACGTGAGTTTGATAGATGGGAAGATAACAAAACAAGAACTGATTAACGCAATTGTACTGTTAAGTGATTATTGTGCGCGGCAGGTAGATGAAGGACAAGGAACGTGCGGCCCAAACTGTTGGTTTAAGGATAAGTGTCCTTTTCTACAGAATATGAGTGCGCCTATGATGTGGAAGATACCTGAAACGTTGAAACAATGGGAGGAAGAAGAGTAGTGTATGCTATATTTCTTGATTACGATGGCGTTCTTGTCTCTACTGATTGGGAGGATAGTGTTCTTTTAAAGTATGGATACACGCCTGTAAATGAACTCGCGCCAGAACTGATAGACAATCTCGCGAAAGTAGTTGAAGCTGTACCCGATGTTAAACTTGTCATCACTTCACAGTGGCGCGGCGACACAAGAGCTTTCATTAAAGCAATGCTTCAGCTTAAGCATCGCGGCCTTCGTGTCTGGGACACAGTGGGCGAAGAGGTTAATCCTGACCGTTCTGCTGAAATCCGCAATTATCTCGCGCATTGGCCTGAAATTGACCATTACATCATTCTGGACGATGAAACACTGGACGAAGATTTGCGCGCAAAGCAAGTAAAAACTACCCTTAAGTGCGGTTTTACCGCAGACAAAATTGAAGAAGCTATTAGAAAGCTAAAGGAGAATATTTAAACGTGAACAACGATGCTCTATTCGTTAAGAACTTTATTGTGAATAATGTGTGTCAAAATTGTGACCTTTATGGCGATTGCGGTGAAGCTCCGTGCTATACCAAACAAGTTTTTGATGTTCTATCTAGTATGAGTAATGAAAGTCCAGTTTCAAGTGAAGGTTGTCCTATTTGTCGTGATAAGCGTGGCAACCGCAAGTCTCTTTTCATTATGACTGACAGTAATAAGACTATTGCAGACGATGATATCAAGTTCTGTCCAGTATGCGGAGGAAGAATGTAAAATGGATTACGTATGCACCGGAGCGGAGGTATCCAAGTTGGAGAGATGTGTGGCAGAGTTTGTTTCCGTATGCATCAAAAGAACCGTGTCCTGAAGAGTGGTTTGGTGAACGTTGCCCGAGTGATATGGAGTGTTATGAGTGCGTTGAAAGGTCGATAAGTAAGTATATTGCCGAGAAACTTGGTATCACGGAACAAGACGTACCAACGCATAATGGGTGCAAAGGATGCAAGTGGGAGAACAGGCACATAGACGAGGAGCCATGCAAAAATTGCCGTGGCGTAAGTGATCGCCCTGCGCCTGATTTATGAGAGAAGAGGTAATATGGATAAAAACGAACTCGCAAAAGTATTATGTCAACACCAAATGTGGCTGGAAAATGCAGGTGGAAAAAGAGCTATTCTGATTGGCGCTGACCTGCGCGAAGCTAACCTAACTGGGGCTAATCTAAGTGAAGCTATTCTGCGTCAAGCTGACCTGCGCGGTGCTAGTCTATTTGGCGCCAGACTATGTTGTGCTGATTTACGTGGCGCTGACCTAGATTGTGCCGATTTACGTAACACTAACTTAATTAATGCTGACCTACGTGTAGCTAACCTGTGTGGTGCTATTTTATGTTGTGCTAATCTGACGGGAGCGAAGTTGGATGATGTAAAATATAATTACAGAACCGGCTTTTTCGCGCTTCAATGCCCAGAGGAAGGTAGTTTTATTGGCTATAAAAGAGCACGAAGATATATCATTAAATTAGAAATTCTTGCCGATGCGAAACGTTCAAGCGCAACAACTCGCAAATGCAGGTGTAGTTCTGCAAAAGTGCTCTCTATCACAACACTTGACGGGCAGGACGATGGAACGCGGGCTATTAGTAGTAATTATGATGAGGATTTTGTATATCGTGTTGGAGAAATTGTCCGAGTAGATAATTTCGACGATAATCGTTGGAGCGAGTGTTCTACTGGAATTCACTTTTTCATGACTAGAGATGAAGCAGTAAGGTATAATTAAAGGAAGGAAAAATAATGGAAGTAATTATTTCTATTCTTATGCGACGCGACAATATGACGCGAGAGGATGCCATTGACCTTTTTCTTCAAACAGAAGAAGAAATTCAAGAAGCAATCGGAGAAGGCGCGAGTTATGACGATATTCAAGATATTCTAGAATATAACTTGTCTCTTGAGCCAGACTATTTGGATTATTTTATTATGTAGGAGGGAAATAATGGATATTGCATCAATGGTTGATCTTATTGATATGATTAAGCACCTCGACGAGGAAAATGAACGAATCTCTGATTGGGTGTTTACTTCTGATGGGAAATGCATTGTTATTGAGTTGACGAGCGGAGAAAGTTATAAATTTAGTGTTGGTTAGGAGAATAAATGATGAACCTGATGGAGAAAAAGAACTATGATTTGACACAGATCACAAGAGTGTTGCTGGAAATTCGTGACAACTGTGTTCCGAAAGATGGAGAAGCGTATGACGATCCGAAGAGGGTGGAGAAGTACGATGCACTCAACGCCGCAATAGACCTGATTAACAACCCATCACAACTTGTGACTGGTGACACCAGCGATGGTTATCATACTTTCAATGAACTTTATCATCATCGCGCGGTTCTATTTTCTGTTATTGTAAAGGCGTTTCCCGATAAGGCTTGGAAATCAAAGCAACATAATGACGGCACAATGTATGATGGTATGTTTATCGTAGGAATTGATACGCCAGAAGGGCAAGCAACATACCATTATGACATTGACCCATATTGGGAAATGTTTAAGTGCCACGAATTGGCACGCGCACCAAAGTGGGACGGACATACGCCTGCGCAGGCGATTGAACGCATCGGGAAACTAGAATCTGTCCGGCATGGACGATGGATTCAAGTCAAAACAGCTCCATCTTATCATTATTGCAGTTATTGTAAATCGACACATAAGATGAGTAAGTCGTGCAATAAATATGTTTTGCTGAAATATTGCCCTAACTGCGGCGCAAGGATGGATTGGTGAATATAATTGTGAGCACGCTTGAATTGAAACCGTGGATATGCGCAGATTATATTGGATGATAAGTGCATTGAGATATTCAACTGCTTCGGAGCAAGGAATTGATTATAGGAGGTACAACGAAGTGAAAGTATTTATTTCTCAACCCATGAATGGTAAAGACGAACAGACAATCCTTGAGGAACGGGCTAAAATGATTTCTCGTATCAAGGAACAGTATCCTGATGCGGAAATCCTCGAAAGCTACTTTGAGGACTATAAACCCTCCACGGGTAATGTGGCTCTAAAATACTTATCCAAGTCTCTTGAACTTCTCGCGGATGCGGACGAAGCGTGGTTCGCGCCGGGGTGGCAGAACGCTCGTGGATGCAGAATCGAAAATGACTGTGCCATCGCCTACGGCATAATCGTTCACGAAATCTAATGCAGTACGAATGAAAATATGAATATAGAAAGGTAATGTTCTATGTAGTTCAATACTATTGAAGAGTTACGGGCTTTTAAAGATATACACACAGTAATTCTAATGTGCTATTAGGAGCAAAAATATATTATTTGAATAGACTTAAATTACAGGTGGCGCACGAAAATTTTGAATGTCTCAAGTTCTAAAGAGAAAATCATTTGACTTTCTCTTCTTTTCGTGCTATAATAAAGAAAAAGTGGTAAGGGAGAATAAAGTTATGTGGGTTTATGCCGACACGCTTAAAGAAGTCAAGGACATGAAGAGCGAACTTAGTTCATTTTATAGAGATGAAACTATCGCAAGACGATTAGGAGATAATCTACTAATTGATGAACTTATAGCAAGTGACCTTGACTGGCTTAAATATGCCGAGCCGAATGATGGAGATAAACTTGGAGATTTTATTATACCGAAAATTGACTATATTATTTGGAAAGAAGAGAAGTAATTGACTTCGGTATTAGAGAATAAAAATATGTTATTTAAACGAGTTTGGGTTACAGGCGATACGCACGGAAATTTTAAATGGCTTAAGTCTTGGTGCGAAAATCATAATACAAGTAAGAATACTGACCTTCTAATTATCTGCGGTGATGCTGGTTTAATGTATTATGGTCAAGGTGATTGGCGAGAAGAAAATGTAAAGAAGTTCGTGCAAGAAGAATGTCCTATCACTCTATTGTGCGTGCGGGGCAATCATGAAGCCCGTCCCGCATATTATAAGAATATCCAGTTTGTGACTTTAGAAGACGACCCCGTTATTCCCAATGGCTATTATTTTGAGCCGAATTATCCCGATATTTGGTATGTCGCGGATGGTTCTACGTTTAATATCAATGATAAGCGATGTTTGTTTATCGGCGGTGCTTATTCTGTTGATAAAGAGTATCGTCAGTTGATGGGCTGGCACTGGTTTCCTGATGAAGAATTAACTTATGAAGAACAACTAAATATTCTGGATAAAATTGATCACAAGCGGTTTGATTTTGTATTTACGCATACTTGTCCAGAAGATTGGCAACCTTATGACCTTTTTATGAGTAGCATAGACCAATCCAAAGTATCTAAAAAAATGGAGCAGTTTTTAACTACCGTTTCTGAAATTATTGACTTCGACCATTGGTATTTCGGACATTTTCACGCGCATCGTCCCACTATCACTATTGACCGCGCTCATCCGGGACAAGGAAAAGTATCTATGTTATTTAATCACGTTGAATTGCTGTAGAAAGGAGAAAAACTATGCGAAAACATCCAGTTGATACTATTAATCTTGAAATTATCGGAATTATTCCTTTTTACCATTCGAATGAAAACAATGGTTTTGTAATTAAGTGGGATTCGGATATTGGTTTCGGGCAATATATTATTTATAAAACCCCGGATGGCTTTGTCGCGGACTCCGAGCATATGGATACTAATGAAGATAAAGATTTTATTAAAGAACTTATGCGACTTTTTATTGAAGATTTGAAAATTGAGGATTAATAATGAATAAAGATTCACTTGGCAACCGCGTGGAAGATTATATCTATACAATTGATACGATTGAGTCTTATAAATATAAGGCTTGTGAATTTATTAACGGCAATTGTGAAAAGTGCGAGGCACGACAAGAATACAATGGCAAGTATTATTGTTGTTTTGATACTACAATTAGATTTATTGAATACGCAAATAATTATCTAATCAAATAATTACTTGACAACTACTCAAACCTATGCTATAATTAATCATAAAGAAAATGAAAAGAGGAGTAGTATTATGAAGAAGCGCTTCTTTGAAGTAGCAAGGAAAGAAAGTTATTTGTCTGACTATGACGGACAGCATCTTGGCGCGGTTGCCGTTTATGCTGATAAATTCATTCTTGCTAAAGCGCATAATAGTGATAAAACTAATACTGATATTAAATTCTGTCCTGTATGCGGAGGGAGAATGTAGAATGGATTTTGATTGGAACACTTTTGTAGTAGTAACTACCATATGTTTTGCGGCTGTGGCTCTTATGTTTTGTTTTGGTTTCTTTCTTCGAGGTGAATTGCTTATTTCAGGAATTATTGGAGCGGTTGCAGGACTACTAATAGGCGTATGTGCCGCAGCGGGAGGATTAAAATAATGAGAAGTCTTCAAGAAATGGCAAAGCGTATTAGCACAGAACATTGTGGAAAAGGGTGTGACGGTTGTCCTGCGGCGAAGTGGCGTGGAGAAAACAACGTGTGTCTTGTGAGAAGATTGGCAAAAACTTCTAATTGCGAAGAGCAGATTGAAAAACTTAAGTTATGGGATGAAAAGCACCCTGAAAAGCGTTATCCTTCGTGGTATGAAGTATGGGCGAAAAAATTCCCAAATGGAAAATGTATAATTTGCCCGCTCCTTTTTGATGAAACATATGAATGTAATGGCGTCCGTTGTGATAGCTGTCGTGCTAATCCAATCCCAGAAAATATCGCAAAGGCGTTTGGCGTAGAACCTGTGATAGAGCACGATGGCTGTTCAGGCTGTATTCATCTTCATAAGGACTATGATACTTGCAAGCGTTGTAAGGGGACTGCGTTTATGAGAACTGAAGAGTGGAAAAGGAGAGCCGATTTTTATGAGCGTTGAGCATTGCGAAAATGTAAAGCGTCCAGTTGTAAAAGAAACAGTAGCTTATTATGTTTACTGGTTTAGCGGCGAAGAGCGTGAGTGCATTGGTAGTGCAGACACTCGCGAAGATGCTTGGGCCATTGCACGCAAGTGGATTGGTGAGACTTTTTCAAAGCTCAACCTACACTACATTCGGCGATGGGAGCCTGAAGAGCACATCACTCGTTATGACTTCGGGAGTTGGAGTACTTTTGTTGATATTGTCGAGGTTAGAATTGAAGATGAGTAAGCGATATAGTTATCCCGCTATTTTTCATTATGACACAGATGGTATTTCAATTTCTTTTCCAGATTTACCGGTGTGCTTATCTTGCGGTGAAAATATAGAAGATGCTGTTTATATGGCGAAAGATGCTCTGCTAACTTATATTCTAGCAGAACTAGAAGAGGGCCATACGTTACCACGTCCTACTTCTTTCTATGACGTAGTTGCGGGCGAAGGAGAAGAAGATTATGTAATACCCATTTGGTGTAAGTTGGAGGATGAGACTTAATGCCTTATATTGATGTAAAGGATTTTGTGAAACAATGGAAAGAACAACTTAAGGCCGCAATGCGGCCTGACAAAACTTATCAGCTTACTGTTGTTCAAGTAGGTGATAATCCCGCAAGCAACGCGTATATTAGGGGCAAAAAGAAAGATTGCGAAGAGCTGGGAGTAGTATTTAAGCACGTCAAGTTGGCGGAAGAAATCACGACAGAAGAGCTTGCGGCTATCGTTGCACGAGAGAGCGCAGAAGCCGCCACGATCCTCCAACTACCCGTACCAAAGCACATTGATACAAACGTAGTATTTGCCGCAATGGATGCTTCGCACGATGTAGATGGTCTTACTGGCCGCAGTGAGTTTAAACCTTGTACTCCTAGTGGTATTATAAAACTTCTTAAATCTCTTACTAATCTTGATGGCGCACGAGTATGTGTGATTGGACGTTCAGCTATTGTAGGTATGCCCCTTGCGCATATGCTAACACAAGAAAACGCTACGGTTACGCTATGTCATAGTCATACTGTAGATATTACCTCTATTGCGCGCGAATGTGACATAATTGTGTCTGCGGCTGGCCATAAGTGGTTAGTAGACGATAAATATGTGTCAGAACGTACACAAATTATTATAGACGTAGGTATTAACCGCGAAAATGGTAAGCTTTATGGAGATGTATGGAGTGAACAAATACTTTGTGCATTCCCGGATATTCTTATTACTCCTGTACCAGGCGGCGTGGGACTCCTTACACGTTGCGCTCTAATGGAAAATGTCATAAAGGGAAGATAAAATCCTCCCTTATTTTTTTAAATAATAGCGGTAAAACCATTTTATTACCATACATATTTACTGGGCCTTGTATTTAGGAGGTGGAGGCAATGATACGACTGATCAATCGTAGGCTCATCATCCCGCGAGGTGATAGTGGTAGTTTTGTTCTACCTCTTATTGCACCTGTAGATGCAGAGTATGATGAAGCTTATTTTTCTGTATTGGATACACTAACGCAAGAAGTTATCATTGAAAAACAATGCTCTATTACAAAAGATGGACTTTTTGTAGACATTACGCCCGAGGATACTGATGTTCCTGCGGGTAAATATTATTGGGACATAAAAATCTATCACTCGCCGCAACACGACGAGGATGGTAAAATTGTGTCGAGTGAGCAAGTAGACAGCTATTATGCTGCTTATAAACTACCATATTGCGTGATTAAGGAGGTGTGCGATTATGGGCGATTTAAGAAGTGAAACACGCGATAGACTAATGATGGACTGTATGCCGCCACCTCCAATGCGCGTTATGCCACTTTCAATTTTTAAAGAACTAATGTACAAATATATGGCGACCGTAGGCTTTGAAGGGACTAAAGCTGAAGCAGATAGTGCTTTTGCTAATGCTCTTTCTGGTTCTGGCGGTTCTACGCCCGCAAGTAAAATTATTGTGCGGCTGTCATATAATGAGTTTCCGCAAGTTGGAGACGATAATAAGTTTTATTTTGATGCAAATGGCCCCGCGTTATACGTATGGAACGACAATCGTTATATTGAGGTATCTTCTCAAGGACTAAAGGAACATACTATTCTCTTTGGCGGCGAAGCTTCTGTAGAATAGTAACCTTATATTTATATTATTTAGGAGGAATTATTTTATGAGCCAGAATACCGTAAATGTGCGTCTAGTCACTCGTAATGCTACTGAAGCAGAGTGGCTACAAGCAAATCCTGTGCTTCTAAAAGGTGAGATGGCTATCTCTACTGATAAAAATCTCATTAAAGTTGGCGATGGCACTACTACTTGGGACCAACTTTCTTATATCAATGACCTTTCTACCGTAGTAGCAAATCATTATGAAGGTATTGCGGCTGAAGGTGAAACCGACATTCAAGTAATTGACCGTGTGCTAGCGGCTGCTAGTGCGACCGCAGAAAAGGATGACACTTTTGTAGTAAAGCGTGTTATCTCCGGTAGCAAGAATAGCTATACTGCGTATGTGTATAATGGTACTGCGTGGGCCGCTATGGACGGTAACTATGATGCAAGTAATGTATATTTTGATAAGGACTTTGTAGCGACTGCGCCTATTGGTGTTGTCACTATCCCTAGCTCTGGTTCTACTACAATTACTGCTGCTGGTAAGAGCGTGAAAGATGTACTAGCTGGCATTCTTGCAAAGGAAGAGCAGCCTGCGGTTACTAATCCTTCTGTAAGCGTAACCGCCGCCGCGAATAAGGCGTATGAAGTTGGTACTAAAGTGTCTCCCACTTATACCGCTTCACTAAAACCCGGTTCTTATACTTACGGCCCTGCAACTGGTATTACCGCAAAGTCTTGGGAGGTTATCAACAGTGCGACTTCCGAGAAGCTAACTACTGCTACTGGTACTTTCGCAGAAATTACTGTTGGCGATAGCACTAACTATACTATCACTGCTAAAGCCACTTATGGAGATGGTGCGATGCCCAAGACCAATATCGGTAATGATGCTCCCACCAAGCAGATTAAGGCTGGTACTGCTTCTGCTACTTCTTCTACGAAGGTGACTGGCTACCGCAACTTCTTCTATGGCGCTGTAAATACTTCTACAAAAGACGCACCAATTACCTCTGTTATGATCCGTGGTCTAACTAAAGGTGGTGCTTATAATGGCCCCAAAACTCTGCCTTATGAGGCTGCTCAGGTTTCAGGAGCAAAACGCGTAGCTGCCAGGAAACGGCAGCGCGGCAAAAAAGAAAGAAATGGAGAGCTTCCGTTATCATGACTTGGGACGAATCGCTTATGCCGATGCGTTAGAATATCAGACAGCTGCTTTCGAGGTCTTATTGGATGCGAAGGCAACGGGAAAGAAAGAGGATAATCAATTATTCTTTTGTGAGCATTTACCGGTCTTGACGATCGGTAAAAGTGGCAAGGACTCTAATTTGCTTATTCCCGAGGAAACTTTACGGGAACGAGGGGTCTCGTTTTACCATATAAACAGAGGGGGGGATATAACGTATCACGGGCCGGGACAGATTACCGGTTATCCGGTATTTGATCTGGAATATTGGAATCTGGGATTGAAACAATACATCCATATGCTGGAAGAGACGATCATCCGTTTCCTATCGCTTTACGACTTGAAAGGGGAACGTTTGGAAGGGGCGACGGGTGTATGGCTAGACCCTGAAGTACCGGGGCGTGCCCGTAAGATCTGTGCGATTGGCGTGAAAAGCAGCCGGTTCGTTACGATGCATGGCTTTGCTTTGAATATAAATACGGATCTGAGTTACTTTTCATTGATCAACCCTTGTGGTTTTACGGATAAAGGCGTTACCTCCTTGGCTATGGAGTTGGGGGTACCCCAAGACTTTGAGTTGGCAAAAAGTCAATTGAGATCGATTTTCATGGAAATCTTCGCTTGATATGGCAGTCATTCATTTCGCTCCTTTGCAAGGATATACGGATTCGGTTTATAGAGAGGCGCATACCCGAGTATTCGGGGGCGTAGATACCTATTATACTCCTTTCGTAAGGATAGAGAAAGGTGGTTTCCGGAATAAGGACTTGAAGGATATCGCTTGCGATAGAAATAGGCAGGTACATGTCGTACCGCAATTGATCGCTTCCACACCAGACGAGTTTCGGCCGATCGTGCGTTTATTCCAAGAGAATGGATACAAGGAAGCGGATATTAATTTAGGATGCCCTTTCCCTATGCAGGTCCGTGCGCATAGAGGCTCGGGACTTTTGCGGTACAAGGAAGAGGCCGAGTCTTTATTACGTACGATTGAGGAGTTCCCGGATATTTCTTTTTCGGTGAAAATGCGTTTGGGGTGGGAGTGTACCGACGAGTCATTCGTGCTTCTTTCCTTATTAAATAAGTTACCTTTGAAGCATATAACCTTGCATCCCCGGTTAGGGATACAGCAATATAAAGGAGCTATCGATTGGGATGGATTCTCTCGTTTTTATGATGAATGTGAACTTCCCTTATATTATAATGGAGATTTAGTGGGGCTGGAAGATATCCGAGGAATAAAGGAGCGTTTTCCGGGGCTTGCCGGGATCATGCTGGGACGAGGGTTATTGGCCTCTCCTTGGCTGGCCACTGAGTTTGTGTCCGGACAGGTCTTGACCGTGAATGAGAGGCGGGATAAACTAGTCATGTTCCATGAGTCGTTGATGGATGAATATGCTGCCCGGTTGGAAGGTGGCGAGCATCAGGTATTATCTAAAATGAAGACAATCTGGGATTATCTTTTGCCGGAGGCCGATAAAAGGCTTCGCAAGAAAGTATTGAAAAGTACTTCCCTTACTTCTTATCAGTCGGCAGTGAAAGATTTGTTGAGTCTTTGACTACGGGAGGGACATTCGTAGAGTCTTTGGGGATCAAGGGTAAAAGAGGCCTCTTTCTTCTCCTGAAAATCTCAGAGAAGTTCGTGAAGTCTTTCCGGTACATGATACCTACACCTTGTATGGTTAATGCTTGCTTCAGGCCGAAATACATATCTCTGGCATGGTTATAAGCCTTTAGCCGGATCTCACCGGAGGGGGTCAACTTATATTCTAGGTCGAACTCTCCGATAAAAGTGTTATTTTTGCCTGTAGTGACCGTATTTCTCATACCGAAATTACCATTGATCAATAAGCGGTTGTTTAGCAACTGGCTGGATAATATCATCT
>ERZ779877.2557-NODE-2557-length-13182-cov-2.348061_pt1 | contig 13182 bp, 7 predicted proteins | sample MGYA00511556_ERZ779877 | MGnify/ENA primary metagenome ERZ779877 (study PRJEB29588, sample SAMEA2159338) | human gut metagenome | biome: human gut; feature: human-associated habitat; material: faeces | place: Denmark | collected 2008/2010 ...
GAAGCAACTACAAAAGCTGTTACAACACAGACAACTACACAAACTACAACAAAAGTAGTTGAAACTCAGACAGAAAGCACTACATTTAATATAAATTCTATAGTAAATAAGTCCAGAGTTAAAATTCTTGTCTATGTAGACGGCAAAAAGGTTGAGTTTGACCAAGAGCCTATAGTCATAAATGGTAGAACAATGGTTCCAATGAGAGCAATATTTGAGGCTTTTGGAGCAACTGTAAGCTGGAACAATTCAACTCAGCAAGTAATAGCAATAAAAGATGCAACAGAGCTTTCATTTATTATTGGCGAAAAAACAATGTTGGTAAATAGAACTAACCTTTTAAATATAGATGTTGCACCTGTTATACGAAACGGAAGAACTTTAGTGCCACTTAGGGTAATAAGTGATGCTTTAGGATACAATGTTGTATGGAACGACCCTAACAGAGTAGTTTCAATTACAACAATATAAGGAGGAATAAACAAATGGCAGAAATTCAGAAAAAGCCGATCAAGATTACAGAGACCGTCCTTCGTGATGCTCATCAGTCTTTGATTGCAACTCGTATGAGAACTGACGAATTTGAAGACATCCTCGAAAAAATGGATAAAATCGGCTACCACTCACTTGAATGTTGGGGCGGTGCAACTTTCGACAGTTGTCTTCGATTCCTTGATGAAGACCCTTGGGATAGGCTTCGTCTTATTCGTAAAAAATGTCCTAACACAAAGCTTCAAATGCTTTTCAGAGGTCAGAATATGCTCGGCTACCGCCATTATTCTGATGAACTCGTTGATTATTTTGTAAAAAAGAGTATTGATAACGGTATTGATATTTTAAGAATATTTGATGCTCTTAACGATGTTCGTAACCTTCAAACAGCTATTGATGCAGCCAAGAAATACGGCGGTCATGTTCAGGCTGCTATTTCATATACCACCGGTCCTGTTTTTGATATTGATTATTATTGCAATTATGCAAAGCAACTTGAAAACGCCGGTGCAGATTCAATCTGTATTAAAGATATGGCAGGTCTTTTAACTCCTTACGGAACTTATGACCTTGTTAAAGCACTTAAAAGTACAGTTGATATTCCTGTTCAGCTTCACTCTCACTATACTTCAGGCCTTGCTTCTATGGTTCACCTTAAGGGTATTGAAGCAGGTGTTGATGTAATTGATACTGCTATGAGTCCGCTTGCTATGGGTACTTCTCACCCGGCTACCGAATCAATGGTTGCCGCACTTAAAGGTACAGAGTATGATACAGGTCTTGATATTAAGGCTCTTTCAGAAATCAGAGATTTCTTCACACCGCTTCGTGAAAAGTATCTTAAATCAGGTCTTCTTGACCCTAAAATGCTTGGTGTTGACGCTAATACTCTTCTTTATCAGGTTCCGGGTGGTATGCTTTCCAACCTTGTATCACAGCTTAAGCAGGCAGGCAAGGCAGATAAGCTTGATGAAGTTCTTGCCGAAGTTCCGAGAGTAAGGGAAGATTCAGGTTACCCACCGCTTGTTACTCCTACATCTCAAATCGTTGGTACACAGGCTGTTTTCAATGTTATTATGGGTGAAAGATATAAGATGGTAACCAAGGAATTTAAGGATATGGTTGCCGGTAAGTACGGTAAAACACCTTGTGATATTGACCCTGAATTCCAGAAGAAGATTGTAGGCGATGATGAAATTATCACCTGCCGCCCTGCTGACCTTATTCATGATAAAATTGATGATTTCAAGGATGAAATTAAAGAATATTATGAGCAGGAAGAAGATGTTCTTTCATATGCCCAGTTCGGTCAGGTTGCAATTAAGTTCTTCCAAAAGAGAAGAGATAAAAAATACAATCTTGACGGTAAACATGAAGACTTTGAATCAAAGGTTCATCCTGTTTAATTAACAAACTTATAAAAAGTGCCACTTTTGTGGCACTTTTTGTTTATATTCCGCCGTTTTTGTACATTGAAAAAGTAATGTATAAAATATTGCATAAAAATACAGTATGATATTAAAAAAATGTGTACAAAATATTGCAAAAAATGATTTCTTATGTTAATATAATAACAATAATAAAAACAATATTATATATGTGGGAGGAATAATCTATGCTTACATTCAAAAAAACCATTGCATGCCTTATGTCGCTTATAATGATAATGACTGTAACTCCGTTTACAGCTGTTACTGCATCTGCGGCTACGGCAAAGAGCGTAAGCTCAAACATTGACGAAACAAACAAAAAGTACCATGCAGCTCCGTCAACAACCTTTACACCAAAGACGGGCATGAGTGAAGTTTCTTGGCTTAACAGTGCCGAGGTTAATGAAGTAAGCTCATCAGACGGTAAATTTCATAAGCAGTCATATGCTCCGTCTTCAAATGTACTTTATTGGCCGAGCGCTTATGTCGGTACAACTGATTGCTTGCAATTTCAAAAGAATCATTTAGATTTCAGAGCATATTATCCGTCAGCTGTACTTATGTGGGATGGCACGACTGATGCTTATATGCCGATTATGTGTATAGCACAAAATACAAATAAGATTGACGGAAGAAGAGTTATTTATTATGCTGCACCTTATGACAGTGAGCGTATATCTAATGCCACTTCGCCGGCTCACAGCGCAAATTTCTATGCTGATACTTGGCGCGGAACTAAAGTTGAACAAAATGAAAATTTCAACGGTAATATGTACGGTAATAATACACCATTTGGTTTTGAAGCAAAGGTTTTAACTGAATTTATCAGTACAGGGGAAAATGCAAATAAATGTTATTCATTCGGTACGGATATTGGCAGCAGAGATTTGGCAAGTTTTCTTCATATTGATTCAAATATTGATAATGACACTTCTTTTATCTCAAACGGTTTTTTGGCTAAAAAACTTTATTGGACAACAAATTCAAGTAATGTAGATTTTACAACTGCTTATGATAATAATTCAAAAGAGTCAAGTTCAACAATTTATGTTGTAAACTATAAGCCGATTGTTACAGCTGCAAAAGAAGCTGCAAAAGATTTGGAAAGTTTTGACCAGACATTGTATACTCCTGATGCAGTTAATGAGTATTACAAAGCAATACAGGATTTGTATGATTGTGACCCGAATTCATCTTTTAACCAAAAAGACGGTAAGGATGTAACCGATATATCAGACACTGCAGCTAAAGTTGCAAATTGTGCAAACGATATTAAAAATCGCGTTAGTGCTTATGAAAAAGCAAAACTTAAGCTTGAAAGCAGTAAGCAATATCGCATTAAGTTTACAAATTCAAATACAGATCTTCTTTCAGATAACTATTATAAAGCAGGAGATACAATAGTTGTACCTGTTCTCAGTGATAGTTATGAAGATCGTGATGAAACAGGCCATTGCACTGTAACATTTGAATGGCAGCCTGCTGTTGAAAAAACTGCAAGTGCAAATGTTGATTATGTTGAAAAGGAAATAGCACCGCCAAAAACACCGCATACTTATGGCGCATACTCACAAATTACACAAGATGGTAAAAACGGTCATATCCGCACCTGTTCAGAATGCGGATATAAAGACTGGGCTTTGTGTGATGACCATTATGAAAAGAAATCTTCGACACCTGCAACATGTACACAGGACGAACAGATTGTATACGAATGTTCGGTTTGCCACAGAATAAAAACTGAAGTAGGCGAAAAGAAAAAAGGCCATGATTATGAAGTTGTTTCGCCAAAGGTTGATGCCACTTGCGAAACTGCAGGTAAAACTGAAGAAAAGAGATGTAAAAACTGCGGTGATACAATAGGCGGCGATGTAATTCCTGCTCTTAAGCATGATTATTCAATTTTAGTATCAGAAAAACAAGAAGCTACCTGTACAACAGATGGTAAAGAAGCTGAATATGAATGCTCAAAGTGTGGAAATCATACCGGCGGTGAAGTAATTAAGGCAACAGGCCATAACTATCAGTATTTTGAAGCTGAAAATAAAATCGTTTGCAGCAAATGCGGCGATGAAAAAAAAGTAGGCACATCATATATAGTACCTGAAGGATATACTTTAGTTGAAACAGTTCCACCTAAATGTACTGAAATTGGTTATACACTTTACAAAAATAGTGAAGGTAAAGAATTTTATAACGATATTAAATCTCCAACAGGTCACCAATACGGAAAGACGACAGTTGTAGCACCGACCTGTACCGAACAGGGATATACAATTTATAAATGTAAAAATTGCGGTGACACATATAAAGATGATTATGTAAAAGCATTAGGTCATACAGAAGTAATTGATGAAGCGGTAGCACCGAATTGCACTCAATCAGGTTTAACAGAGGGTAAACATTGCTCGGTTTGCAATGCTGTTCTTGTTAAGCAAGAAAAAATTGATGCAAAAGGTCACGATTTTTCAAACAACGCACAATTTTGTTTGAACGGTTGCGGTACTGCTAATCCTAATTATGTTGCACCAAGTCAACCGTCAACACCTTCAACACCTTCAACTCCGGCAACACCTTCAACTCCGGCAACACCTTCAACTCCGTCGACACCTTCAACTCCGGCACCGTCAGCACCTCCGCTTACACCGGGTGAAAGCACAATTGCCAATAATTACGGTGTGGATTCTGCAACAGCCAAGTTAATTTATATTTATCTTACCCAAAATAATATTTCAAGTGAGACTTCATCATTAACCGAAAAGGTAATGACAGGTACACCTGTTAAGGGCGACGGTGATTATAAAGGTTCAAACTTCGGTCTTTTAAAAGCAAAAACCACTAAGATTACTAAAAATAGCGTGACTGTAAAGTGGAATAAGGTTAAGAATGCAGACGGTTACATTGTTTACGGCGCAAAGTGTGGTGCTAAGAGCAAGTACAAAGTACTTAAAGTTGTTTCAGGTAAAACAACATCTTATACTCAAAAGAAGCTTAAGAAAGGTACTTATTACAAGTACAATATCGTAGCATTTAAAAATATTAACGGTGCTAAAGTTACTACCGCTGTGTCAAAGAAAATTCACGCAACTACTCTTGGCGGAAAATACGGTGTAGCAAAGGCTGTTAAGGTAAATAAAACAAAGGCTACAATTAAGAAAGGTAAGACTTTCAAAATCAAAGCTTCTGAAATCAAGAAGGATAAAAAAATCAGAAGACACAGAGCTATTTGCTATGAATCATCAAATACCGCTGTTGCAACTGTTAATGCAAAAGGTAAAGTTAAGGGCGTTAAAAAGGGTAAATGCACAATTTATGTTTACGCTCAAAACGGTGTTTATAAAACAGTTAACATTAAAGTAAAATAATAATATTTAAAGGGAATGGCTTTTGCCATTCCCTTTGTTCTATCTAACCACAAAGTATATGTATATTCCGTAAATTATAAGCAGTAATATACCTTGCCACCTTTGAAATTTTTGGCTGATGATAGTAGGCAAAACAGCTATTAAAATTACGCCTAAGCACATTACACAATCAAAATTAACGCAGGAAAGTGAAACAGCAAGCTCACCGCTTCCTTTTGTAATTGATATTAGTGAGCAAATCGGAAGAATTAAAGTTAAATCAATTATATTTGCACCAAGTATATTTCCGGCTGAAAGTGAGCCGGATTTTTTCTTTAGTGCTGTAAGAGCTGTTACAAGCTCCGGCAGGGAAGTGCCGATAGCAACTGCGATAACGCTTATTACTCTTTGCGAAATATTTAGACTTATGGCAATTTGTGTGGCATATTTAACAAGAAGTCTTGCACCGAATATTATGCCCACAGCACCTAAAATAAAAAGAATTATGCAACTCACTTTTTCTTTTGTGCAGTATGATATTTTGCTCTCATCACTTTTTGTTTCGCTTTTTATGCATTTTATGTTTTCAAAAATAAATATTGCAAATACTGTAAATAAGAGAGTTACACCCAAAGCCGAAAGAAAATAATATTCTCCGACTTCACCTTTAAAGCTGAGCTCTTTCTTTTGCGTTACTATGCAGCCTATTATTATAAAAACAACAGCAAATATCATAGCGATACTTTTAAATGAAATATCTTTTCTTTTTATTTCAAATGGCATAAATGTAATAAAAAGTCCTAAAATCAAAGCTGTATTTGCCGTGACGGAACCAATCGCATTGCCGACCGCCATATCAACATTTTTGCTTAATGTTGCCTGAATACTTACTATAATTTCAGGCAGTGTGGTTGCGATTGATACTATTGTAGCGCCTATGATAAATTTAGGAACACCAAGCATATTTGCAACTTTTGTTGCACTGTCAACGAAAATATCACCGCCCTTAATTATTAAAATTAAGCCGATAATAAAAAACACGTAAGTTAATGCTGTTGCCATTTTCTCACCTTAAAAATTTGTTGTTTTGCAAATTGATATATGATATAATATTTAAGCTAATACTGATATGAGGTGACATTATGTCTAAAAATAAAAAATTCAGTCCTATAATACTTATTCCTATTTTTGTTGCAATATTCGTTTTAATTGTTCTTGCAGTGAGTGGGCATTTAACAAGAACAGAAGATATAAAAGAACCGACTGCCGAAACTTCCGTTTCTGCAGTTAATGAGCAAAACAGTGAGCCTGTAAGCGAAAATTCAGATGGAAGGGTTACACTTTGCGCTGTCGGCGATAATCTTATTCATAATACATTGATTGACGCAGGCAAGCAGGAAGACGGAAGTTATGATTATACTTCGCTTTACCAAAACATTGCCCCTGTAATTCAAAAATACGATGTTTCCGTAATCGACCAGGAAACTGTACTTGGCGGTTCTGATTTTGAATATACGGGCTATCCTGTGTTTAATTCTCCTCAGGAAATCGGCGATGCCGCAATAAATGCCGGATTCGATGTATTTAACTGTGCCAATAATCATATAATGGATAAAGGCTCACAAGGCATTATGAATGAAATTGAATATTTTAAAAAGCATAAGGATGTTGTTTATCTCGGTATTAACGAAGATGAAAAGAGTTATAACAATATAAAGTATTATGTAAAAAATAATATTACATTTGCATTGCTTAATTACACTTATGGCACTAACGGTATTGACCTTCCGAGTGATAAACCTTGGATTGTTAATATGATGGACAAGGATAAAGTGACTAAAGATATTAAGGAAGCAAGGGCAAATGCCGATGTGGTAATTGTATTTCCGCATTGGGGGACGGAAAACAGTTTCGGTATTTCGGATTATCAAAAGGAATACACCGATTTGTTTAGTAAATTGGGTGTTGACCTTGTTATCGGTTGTCACCCGCATGTAATTGAGCCGGTTAAGGAAGTTACTAATAAAAGCGGCCACAAAATGCTTGTTTACTATTCGCTTGGTAATTTTATTTCACATCAAATTGAAATTGACCAGCTTTGCGGCGGTATTGCAAGTGTTGATATTGAAAAGAAAAACGGAAAAATAACTGTTAACGGTAAGTTTATTCCGATTGTTACTCATTATAACAGAACAGACGGTGATAAATTTAGATTTGATGTTTATAAACTTTCCGATTATACAGATGAACTTGCAAAGTCACATTCACAAAACGGCGGAACACCTGAATACTATAATAAACTCGTGAAAAAAGTAATTGATGAAAAGTATCTTGATTTATCATAGTATCTTATTTTTGGCATATCATACAAAAAGTTTTAACATGAATTGATGCTCACGCAGTAAATTGACAAAATTGAATAAAATCGTTGACAAATTTATACCTGCTGGCTATAATGAAAGTGTAGTAAGAACAAAGGCGTTCCGAGTTGATTCGGAGCGCCTATTTTTTTGCTTTAATTTACAAAATTACTCAAGAGAGGAGTATTTACTATGAGTAAGTACACAAAAGAAGACATCCTTAAAAGTGCACAGGAAAACGGAGTTGAATTTATCAGACTTCAGTTTACAGATGTTTTCGGCATTATGAAAAATGTCGCTATCACAAGCTCACAGCTTGAAAAAGCACTTGACAATGAATGTATGTTTGACGGTTCATCAATTGATGGATTTGTAAGAATTAACGAAAGTGATATGTATCTTCATCCTGATTATGATACATGGACTATTTTCCCTTGGAGAAAGCACCAGAATGCACAGACAGCTCGTCTTATCTGCTCGGTATATTGTGCCGATAATAAAACACCGTTCCTCGGTGACCCAAGAAATGTTCTTCAAAAGGTTATGGATGAAGCTGCTGAAATGGGTTACAGCTTTAATGTAGGTCCTGAATGTGAATTCTTCCTTTTCAAACTTGATGAAGACGGCAACCCAACTACAACAACAGGCGACGAAGGTGGTTACTTTGACCTTAACCCTATTGACCATGGTGAAAATTGCCGCCGTGATATTTGCCTCGCTCTTGAGGAAATGGGATATACAATTGAAGCATCACACCACGAAGTAGCTGAAGGCCAGCACGAAATCGACTTTAAGTTTGATGAAGTAATGACAACAGCAGACCGTGTAATGACTTTCAAGCATGTTGTTAAAACTTATGCTACAAAGCATGGTCTTCATGCAACATTTATGCCAAAGCCGATTTATGGTATCAACGGTTCAGGTATGCACACAAATATGTCACTTATGACTAAAGATGCTAACGGTAAAGTAGTTAATGCTTTCTATGACCCTGAAAGCGAAGACGGTTTGAGCGAAGTGGCACATTATTTCATCGGCGGTCTTTTAAAGCATGTTAAGAGTATTGCAGTATATTCAAACCCAACCGTAAACTCATATAAAAGACTTGTACCTGGTTATGAAGCTCCTACCTATATTGTTTGGTCAGCATCTAACCGTTCATGTCTTGTTCGTATTCCTGCAGCAAGAGGAATGGGTACTCGTGTAGAGCTTCGTTGCCCTGACCCAACTTGTAACCCATATCTTGAAATGGCTCTTTGCCTTGCAGCAGGTCTTGACGGAATTAAGAATAAAATCACTCCTGCTCCTGCAGTTGATTATAATGTATTTGACCTTTCAGATGAAGAACTTGCAGCAAAAGGTATTGATTGCCTTCCTGGTTCACTTAAAGAAGCAGTTGAAGCTTCAGAAGCTGACCCATTTGTTAAAGAAACAGTAGGCGACCATGTATTCAATGCTTATACCGAAGGCAAGAAAGCTGAATGGGATGAATACAGAACAAAGGTTTCACAGTGGGAAATCGACAGATATATGGTTAATTACTAATCTGTATCTTTTACTTAACCCTCTCTTATGGCAATTATGCCAGTTGTTAGGCCGGCATCGCTTTCCGGTGTCGGCTTGACATATATTTTTAGCACAATGAGGTGCGACAATGTTATGTGTTGTCGTGCCTCTTTTTTTATTTTCTTTTTATCATTACAAACTATTTAATTTTAGGAGGAAGAATATATGGATATAACATCTATTCTTGAAAAAGTCGACAGGGAAGTGGTCGCCAGTTGGTTTTTAATCGGTGCGGCTCTTGTTTTCTTTATGCAATGCGGTTTTGCTATGGTGGAAACAGGTTTTACCAGGGCTAAAAATGCCGGCAATATTATTATGAAAAATCTTATGGATTTTTGTATCGGTACTCCGATGTTTATATTGCTTGGTTTCGGTCTTATGATGGGTGAAGAAGTTTTAGGTGGCTTTTGCGGTATGCCAACCTTGGGCGTTTTCACAAATTATCAAAATTTTGATTGGTCTAATTTTGTATTTAACCTTGTATTTTGCGCAACAGCGGCAACTATTGTTTCAGGTTCAATGGCTGAGCGTACAAAGTTTTCAAGCTATTGTATTTATTCAGCTGTAATTTCTGCCGTCGTTTATCCTATTGAAGCAGGTTGGATTTGGAATCCAAACGGTTGGCTTGCAAATCTCGGCTTCCACGATTTTGCGGGTTCTTGTGCAATTCATATGGTTGGCGGTATCACAGCATTTATCGGCGCAATTATGGTTGGCCCTCGTATCGGCAAGTATGTTGAAGATAAGAAAACAGGCAAAAAAGTTGCTAAAGCTATTCCGGGACACTCTTTAACTCTCGGCGCACTCGGTGTGTTCATTCTCTGGTTTGGTTGGTATGGTTTCAACGGTGCTGCTGCAAAAAGCGGACCACAGCTTGCTTCAATATTTGTAACCACAACTTGTGCTCCTGCTATTGCTACTTGTGTAACTATGATTTTCACTTGGATTAAAAACGGTAAGCCTGATGTTTCAATGTCACTTAACGCTTCACTTGCAGGTCTTGTTGCAGTAACTGCCGGTTGTGATGTTGTTGATGCACTTGGCTCTTGCATTATAGGCGTTGTATCAGGTATTCTTGTAGTTGTTGCAGTAGAATTTATTGATATTAAGCTTAAAGTTGATGACCCTGTCGGTGCTGTTGCAGTTCACTGCGTAAACGGTATGTGGGGTACTGTTGCTGTCGGCCTTTTCGCCACTACAACCGTACCGGGTAATGATTCATTCCAAGGCCTTTTCTACGGCGGCGGCTTCTCACTTCTCGGCAAGCAGTTATTAGGTCTTGTTTGTGTTGCCGCTTGGACAATTGTTACTATGACAATAGTATTTTTCATTATTAAGAAAACTAACGGACTTCGCGTATCTGAAGAGGAAGAAATCAAAGGTCTTGATGCTACCGAACATAATCTTCCGTCTGCTTACGCAGATTTTATGCCGGCTATGGCTTTTGCAACATCTTCTTCTATCAAAGCTTCAGCTCCAAAAGCAAGTGTACCTGCAACTCCGCTTGCTCCGGTTGAAAAGGCAGTTGAAGTTGAAACTTATACGACTAAAAAATCACCGGCTTTATCAAAAGTTGTTATGATATTTAATCCTGCTAAGTTTGAAGAAATTAAATCTGCTATGAACGAAATCGGCATTACCGGTATGACTGTTACAAATGTAATGGGATGCGGCACACAAAAAGGCCACATCAGAAAATACCGTGGTGTTGAAATCGAAGAAATGAATCTTAACCCTAAAATGAAACTTGAAATGGTTGTTTCTGCTGTTCCGGTTGAAACAGTTGTTGAAACTGCAAGGAATGTGCTTTATACCGGTAATATCGGCGACGGCAAAATCTTCATCTATGATGTTGAAGATGCGGTTAAAGTTCGTACCGGCGAAAGAGGATATGATGCTTTGCAGGGTGAGGATGATGTGTAAAACAGATTTGTAAAATCTTTTTTATATAATTGTTTTTGCTATTTTCTACCAAAGAAAAGGGACTGTTAATTCAGTCCTTTTTCTTTTATGCGATATGTATAAAAATACAACGGTATACATTAAAAAATGAATAACTATACTAAAAGTTGTATTGATACTGTGATATTATACATAAAATAGCTCAAAAATCGCACTAATTTTGTAATTTGTATAATTGACTAATAAGTGTTATTTATTGTAAAATTAAGAAAACACAATATTTATTGAACATTATGTTCATAAAATATATTGTTATTTACACATAACTTAAGGAGAGGATACTATGTTGAAAGAGGGAGAAATCAGAATTCCGTCAGGCTGTGCCATTGCCGCTATTATTGATAGAAAAGGCAACCGCATAAACGGTTCTCAAATCATTAAATCTATTGCACTTATGCACGATAGGTCAAATGGTCTTGGCGGTGGTTTTGCTGCTTATGGTATTTATCCTGAACATAAGGATGAATACGCTATTCATGTTTTCTATGATTCAAGCGAAGCAAGAAAGCAGTGCGAAGATTTTCTTTTTAGGCATTTTAATATTGATGTTGCGGAGAGAATACCTACCCGCCAAGTTCCAAGCATTGAAAAAGGCCCTGATATTTGGCGTTATTTCGGTAAGGCAAACCGTGTGCGAATGAAAGACGCAAGGCTTGATGAACTTGAATATGTTGCACAGTGTGTAACTAAAGTTAATAATGCAATTGAGGGTGCTTATATCTTTTCGAGCGGTAAAAATATGGGCTGCTTTAAAGCAGTAGGTTATCCTGAAGATGTAGGCGAATTTTATATGCTCGACCAATATGAAGCTTATATTTGGACAGCGCACGGCAGATTCCCGACTAACACACCAGGCTGGTGGGGAGGTGCTCATCCGTTTAATATTCTTGATTGGTCAATTGTGCATAACGGCGAAATATCATCATATGATGCCAACCGCAGATATATTGAGCAGTTTGGATATATTTGCACGATGCAAACAGATACAGAAGTTATCACTTATCTTTTTGACCATCTTTTGCGCCATCATAATCTTCCTATTGAAGTTGCCGCAGATGTACTTACAGCACCTGAATGGGATGAAATTGACAGAATGGACGATGATAAAAAGAAATATTTTACCGATCTTCGTTCTATTTATAACGGTGCGCTTGTTAATGGCCCGTTTTCTGTAATTCTCGGTTCTAATAAGGGACTTCTTGCTATTAACGATAGGCTGAAGCTTCGTTCACTTACTGCAGCAACTAAAGGAAACCGTGCTTATTTTGCTTCTGAAGAATCGGCAATCAGAATTATTTGCCCTGATCCTGATGAAGTATGGTCTGTTTCAGGTGCAGAGCCTGTATTTATTCCGCTTGAAATTGATGAAGAGGAGGATGAGAACTGATGATAAATTATATTCCACGCAGATTTACTGTTATTCGTGATAAAGAACTTTGCATAAATTGTGGATGCTGTGTTCGTCAGTGTTCAAATGAATGTCACTTTTTTGATGAAGACGGAAAAACAGTATTAGTAAATTCAAAAAATTGTGTTGCCTGCCACAGATGTGTTGACCTCTGCCCGACAGGAGCATTGCGTATAGAAAAATATGTTTGTGATTATCGTGATAATGCGAATTGGACACCTTCTTATCAGCAGGAAATCTGCCGTCAGGCAGAAACGGGTTCGGTTCTTCTTTCCGCTATGGGTAATCCAAAGCCTTATCCTATTTATTGGGATAAAATCTTGCTTAATGCTTCACAGGTTACCAATCCGTCTATCGACCCTCTTCGTGAACCGATGGAAATTCGTACTATATTAGGTCGCAAGCCTGATAAAATTGAGGTTGAAAAGAAAGGTAAGTCTATCACTGAAATGCCGCCGCAGGTTATGCTTGAAACACCTATTATGTTTTCGGCTATGAGCTTTGGTTCTATTTCACTTAATGCTCAAAAGTCACTTGCTATGGCAGCCGTTGAACTCGGAACATTGTTTAATACAGGTGAGGGCGGTCTTCATCCCGACTTGCGTTCTTTCGGCGATTAT
>ERZ779877.2559-NODE-2559-length-13172-cov-3.676450_pt1 | contig 13172 bp, 6 predicted proteins | sample MGYA00511556_ERZ779877 | MGnify/ENA primary metagenome ERZ779877 (study PRJEB29588, sample SAMEA2159338) | human gut metagenome | biome: human gut; feature: human-associated habitat; material: faeces | place: Denmark | collected 2008/2010 ...
ACATTCATTCCTTGCAAGTAACACAGTTTCTAATGAATACTATCCAACCGGCACCGGTAACAAGGCTCATCATCTTATGACCATTCCTTATTGCATATACGCGGTTCTCATCAGCAACCATATCAATTCCGCCTGTAACCGCAATCACAGCACCTGTCTTTTGGGACAGCTTATTAATAAAATCTGCCATTTCTTTTATATTATCATCTGTAATTTTATCGGCAATCCCCGCCTCAACACCCATAGCAGACTTATTTTTCTGCATAGTTTCATATACTCCAGCTGCTATATTATGAATTCCCTGCTTTGCGGCTATCGCTTTTATCTCGGATACATTTCCTCTTATAACACCAAACTGTACATTGGACATAAGATTTTGGACAGCTTTAATTCTGTAATCTGATGAACCAGCACCAACAGGGTCAAGTATTACTGGTATTCCAAGTTCATTGGCTGTAGCACCTGCTTTAAGCATTGATGATAATTTATTATCATTAAGCATCCCGATATTAATATCAAATCCCTGGCATATTGATGTTATCTGGCTCACCTCATTAATATCCTCCGCCATTATAGGTGCACCACCGCATGCAAGCACTATATTGGCACAATCATTAATGCTCACATAGTTCGTTATGCAGTGGATAAGCGGATGTCTGTTATGCACATTTTTTATTATATTTTCAAACATTCACTAAAACCCTCTTTTCTATACAGAAAGCTTGTCTTTTTCCATATATGATTATCACTGTATTGAATATTACAACGTCTTTTATCATTGCTTATAATAGCTTGTATTCTCCTATATATGCCTATCGATTTTGCATATTGAATTGTCTATCCTGCAAGATTGTCCTGAATCTTAACTAACAAGCCTGCCTTTTTTATGCTGAATACTATTATTCCAGATATGACCGCACCCATGGCAGTTGATATAAAAAATGGAATTATATACGCATAAAATGCTATTCCTGCGGCACTTTTTCCCATAAGGAATATTGCAACCGGATATGCACATAAACCACCAAGTATTGATGTTCCTGCTACTTCTCCTATCATTGTTGCAATAATATTATGGGTCTTTTTGTATACAATACCGCATATCAATGCACCGAACATACTTCCCGGAAATGCCATAAGGCTTCCCATTCCAAGCAGATTTCTTATAAGTGAGGCAACAAATGCCGCCATTACGCCGTATCCGGGTCCTAAAAGGACGGCACAGAATATATTAACCATATGTTGTACTGGTGCACATTTACTTCCAAATACAGGAAATGAAATCAGGCTTCCAGCTACTGCGACTGCACATAGGACACCAGCAGTGGAAAGTTTTTTAATGTTGTTCATAGTATTTCTCCTAATCTATTAGTCTATTAACCTCTGATTTATTTTAACATAATTTTGTGGGTTGTGTTATATTATATGAGGGAATTATATCAGGTTATGGTTTTAATTTTATGAGGACGGGGAATATTATAATATATACAGAAATGAGGATTTGTTATGAAAGCTTATGAAAGATTATTAAAGTATGTTGTTGTCAGAACTCCTAGTGATGAAGAGAGTGGAAAGTCACCTTCTTCTGAGTGTCAGTTTAAGCTGGCTGGGCTTCTTAAAGACGAGATGACTGAGCTTGGACTTAGTGATGTTAAGCTTGATAAACATTGTTATCTTTATGGCAGACTGCCTGCAACTAAGGGGCTTGAGAAGCTTCCTTCAATTGGTTTTATTGCCCATATGGATACTGTGTCTGATTATTGCAATGGTGATATCAATCCTGTTGTGACTCCTGATTATGATGGTGGGGACTTAGTGCTTGGTAACAGCGGACTTATATTAAGTCCTGATACTTTTCCACATCTTGCTTCTTTAAAGGGCAGAACTCTTATAACTTCTGATGGAACAACTATTCTTGGTGCAGATGATAAGGCTGGAATTGCTGAAATTCTTACTATGATTGAATATATCACTGCTAATAATATTGAACACCCTGCAATATGCGTAGCATTTACGCCTGATGAAGAGATTGGTATGGGTACTGAACATTTTGACGTTGAACGCTTCGGAGCTGATTACGCATACACTGTTGATGGCGATACTGAGGGTGAGATACAGTACGAGAATTTCAATGCCGCCAAAGCTGAATATGTTGTGAAAGGTTTTAATGTCCACCCCGGCTCATCTAAGGATACTATGATTAACGCTTCCTTAGTAGCTATGGAAATTAATAATTGCCTGCCGGCTATGGAGATACCAAGGGAAACGGAGAATTACGAAGGCTTCTATCATCTTATAAGTATGTCTGGTGATGTTGCAGAAGCACACCTTAATTATATAATCCGTGACCACGATGCTTCATTATTTGAAGCAAAGAAAGCCACACTGTGCCACATTGAAAAGATTATGAATGAAAAATGGGGTGCTGGAACTGTACAGCTCACTATCACTGACCAGTACCGCAATATGGCTGAGATTATCAAAAAATGTATGTTTCTTATAGAAAATGCTGTGAAAGCCTGCAAGAATACTAATATACCACCCCTTATACTTCCAATAAGAGGTGGCACTGACGGCTGTATGTTAAGTTATATGGGACTTCCCTGCCCTAACCTTGGCACTGGCGGACACGCCTACCACGGTCCTTACGAACACATAACCATCGAAGGTATGGACAAAACTGTTGATATGCTTGTAGAACTCGTGAAAACATTTTCCAAGCCTATAATTAACTAACAGGCATAAGCTTACGCCTTAACTGTTTCAATTCTTGTAAAGAAATATATGTACTTGAATATTATCAAAAATACAATAAATACACGCCCATATATATTAGACATTGCAAGCATTGCCAATATAAGCATTGCTGATGCTGGCAGAAGTATGCACAACTTAGTCTTTAATGTCATTGAACGGCTGGTAACGAAGCTTTCAAGATGTTTTTTGTAAAGCTTTGTTCCAATAAACCACATATGAAATCTGTCAGAGCCTTTGGCAAAGCAGAAAGATGCTAATAATAAAAATGGCGTTGTTGGCAATACTGGAAGTACGACACCTATTGCACCGAGTACCATTGACACAATTCCTATCATAAGCCATAAAAGTTTAATTGGGGATTTAATGATATTCTTCATTAATGTTTCGATGTCCTTTCTTATTGTCTTGTTGTGGCTAACCTTAGTTAATCATAGCTAACTTTGATAAGTATATATGAACATATCATTTTTTGTCAATACACCGGATTAATACACCAAATAATGGCAATACCTCCGCGCCACTTAAGGACAGGAGATATTGCCATTATTTTATAAGTCCATTATTTTCATTTAAACATGCTTTATTTTAAAGAACTCTTGGATATCTACAATATTTATAAATTAAAGCTTTTCATTATTATGTCTTTCAAAGAAGCTCTTAGTTTCCTTAACCACAACTCCGCTCAATGCGAATAACGCAATCATATTAGGCAGTGCCATAAGTCCGTTAAATATATCAGCAATTGTCCATACCGCACTTACTGTCATATAAGGTCCGATAAATACTGCTAATATGTATATCCAGCGGTATATTTTAACGTGCTTCATATTACCACCGCTAAGATATTCAAGACATCTTTCGCTGTAATAGTCCCAGCCAAGAATTGTTGTAAATGCAAAGAATACAAGACAGAGCATAAGCACAAAAGAAGACACCTGTGCCGGGAATGGAAGTCCATTCTGGAATGCATATGTAGTAACTGCTACACCCTCAAGGCCTTCAACCTGCCATGCACCTGTTATTACAATTGAAAGCCCTGTAAGAGTACATATTACAATTGTATCAATAAATGTACCTGTCATACTTACAAGTCCCTGTCTTACAGGTTCGTTAGTCTGTGCTGCAGCCGCTGCGATCGGTGCACTACCAAGACCAGCCTCATTAGAGAAAATGCCTCTTGCAACACCTTTCTGCATAGCAACAAGCATACTTCCGACTGCTCCGCCAGTGATTGCCCTAGGAGAAAATGCTGCCTGAACTATAACCTTAAATGCCGCAGGAACTCTAGTAATATTAGCTATTACTAAAACCGCAACAAATAATACATATATAATTGCCATAAATGGCACTACAACCTGACTTACGCTTGCAATTCTCTTAACACCGCCTATAAGCACAAGTGCAACACAGACTGCAAGAATAAGTGAAGCGATTACTACTGACCATGAGTACTCGCCAAGAAATGGAATATTGACACAATGCTCATTATTCGCATCAAAAAATCCATTAACCGCACTTGAAATACCATTTACCTGACTAAATGTACCAATACCAAAAAGTCCAACACATACACCAAAAAATGCAAATAACTTAGCAAGCCATTTCCAGCTCTTGCCCATTCCCAGCTCTATATAATAGAATGGTCCACCAAGACTGTGTCCGTCTTCTCCTATAACTCTGTATTTAACAGCAAGAAGACCTTCTGAATACTTAGTTGCCATTCCGAAAAATGCTGTTATAACCATCCAGAATAATGCACCTGGACCACCTGCACAGACTGCTGTTGCAACACCAACGATATTACCAGTACCAATAGTTGCACTTAACGCTGTACATAGTGCGGCAAAACTTGTAATTTCACCTTCTGCCTCTTCTTCATTTTTAACCATCCATTTTAATGCTAAAGGGAGCTTTCTGAGCTGTAATAAACCAAGACGAACTGTCAATAATATTCCGCCAAAAAGGATAATTACCATAAGCGGCACACCCCATACGAAATTATCAATGTTCGCAAGAATCTGATTAATTGAATTCCACATTGTACTTTCTACCTTTCATATCTAAACTACAGCATAGTACAAGCCTATACTGTCCCAACACCGCAAATGCCGTACATTACTAAATACTTTGCTAATATGCAGACTTTTACTTAATGCATTGGAATTATAGACAATATTGCCTGAATAAATATAAAAGCAGAAATAACATTTTAGAATATACAACTTATCATATAACAAGTTATATTATACTTTATGCCTTCTCTGTCCTTTTGCCTGAGAGATTCATATACCCTCTTTATAAGAAGTCATAATATTGTCTTGTAATCCATTATTAACTGCTTATAAAGAACTATATGTTGCACCTTCGGCCTCTGTGTTTATCCAGAACTCTCCAGAGAGTCGATCCATTTACAGTTGCGCCAGCAGATGCTGGCACCTGAGAGTGTTACTCCTTCGGCAGGCTTGCGCCGTTTTCCTGCAAACTTCATATCGAAAATTGCCTTATATTAATATAATCTTATTTTCTACATAATTCAACTTATTTTTACATTTTTTAATAATTATAGAATTTCCTATTACATAAAAAGGCAGCCACCGTGATTACACTCCTCCGCTGGATATACCAGAAAGTATGCTGTATCACTTTATGTGACTGCCATTTTATTATCTGCTTATATTATCAGCTTATATTATTAAGTATATAATTCTAAGCATTTTCTTTTCTTCTATATAATGTAAGACATATAACACCTGCACTAATCATAAGAACTGCAAGAAGAATTATTGTTCTTGTAACTGAGAGAGTATCAGCTGTAGCCGCACTATCATCTGCTGTTGCAGCACTGTCTTCTGCCACATCATTATTATCTGCCGCACTGCCATTTCCTGATACATTGCTCTTATCCTCTGTATTAGAATTAGCAACATCCTCATAGACTACAATATATGTTGAGAATCTATCAGTTGCAAATGTAAGTTCTCCTGTTGCTTCATCAAATGTGGCACTAAGAATATCTGATACCCCATTATGAATTCTTATTACACTATACTTCCTTGTCTTTGAAGAATCTTTATTAATAAGGTCTGAATTTAACTTAACCTTAATATTAATTGCACTGTTAAGTTCATATACATCAGACTTCTGCAAACCTATAATCTTCTGTAACTGGATATCAAGTATGCATCCAGCAGCCTGATTGTCCTTAATGTTACTATTAATAAGTTTCTTCTCTTCTTCTGTAAGATTAGAACTCTTATCCTTTACAGTAAGTGCAATATCAACCTTTACACCATCTTCTGCCTGTTTAGCTTCATCTTCTGTAAGGATAGCTTTAATAATGTCTTCTGTTGAATCTACAAGTCCTGTTTCCGGTACTCTTTCATCTACCAATACTGAAACTTTAATATCTGTCTTAACATCAGAGTTATCTGAACCCGGCTTGTTGTTATCACCCGGCTTATTATCGTTGTCGCCTGGCTTATTATCGTTGTCGCCCGGCTTATTATCGTTGTCGCCCGGCTTATTATCGTTGTCACCTGGCTTATTATCGTTGTCGCCCGGCTGTGTATTCTCAAGCTTAGGAATAACTGTAATGTCTGCCTTGTCACCACATACTGTACAATGATGTGACTTGCTTCCTTCTTCTGTAGTAGTAGCTTCCTTATCGATAGTCCATTCTGTACTATAATTATGTCCTGCCGCTGGAATTACTTCTGTCTTAGTATCTCCACATACTATACAAGTATATAACTTTGAACCTTCTTCTGTACAAGTTGCTTCTTTCTGTACTTCACCATCATTCCATACATGTTCTGTATGTTCTTGCTTAGCTTCATTGTAAGAAGTCTTCTCCCACTGTAATGTTGTAAGTGTAAGCTTTCCTGCACCTGTATATGTTTTAACTTTAGTATCAAGTTCTGAAGCTGCATATAATGTGTAGCCAGTATAAGGAAGGTCTTTCTTGAATTCATCTTTATCCTGAACTAATGCTACTTCACCTTCTTTATCAGTATTAAGAGCTACCTTTAATTCCTGCTTTGCTCCATCCATCATATATATTGTATTAAATGCGTTAATATAACCTGCTGGACTGCTTCCGTTACCACTTATAAGTGCATTAGTTATACCTGACATATAGCAGTTCTCAAGTAACATATGAGCTCCACAGTTAGATGATGCACCATTACTTACAATTTTCTTAGCTAATTCCGGATTTGTCTTTTCTATATCAAGACGCATTTCTCTTAAATCCTGTGCATCCATAATACAATTGTATACATGTGCTGTACCATAACGAAGTCTTGGCATTCTATCCATCGAATTCTTATAGTAGTTATTAGCAAGTGTAAGTTTAATATTCTTAGCTGATGAATCATCATCAGACTGTCCTAATAAATGAGTCTTTTTCTGACCATAAGCATAATTGTATATCTGCTGATCTGTCATACCCTCTTCAAGCAAATGCTTATAATATGGGTAGTTATCTGGATTAGCCTTCATAGCATTCATCATTTCATCAAAGAATACATTATCTTCACTTGCTGGAAGGAATTCACACCATGATATTGTTATATTACTGTCATTAACTGGTGTCTTAACATCAATAACTCCATCATATGACTTATAGAAAGTACAGTGGTCAACCCATATATCAGAGCTTCCCTTTTCTATTGTCATATAATCCCAGTCATTACGATCATAAGCACCTTCTGTATAATCATCCCACTCCCATATCTCATCAAATTCAATATTTCTTATGATGATATTATTAGAGCCTGTTATATCTATACATGTATGTGTAATCTTAGCTCCATTCTTAGAGTAGATTGTAAGATTACTCATATCTGCAAGCTTAAGCATTGATACACCTGTCTTTAAAAGTGTTGGGTGTGTAAGTGGCTCAAGCTTATGTGCTGTTATAAATGAGCTGTAGCTGTCAAAGTTATTAACTTCCTTATCACCAAGCGCAATATCTGCTGTAAGCTCGATTACTGATGCCTTACCACTCTTCTTTACACTCTGTATTGCATTAAGGAATTCTTCTGCTGTGCCGGCTGTGTAATAGTTATCTGATGTTTCCTTTAATAATCCACCACCTGTTACATTAGCACTCTGTGCATAACCTTCCTGTGCATACTGTGCAAGTCCTGTATCATCACCTTCTGACTGTGCGTAAGTATCTGATACATATTCTTTCTCTACATATCTGTCTGTGCTGTCTGTCTTAACAGTACCTGTATACTTTGTTCCTATTGTACCTACTGATGTATATGGATCCCAGCCAAGATATGATGTTGAAGTCATTTCATTGGCTTTCGTAGCAGATATCTGTCTTCTGTTACTGTTAATTGCAAATGCAGGACCATAGCTTCCATATTCGAAAAATCTTGCATTAGCAGCCAAATTACCACTCATATCTGTATATGGATTAGAAGCATTCGGCTTTAATATCTTACCCATATAGCAGTTAATCCAAGTAATATAAGCATCTGCTCCCCAAGGTCTTGCAAGATAATACTTACTTCCTGAGCATCCCTCTTCTGAGAGAACCTGACAGTTAAAGAATGTAAGACCATATGTTGCAGAGGCTGATGCCTTAGGAGCTGATACATAGCCTGAATTCTTATTAGCATTGTAACGGAATACAAGCTTGCAATCATTAAATAATGCCCTAGGCTCATTACCATATATGAAATCCACATTACCAGCTATATAGCACTTATAATAATACTGGGTGCCACCATTAGCACAAAGTGTATCCTGATAACCAAGTATTCTTAAGTTGATATATGATGTTTCATTGGCATCATTTCTTAAAGCATCTGCTGATTCATTTGACTTAGTACCATCACCAAGATAATTATAAGTATTCTCGATTGTAAGGTTCTCTGCCGAAAAGCCTGTTGCTGTCTTATCTATTCTTACAGCACATCTTAAAGACATATCTCCACCAGCTAATTCCTTAACATCATAATATATTCTTGTCTTCTCGCTATCCTCACCTATAAGTGTTATATAAGGAGATTTAACAACAAGATGTTCTTCATAATCACCTTCTTTAACAAGAATAATTACACGTCTCGTGTTATCAGAAGCAACTGAATCTACTGCCGCCTGAACTGTCTTATAAGTTGGTATTCCATTAACCTCCTCACCATCAGTTCCTGTGTATGCACTATCTACAACCTTGTTGTAATTAGTAAGATATACATAATTAAATGTTTCTCTAGTCTTGTTACCTTTCTTATCTGTGAATATTAATTCAACATCATTTCTTCCTTCTTCAATAGCAATGTCTTTAAATGCAAAGCTTTCTTTTTCTTTAACATCTGTCTTTGCTGCTTCACTGCCATTAACATAAAGCGTTGCTGTTACATTTTCTTCAACTACACCTTCAATTGTAATCTTTCCATTGTATACAGTGTCATATGACTTCTTAGTTATTGTATACTTAACAGCATCATCTTCATATACATATTTACCTGTATGTCCTGCTGTTGGAACAGTCCATAAAGTATCTGATGGGTTACTGTAGTTATCTACTTTTCCATTAACGTGTGAATAAGCTATTATATAATAGTAATATGGCATCTCTGCTGTTACATCTTTATCTTTATAAGCACATTCTGTAACTGTTGCTATCTTTGAAGCATTCTCTGCTGTCTCATCGTATGAATAACGATATACCTCATATTGGTCAGCCTTATCTACTGCATCCCATACAAGATCAACTGTATCTGCACTTGAAGCTATGCTTGCCTTTGGTGAATCCAGTGCTGCTATTACTGTTATTGCATCTGATTCAACATAATCATTAATCTCACCATTAATACCTAACTTACCAGCCACTCTGAACTTATAATCTCCGGCATCCTTAATTGAATACTTATATGTTGGCTCAGTAATGTCTGATGCAACCTTTTCCCAGCTCTTTCCGTTATCTCTTGATACTTCAAGCACATATAAACCATCGCCTTCGGCTGGTACTTCATCTGTCCAGCTTACTGTGATGTAATCTCTTGTATAAGCTGCTTTAGCTGTAACTTCCTTAACAACTGGTGCTGTACCTACTGCATTGTAGCATTTATTCTGGTCGTAAAGAACTGTTCCGTCCTGTGCTATATACTTCATATTCTGGATAGTTGCCTTAACACCTGCTAATACAAATCCATATGATACTGCTGTATTTTTCTTATCTGCATTAAATAAGAGATTATCACTTGCACTATAAGAATATGTAGCTGTCTTAGTCTCTCCACCCTTAGGTGTTGCTGTGATAACAAGAGCATCGTCTGTCTTTTCAACTGTAAATGTCACAACAGTTCCTGCTGGAATAGTTGTATCCACTTTACTTGAAGCACCTGCAAGATCTGATGGCTTCTTTGAGTAAACCATCTTAAGTGCATTAGAATTACGTATTCCTACGGTGTCTATATAATTCTTGTTAAATGCACCAAAGAATATACCATTAGTATTGCTTGAACCACACTCTGTAATTGTTATATCTGCTGTAAGCTTGTTGGCATCTGTAGTCTCATCAAATCCAAAGAAGCTTACTGTATTATTGATATTAGTTGACTTATCAGTGTTTGTAGTTGTATTTAATGTACCACCTGTCTGTGTAAGAACAAGTTTCTGTCCTGTAGGCTGTACAACAAGATTAGAAGCTGTACCATAATCATATGTCTTAGGCATAGCTGGCTGTTCATTATATTCAACATCCTTAGCTGCATATACTATAGATATTGAAACTATGTAAGCTGAACCTGTTGATACAATTTCAACTGTTCCTTCGCTCTCATCTTCATAATTATATACTGTTGTCACATCATCTTTTGATGCCGGCTCACCCGCTATTGTGTAAAGTGCATATGTACTTGCTGGTGCATATGATTTTACTGATATAGTACACTTTCCACTTACAGGTATTGTTATCTTAGCTCCTGTAGTAAACTGTGCTGAATTAGGGCTTGGTCCATTAGGAACTAACTTACCTTTTGTAGCATCAATAGCTAAACCATTGTAGTAGCCTGTTGTTCCCATAATATTATCATCATAATAATCACCATCATCACTCTTAACAAAAGACCAGCTTGTAACCTGCTCAAATATAAGCTTATGTGATGCTTCAGCACCCTTTACTGTAACTGTGTTACCTGACTTTACCTTGTATGGAAGTGCAAGGAAATCACCACCAAGTGTAAGTGTATATGAACCCTCTCTTAACTTAATAGCATCCTTATCTGTAAATACATATTCATATCCATCATCATTATTCATATATATGTATTTTACATTCTTGCCTGTTAAATCAGGTTCTTCCGGAAGACTTACTGTAACGGCATATGTTGGCTTAAGTCCTACAGTTATATCTAATTCTGCATCTTCTGAATATTTAATTCCATCTGATACAGAAGTTACTTCATAGTCATTAGCACCCTTTACGGCTACACTATATGAAACACCTTTTTCAAACTTAGCTGTATATTTCCAAGTATCTGTATCAATAGTTACTTCTGGAACATAGTCTGTTTCCTCAGTTGTTGTAAATACAAGTTCAAGGCCTTCTGTATAATAACCCTCAGTAATGCCATTAATCTTACCTGTTACTGTGCAGGTATCAAGGCTAATGACAGTTAAATCTGCTGTAATCCTGGCAGCAGTCTCTGTACTTACACTATGTTTATAAATACCACTCTTAATCTGGTATGCCGGATTGCTCAGTGATATCTCATATTCCATAACTTCATCTTCTGCTGGTACTTCAATTGAATATGTACCGCTCTTGCCATTCTCTGCAACTGTTATATCTGATGTATATGTAAGTCCAGTTGTATTATTAGTCGCTACAACCTGCATATCAGATGGAATATCTGATTTAGATGTAATAGTTCCATTTATTACTTTCTTATTAAGTTCTACACATTCGATTGAAAGATTTCTAATGTATGTATTAGTTTTAACATCTAATGTAAGCTCTCCTTCATCTCCTGTAAGATAACATTCAAATTCCACATCAACATAATTTTTGTCAGAATTTTCAACACAGGAAATACATTCCATCTTTCTTAAGACCTTGTCACTTCCTGTTATATTAAGTGTATTTCCTAATATGCTGTCCTTATCTGTACCTACGTTCTTATTGACAGTAAGTTTAATAACAGCCTTATCTCCCGCTGCCGGTATAACTATCTTAGTACCAGTATTAACCTGAATTCTATCACCTGTCGTTGGATAAAACTTACCTGATGATGCATCAACATATAATACATCTTTATCACCATTAGTATAAGTTCCTGTATCACTTTGAATTATTGTATTAGAACCTTTACTTGATAAAACTGTTTCTGAATATCCCCATTCAGCTTTAGTATCCCCACCATCTGCGAATGAAGCAGATGTTGTCGCATAACTTGTTGATGAGTCAACCTTTATCATATAAAGATATTTCTGTGCTTTTAACTTAACAGATACTGTTGTTGCATTTTTATCTACCATTCCAGTAATTACATAGCTTTTACTTCCACCTGATGTCACTTTAACATCATTCATTCCTGTACATTCAATATCATCTACAGTTATTCCACTACTTGCCTGCAATGTTACTGTACAACTTTTCGCATTATTAATCACAGGAAAAGTCATTACTGTTCCTGCATTAACCTGAAAATCCTTATTAGTACTGACTGCTTTCAGGCTTCTATTAGCCATTTTACCTGAATTTGCATTTATTAATAATTCATCATTATTAGAATTAACCAGCTTACCTGATTTGCCGTTCAATTCCGTAACTGAATTATCATTATCGCCATCTGCATACATTTTAGAACTTACTGTCCACTCTGCACTGGCTTTTTCTGCCGCTTTGGCTGTAATGCTAAACAAGCCCTCCGGCAATGAAAGTCCAGATATGATTAAAGCTAACGCCATAAACATAGCCGAACTTCTGCGAAACCATTCTCTTCTACGTCTTGATTTCATAGTCCATACTCTCCCTTTCTTAACAATACAATGTTTTGTAACTTTTACACAAAACCAATTGCATATTTTCTATAAGATTACAACTTTTGACGAAAATGTACTACTGATTTTTATAGTTCTCGGGTACCAATTACTGAAATTTTTAGGTTTTGATGTATTTTTTGTAATACATTGCATAAAATCCGTGTGAACATTTACCAATAATCGTCTATATCACAAAATAATATATATGTATTACTGCTAATTATTTACACGGATGTTATACGCATATATTTAGTTATTATCATTCTCTTAGTGTCACATCTATTATCTGCCTGCCTGTCTGGCAATTATATTAACTAATTCATCAGCATCTATTGGCTTTGCTATATGTGTATTCATACCAGCTTTAATGCTCCGTTCTATATCATCATAGAATGCGTTGGCACTCATCA
>ERZ779877.2560-NODE-2560-length-13169-cov-6.594327_pt1 | contig 13169 bp, 10 predicted proteins | sample MGYA00511556_ERZ779877 | MGnify/ENA primary metagenome ERZ779877 (study PRJEB29588, sample SAMEA2159338) | human gut metagenome | biome: human gut; feature: human-associated habitat; material: faeces | place: Denmark | collected 2008/2010 ...
TAATGCTATGAAGATTTATTTTTGCGTTTGGTTTTTATAAGTTTTCTTATAATTTTTCGAATACCCATCGCCAACAGAAATAATGTAAGCTGAACAAAAGCCAATATTGTTGCATAGGGTAAGCCGTAGTCATACAACTCACCGCAATAGATTATACTTCCTACCAATAATTCAATTACCGAAATCGGAATGAATATAAACAACCATACAGGCTTGATGTTGAGACAGGACAACAACAGGGCAGAAACTGCACCGCCTAAAAGTGCGGCAAGTGGCACCGCCATTGCGTCAGAGGGTGTTGCGGTCAGAGGCACACCAATCATAAATAATGCGTTGACCAAAACAGCCAATATATAAATCACTATTTGTGCGGATTTGAGCTTTTTGTTGGAGGCTTTTATTGTTTCAACAAGAATTTCATCAGCTCTTTTGTTCTCTTGCGTTGTGATGCGTTCGCCGATAAGGAACTCGTTAACGGAAATATCCAACGCATCGCATATAGGCAAAAACAGAGACACATCCGGCATATTTTTTCCGGTTTCCCACCGAGATACCGATTTGTTTGAAACGCCTAATTTCTCTGCAAATTCAATTTGTGTAAAGCCTTTTGCCTTGCGGTTTTCTGCAATGAAACTACCGATTTTTTCTTGGTCCATAGCTGTCACCCCTTTCAATGAGAATATAGCACGAGCCTCCACAAATGTAAAGGACACAAAGCGAGAATTATGATAAATGCAAAGAGAACACCACCCCTAAAACCTATAAACCGTGCCTACCGGTAATCAAAATAGTCTCATAAAAAAAGCTTCTGCCCAAAACAGGGCAAAAGCCTTAAAAATTATGCGATTTTTAGGTTTAGTTGCAAGCCAAGGGGGACTATTTCATCTGCCCGAAAACACGTTTTTGAAAAAAGTGTTGCAAAAGCGGTTGAACACAAAGATTTTCATATCCGATAAGCCTGAATTTTGCGGCGCAATCGGTGCGGGATTGTTTGCCGTTGACAGCGACAGATTGTTGGAAAGGCTCGAATGTAACGCCTTGAACATAAACCCGAAAAATCTTGTGATTTTAATCGGAACGAATGACATCGGCATAGGAGTTCCGACCGAGTACACCTTGAAAAATATAAAAGAAATTTTGCAAAGAACGCAGACACTTTGCTCGAATACCGCCGTAAAAAGCAGTATTCGGGCATAAAAAAGCCTCGGAACACGAATGTTCCGAGGTGATGGCAGATTATATCAACTGTCAAGTCTTTAAAGGTGGAGATTTGTCCATATGGTATCAGATGAAAATCATTCGTGTTTTGCGGCGAATTCTTTTAATAATTTCATTGCAATGACATCATGCTTTTTCGAAAACATATGCCCTCCGCCATCTATAAAATGAAGTTGCACCCGTTTGGAATCTTGCATTCCGATCGGCATCGTACTTTTATATGCTTCTGCCGCACGTTTGGCATAAGAAACATCTACGATTTTATCCTTTGTACCATGCACGATGCACACCCTGCCGGCGTAGTTCTTAATTTCTGCAAAGGCATCCATTTGCATGACATCCATTGCATAGCAACACCCCAATTTCATCAGTCCGCAGCGGAAAGTATCGGGAACATTTTGCGGATCAAATTTTGCCATCATCATTTTTCCGGCTCTGGCGTCATCCGGGATACACAATGCCGGATAAAACAGGACAAGTTTTTCTATCGGAAAGTTGTTCTTTGCTGCCACCTAAGCAGACACAAAACCGCCCTGACTGCATCCCATCAATAAAATTTTTTCAGAATCTGTATAGGAAAGATTCCTAACATATTCAATGACCGCTTTCAGATCTTTGGTTTCTGTCAGAACAGACATCTCTGTGGTTTTTCCGTCACTTTTTCCACACATAGCAGAACCGCCACAAAAATCAAATGTAAATGCAACATATCCCATTTCAGCCAAAAAAGCCGCATAATGTTTCACACTGTCTTGCCATGCCATAAATCCGTGACATACAATTGCAATCGGAAGATGATCTCCTTTTGGACGGTAGATTGTTCCACGAATCGTCAATCCATCTCTTTTGCATTCAAAAGTGCTTTCTGTAATTCCATCTGATAAAACAGGTTTCTTAAAAATCATAATTTTTCTCCAAATTCAGTGGTATTTTGTTTTTGTTGCATCGGCTATATTTTTAACACTGATTTTGTGTAAATGTTTTAGTCAATAGCTATTTTGCTTGTAATAATCATAAGCACGGGAAACACAAAGGAGCATTCTTTCATGATCGACATATTGTTCTTTGGTTTACTGTTAACTCACACTGTCATAGTATAATAATGCCATTACTTTGTCAATAACTGAAATCATACCTTGTGCTTGAAGTTCTTCAGCCTTTTTAACAACGGCTTCTTTGGTAGGGTAGGGGAAAGAATATCATCAAAGCATTTAAGTACGATCATCGGCAAAATGACTTTCTCTGATAAGTCTGCTGAATAATATTCAGCCATACCTTCAAGTACGTATTCAAGAATTATGCCTTTTGAGCCTTCGCTAATGTTTTCGTTAGCGGATATAACCTTAACTCCGTTTTTTCTATTGTCCATTTTTTACGGACTTGTTCAAAATCGAATTCCATCCTTTTTGTATGTCTTATCACTTTTAGGCTTGTATGAGAATTTTAAGAAATGTTTTTTAAAATCTTTGATTTCTTAACAGTGCTTACGGTTGCCTGAATTATCGGACCGGAGAGCAAAACGGTGGCAATTGTGCAAATTCCGAATTTACCGCCGAGCAAAACGCCGATAATTACCATTATAATATCAAGAACCATTCGTACGATTTTGATTTTCCACCCGTTTTTTTCGGCAAGCGAAAATGTGACTGCTTCATATGAGCCCCTGCCGAAATCAGCGGCGGAGTAAAGCCCCGTTCCGAACGAAAATATAGCAATGCCAAGCAGCATTATAACAAAATTAACCGCTTTAATATCTGTATAATGCTGAATTTTTGTGAATACATCCACAAAAAAACTGTAAATGATTTGGTAAAGAATTGTGCCGACATTGATTTGCTTTCTGTCATAGAAAAAGGCAAAAATTATCATTGCCACAGCTACAACAAGCGACGATGTGCCGATTGACATACCTGTCACATTCGTCAGCCCTTGCCACAATATCGCAAGTGTTGCGCCGCCGAAACCTGCGCCTATTGCAAGCGTAATTCCGTATGCGGATATTATTGATCCGATAACAATCATCAGCGTTTTTGTTGCATATTTTTTAAATTTCATATTATCGCCTACAAAAAAATAAGACTGTAAACTCTGCTGTTGTGTTCAGAAACAGCAAAATTTATAGTCTTCATCAGCCGAGACAGCTTTATTTTTTTGATTATACACCCGAGATTTTATAAAGTCAACGGTTATAAATATGATTTTCTGTATTCGCTCGGAGTTTTGCTCATTTCAATTCGTGTTACGATTTTGATTTGAGCGATGTCTCTCAAAAGTCTCAGTCATAAATGCCCCCAATCGCACTAAAATGACTTTGAACACTATTCTCTGACGAAGGCGAAGGTGCTTTGTCAAATGTTCTGAGTATTTCTTCAATTTCTTTTTCTTGTTCGTCCATTTGATTTCTCCTTGTTCGATTTCTTTCCGAAAATCGGCAAAGCGCTTTTTTGCCGCCTTTCGGAAAGGGACTTCCGAAGAAATCCTTTTCGTAAGGAAAAGGCGGCAGCGGAAGCTCCGCTACCGCCATCCTTAAATGGTTAGCTATCTGTTATTTCACAGATTTTCTTTTTTAGTATAAACAGTAGTTGTCACAACTCCGAAGCCGCTGACGAACAGCAGAGCGATCCACAGCCACTCATACTGTTGTCGCCGGTCTGCGGATTCTGAACATCATCCGAAGGCTTGGTGGTATCGTCAGACTTGGTAGGAGCGGCAGGTTTGGTTGCCTTCTGACCTTCTTCGATAGTCTGAGTCGTTACTGCAGAGCCACCGGCAGAATCAAAGGTTACGGTATAGTTTTTATTTCTTTGTTGTAACAGTCTTAGCTTTTGACCAGCCTGAATAAATCCTTATGGATTTGCCGTTAATCTTAACTGTCTTATAGGTGCGAACTCTTACATAATACTTTTTCTTGCCCGAAAGCTTTGAAATTTTCTTTGATACTGTTGTATTCTTGCCTACTGTTACGGTCTTAGCCTTGCTGAATTTACTTGAGGCACTGTACTGTACCTGATAGCCTGTTGTCTGTGTAGCCTGCTTCTTCCACTTTACTGTAAACTTCTTTGAACCTGCTTTAAGTGAGGAAATACTTGTTGCCTTTGGCTTGATTGTGAAATAAAGCGTCTTTGTTCCGCTGTATTTACCCTTAAAGGTAATCTTTACTGCGTACTTGCCAACATACTTTCTGCCTTTTGCATAAGACACAGTATAGTCAGTATTCTTAACAAGTGTCTTTCCTGTTCTGTCCTTAACAATAACCTTAGGTGTTCTAACCTTTCCGTTATATGTTAATGATGTTGCTTTAAGCTTTATGCTTGATGCCTTTGGAATTACTGTCGTTGAAAGAGTTTTCTTACATACCGAACAGTAATTTACTATCTTGCCGTTTGCTGTTGGGGTTGCCTTTGTTACGGTTTGCTTTGTGGTGTGGGCAATCTTAGCAATATTGCCCCAAGATGCAAGGTCGGTTATTTCCTTTGTACCGAGTACATCTTCATAGAACTTGCCACAACCTTCGCACTTGTAGTATGCTTTCTTACCGCCCTCTGTGCAGGTGGCAGCTTTCGCAGCAACCAAAGTCAGATTGTGAGTGTGCGGTACAGTTTTGTAATATCCGCAGGTGTCGCAAACATTGTCAGAACCGTAATCGTGAGCCGCTTCGTCCTTTTTGTCGTGGCAACGAGAACATTCATGCCAGTGGTTAGTATCATCAGACTTCCATTCTGTGCCTGCGGTATGTCCGGGAGCCGGAATCTTCACACTGGTTTTATCGGTAATTTCTACCGATCCTGTTGCATCTGCGAACCACTTGTCACAGCCATCGCAGGTGTAGTATGCGGAATTGCCCGCAGTAGTGCAGGTGGCAGCTTTCGCAGCAACCAAAGTCAGATTGTGAGTGTGTTCTTCGTTTTTATTTTTGTAATAATATGTAACAACCGTTCCGTCCGAAACAATAGGCTTATTCAAGCCGTCAACCTTTATAAATTCATAATCATAAAGTGTTTTTGCCGGTGTTAAATCAAGCTTTGTGCCGTATGGCACGGTAAATGTTCCGCCGGCAGTGTTTGGAATTTCAGAGCCGTCCTCAAATTTATACTGAATTGAAACGGTTGTGTAGCGCTGTGTTTCCGTATTGTCGTCTGCAAGCACATTTCCGTTTTCATCGAGCACCTGAAATGCCACGGTATCGCCGCTCTTAAGCTGTGCATCAGACGGAATTTGATAAATAAGCGAGCAACTCTTTAAGCCTGAATTAAAGTCGCTTTTGATGTGATCCAAAGCACCGAGCGGCCAGAAATTTGCCTTATCATTCCAAACAGGAATGTCAAAGGTTTGTACTGTTTGAAGCGGATTCCCCGATGAATCGGTCGCAACGCTTCCGTCGGAGTGCTTAATCCACATTTTGAATTTTAATTGTCGTGCATTTTTATCTGAAATGTTTTGAATAACAGTTCTAAGCTCGATTTTTTTACCGTTCATATTAGTATTAAATCTGCTTTTGCTGTTGCCGCTCAAAAGTCGGTCATTGCGATTATATGTGTAATTATAATATGAACTTGTTTCAAGGTCGGTAAAATCAGACGGCTTTGAATAAGCGCCCGTATATTCCTTAACCTCGGGAGTTGCAACATAAAGGTCTACATCCTTAACAAGCTGAGACATTCGCTTGAAGCCCTGCAAACGGCAAACCTCACAGAATTGATAGTTTGTGTCTCTCATTATGCACTCATAACTTGAAACAAGCATTTTTGAGCCGTAAGCATTGCGGCAGGTATATGTGTTTCTAAAACCTAAAAGCTGTCGCCATTTTATCTTTTCCGGGTCTTCAACCGAGGAAAGATTGAGTGATTTAAGTTCCTTATCGTCAAGCAAATATCCGTTACTGTATTCATCACCGAGACCGAGCAAACCGTGTCCAAACTCGTGTGCAAAAGTTTTTGACGCACGATAACTGTCTGATGGCGAAATGAAATAATGGAAGCCGTATTCACGGTTATTATAAGCACCGCCGAAATCTGATTTTGTGTTTACAACCATAGCGAACTGAGCAATATAATCGTGAACATAATAATAAGGCTCATATTCCGAACCGGACGGAATTGTGTTTGGATCACACTTTTTTTTGATATGAGCATCGTGAATTTTCTCGATAAATTCAGGACCGATACATCTCTCAAAAATATGATTTTTCCACTGACTTCCGTGGAGATTATTAGAAATAACAGGCGAATTATATTTGTCGACTATAACATCAAAGAAGGTGCTTCCACCATTGTCAAAAGTCGATTCGGAAGCTGTGCAAAGAGCGTAAACATTGAATCTGTCGGCATAACTGCGATACGGTTCATATTTCATAGCGTCCTGCCAAAGTCGTTTGACATCATTGATGAATTTGCCCTGCTGACTTTTTGTGTATCCCTCGCCGCAAACGACAACAACCATATTTTCCGTGTCGCTGCGTGTTTTTTGGATGGTATAAACAGGGATGGTAGGATTAGAATATTTTCCGTCATTTGAATACCACGGGCCGAGGGTGAGCTGAATGCTTTGCTCGGTGCTGACATTCCAATCGGGATTTGCGTCCTCGGCAGGTTCCGAAATTGTATAATCATCCTCTTGCTTATTTGGAGCAGAGCCGATATAAGGACTGCTTTGTGAGCCGCTGCCGGAAGTTGTAACAAAATATTCGGAATCGAGATAAAATGCAGGTCTTACGCCCAAATCGGAATACCACGGAGCATAACGACCGACCTGACCCGATGAACTGATATAACGCATATCGTGATTGCAATCGGTAACAGGAGTGCGAAGCCAATAAGGCCAAGCCATACCGTCATTATTATACGCAACATAATAACCTTTGAGATTTTTCCACACGGCATTAGCCTGCTTTACATCAAGAAGAAAAACCTTTTCGGTTGTAGTTTCAAAATATGAACTGTCGTAGTTTGCCACCGCTTCCGAAATATCGGTGTAGTATAACAAATCCGAATTTGCGTCTCCATCAACTATGCCCTTGTTGTATTCGGGATGAGAAACGAGAGAACGCTGGGTAACGGTTTTCATTGCCGCAATTTCAGATTTTGAAAAAGCGTTGAGAAAACCCGCTTTTTCGTTGTACGCTCCCACACCGCTTACATATCCGTCTTTCGGAGGGTTGCCGCAAAGCCAATCGACTTTGCCTTCAGCTGCGGTCGAATTTAACCAAGAACGCATATTGCTGTCTTTCCAATAGTTAGAACCGTAATCATCACGCTTATAGCTTCTGCTGTGTGATTTTGAATTGCTGTTGTCATTTGTTTTGGCATCATATGCAAGGGTGTCAACAATTTTGTCTGCAAGCATAAGCGGTCCGTTATTGTCAATGCTTACACATCGCCAAAGAATTGAGGCATTGTTATACGCGCCCATTTTAACATAGTCGCCAACTTTAATATCGGGCTTTGATGCCGCCTGAATGGTCATCGGCAAAACGGAAATTGCCATGCACAATGCCAAGAATATTGCGGTTATTTTTTTCGTCATTAAGGAACCTCCTTTATAAGCTATATATTTGCTTTTATTATATTGTAAGGTGTTATATGTGTCAATGAAAATCCACCTTATTCCGTGAAACTTACCATAGTGTTACATCCCTTTTTTTCAGCAATAATACCTGCTGGAAACTGATTTTCGCAATACATTTTATTTCACCCACTAGGTTAAACAAAATTTTGTTTTTTTACTGTATCATCATGCATTATCCTGTATAATGAAAGTATCAAAAGATAGGCGGAGGCAGTGCAATGAAGAAAATACACATTGAATTCAGCGATGAGCGGCTCATTACTCCCAGTGGTCTGGTATTCGTAGGGCAAATACTTGGAAAAAGCAGTTTTGTTAAAAAAATCAACCGTGCTCCAATTTCAAAAGATTATCTGCAGAAACAGATAAAAAATGGAGACGTGCTCCTCACCTATATTGGTATGCTCTGTCAGGGAAAACCCCAGTATGAGGCTGTCCGTGAAATGATGGATGACCCTGACTACTACAAATACGCATTAGGCATCTCCTATGCGATTCCTTCCGCCGAAACACTCCGTCAGCGTTTTGACATGATCGGGGATTCCCTGCGCAAAGACATCCAGCAGGCAAATGTCGACATGCTGCGTGAAATGCACATAGAGCCGACAGCCCTGGATAACGGCTTTGTTCCTGTCGATATTGATGTAACCCCCTTTGACAATTCGAAATCCAATAAGGAAGGCGTATCCCGTACCTACAAGGGTTTTGACGGATATGCACCAATTATGGCATATATCGGCACAGAAGGATACCTCGTCAATCTTGAACTGCGGATTGGGAAACAGCACTGCCAGAAAGAAACTCCTGATTTCCTGAGAGAGACCATTGAACTGTGCAGACAGCTGACGGAAAAACCACTGCTCATCCGGCTGGATTCCGGCAACGATGCATCTGAAAACATAGGCATCTTTATGGAAGAAAGCTATAAATACAACAATGTGTCTTTCATCATAAAACGGAATCCCAGACAGGAAAGTAAAGAAGAATGGCTGGAATCCGTCAGGGAATGCTGCCAGAATATCCAGCATCCACGTGATGGGAAAACTGTTTATATCGGACAGACCTTCCGGAATGTGACATATTCCCTTTCTGATAACGAGGAGAAAACTGTCGGAATACGCACAATTTATGAGATCACGGAAAGAACCATTGACCGATATGGGCAGTATTTTATCGTACCCGATATAGAACTGGGCACATACTGGACAAACACTTCCCTGCCAGACGAAACAGTCATTGATCTTTACCATGCCCACGGAGAAAGTGAGCAGTATCACAGTGAAATCAAGACGGACATGGATGTTGAAAGACTCCCGTCGGGAAAGTTTGAGAGCAACAAACTGGTGCTGGAGCTGACAATGATCGCATATAATATCCTTCGAATCATAGGGCAGGAATCGCTGAAAAAGAAGGATGCTCCCGGCCGGAAGAAAATACATCGCCGAAGAATACGTACGGTGATCAGTAATCTTATGCAGTTTGCGGGACATCTGACAGAACATGCCGGCCGTCTGGTGCTGTCCATTGGAAGGAGTAATCGCTGGAGATTTACTTTCAAGCGTCTTTATGACAGCTTTGCATTCATCACCTGACAACAGGTAGCTGAATATGGCAATGGCAGCTGCACACAAATGGTGCAGTCTTTTTTTGAACGCAAAATTATGCAGCATTTTCAAAATTTAGTATACAATAACAAATATGGCAAACATTTCCTGTGTGCCTTTTCATTTTGAAACAAGGTTCACGGATTCAGGTTAAGAATTTTATCGGATTATGATCTTGCATTAAAGATTTATAATAATAATAAACATAATGTTGAGTGCGAAATTGTAAAAATATCTGATGGCGAAATGATTAATAGTGTTAATATTGTTGCACCCCTCTCAGCCTGACTTACAACTAACCTAGTTGCCTGTCACAGAATTAACCGATATACTGTCACTAAAGAGTAAAAAGAAAGGATCCTGGAATCCTCTTCTTTGGCGAGTCGATGTATTCCAGGATCTATGGTGGTATTGCTACCATGGTTATCGTATCAAAGTATCGGTTAGAACGCAATGAGGAAAAAGATATTTTTAGTAATCAGTGAAGAAGATACCATCTGTCCGGAGTGTGGAAGCCCTCTATGCAGGAGGGACAGGAAGCTGCGGGTTCATAAAGAAGCAGGCGGAAAGAAAAGCTGGTTCGCCATTAACCGCTTGAAATGTACCAATGAAAAATGCCGGAGACTTCATAATGAACTGCCAGACTGCATGATTCCATACAAGCATTATGGTTCTGATATCATAGAGGATGTGGTGGATGAAGTGGTCGGTTCTGATGATTTAGGTACGGAGGATTATCCCTGTGAAGGTACCATGAAGCACTGGAAATGGTGGATCAGCCAAAATGAAGCAAACATAGGCGGACAGATGAGATCGATGCTGCATCATCTCATGGATTTTGATATAAAGTTCCTGAAATCCAGTGATTCTTTGCTGAAGGAACTAAAGGGAAGGATAAGCCCCGGGTGGCTCTCAGTAGTCACCAGGTTTATATATAACTCCGGAGGTCGGATAGAACCGTATCCGGAGACGTAGGGTTATGCACCTACTTTTGTGTGCTGTCATTTCTTGTTGGTAATAAGATTGCCTCAAAAGGAGGTAATGCTTATGCAGAGCAAGGAAGTAAAGAAATGGCAGGATGAGGAAGCACTGAAACGCTATCAGATGATAGCACCGTTACTGGATGAAGAACTGGATGAGGCAAAAAGACGCCAGCTTCGGGAAGAAATCGCAGCAAGGTATGAGATTTCAAAGAGAAGCCTGTACCGGTATGAAGCAAAGTACCGGGAGGAAGCATTTGACGGGCTTCGCCCAATGAACCGGGAAAAGAGACGCAGTCAGGTACTGCCTGAGAATTATGATGAGATCGTTGGAGAAGCAATCCAGCTGAAGCGGGAGGTGCCAAAGAGAAGTGTCCGCCAGATCATCAAGATTCTGGAGATAGAAGGCTATGCTGCGCCGGGAGTGCTTAAGGCATCAACGCTGCAAAGATATCTGTACAATGCAGGACTGGGCGTGAAGCAGCTGAAACGCTATACAGAGAAGAGGGAGACTTCATCAAGACGATTCTGCAGACCGCACAGAATGGAGCTGTTACAGGGCGATATCAAGTATGGACCGGATATCCGCCTGAGTGACGGAACGCTGATCAAGACCTATCTGTCATCCCTGATTGATGACCATTCGAGATTCATTGTGCAGTCAGAGTTCTATGATAACCAGCGTCAGGAAGTGGTGGAGGATACCTTCCATAAGGCAATCTTAAAGCACGGAAAATGTGATGCCTGCTATCTCGATAATGGGACACAGTACACTACAAACCAGCTTCACACAGCCCTTGCGAAGCTTGGGATCCGCGTTCTTCATGCAAAACCGAGGGCCTGCCAGGCAAAAGGAAAAATTGAAAAGTTCCACCAGAAGGTGGACCAGTTTATTGCAGAAGTAAGGGTAGCGAAGGTGCATTCTTTGGAGGAACTGAATCAGAAATGGAAGTATTTTCTGGAGCAGGATTACCAGAAAGAAGCCCATGATGGGATTCGGGAGTATTATGAATCCCAGAGGGTAAAGGTGCCAGCGGAAGGGATTTCTCCCATGCAGGAGTTTAGGAGGGACACCAGGGGACTGATATTTCTGGATACCACAGTGGTAAGTGAAGCCTTTCTGCACCATGAGACAAGAAGACTGGATAATGCAGGATGTTTCTCCTTTGGAGATGTCAAATATGAGGCCAGTACAGCCCTTGCAAATGCCGAGGTGGAAATCGTCTATGACCCCATGAATACAGAGACTATAAAGGTTGTGTATCAGGACATGAAACCAATCATGGCACACCGGGTAAGTATCGGAGCTTTCTGTGATAAAACGGTGGATGTACCGGTTGGAATGACGGACAAGATACCGGAAACATCCAGATTTCTGGATGCTCTGGAAAAGAAATACAAAGAGGATCACAGGCTGATAGCAAATGCCCTTTCTTTTGGTGATTATGGAAAGGCAGGTGGCAGCCATGTATGAGGAATTCTTTGAACTGATGCATACACCGTTCACAAGAGATATTCCGGCAGAGAGGCTGTATAGTTCGAGGCAGATAGAAGATGCCTTGGGAAGACTGACCTACGTGGCAGACCGGCAGTTGTTTGCGGTAGTTACTGCGGATCCGGGATGTGGGAAATCAACCCTGATCCGGATGTTTGAAAACAGACTCCCGAAGGATAAATACATGCTTCTGTATCTGTCAGATTCCAAGCTGACACCACGCTGGCTGTATGCAGGGCTTCTTGACCAGATGGGACTAGAGGCAAGGTTCTACCGGGGCGATTCAAAGAGGCAGCTGCAGAAGGAAATTGAAACAGTCAGGACCGTCCAGAAAAAGAAAGTGGTGTTTGTACTGGATGAAGCCCATCTGCTGGGGAAGGAAACTTTGGAAGAATTTCGCTTTCTCTTGAATTACAGGTTTGATTCAGCGAGCCCCATGAGCCTGATACTGGTAGGACAGACAGAGCTGTGGGACCAGAAGCTCCGCCTTCAAAGTTATGCAGCAATCAGACAGAGAATCGATATGAATATCGTACTGAACCGCCTGGACAGAGCAGAAACAGGGAAGTATATTGCAGCCCACATGGCATATGCGGGAGTGAAACAGGATCTGTTCACCAGTGGAGCTGAAGATGAAATCTTCAAGGTATCCGCAGGCATACCACGGATGATCAACAGAATCTGCGAAAAAACACTGATGTACGCATATCAACAGCAGAAACGGCTGATAGATGAACATATGGTGAGATTTGTAGCTGACCATGAAATGGTTGGAGGAATAGAGTAAGAAAACCGGGGTGAAAGCCCCGGAAGTCGTGACAGAAAGCTGAATGAGTTTGTGACAACGAGTGAGAACGGAATTGGGACAGCTCATGGAATTTTTAACAGCAATAACACAACACAGGGAGAAATAAACATGACAGCATATACAGTAAGAGATGCAAAAATAGAGGATGCACAGCGGATACTTGAAATCTACGCGTATTATGTGGAAAATACGGCGATTACATTTGAATATGATGTGCCGTCCAAGGAAGAATTCAAACAGCGCATGAGGAAGACTATGCAGAAGTATCCGTATCTTGTCATTGAAAAAGAGGGAAGGGTATACGGATATGCCTATGCAGGACCATTTAAGGAGCGCGCGGCATATGACTGGGCGTGTGAATTGTCTATTTATGTAGACCATGTTGCGAAGAAATGTGGACTGGGAAAACAGCTATACGCCGCTTTAACAGAGTGTTTAAAGCAAATGGGAATCACCAACCTGTATGCGTGTATCGGATATCCGCAGACGGAAGACGAATATTT
>ERZ779877.2564-NODE-2564-length-13161-cov-2.898825_pt1 | contig 13161 bp, 13 predicted proteins | sample MGYA00511556_ERZ779877 | MGnify/ENA primary metagenome ERZ779877 (study PRJEB29588, sample SAMEA2159338) | human gut metagenome | biome: human gut; feature: human-associated habitat; material: faeces | place: Denmark | collected 2008/2010 ...
CGTCGTTCCTCCGAGTCCTCCCGGTCCGATTCCAAGCTGATTGATCTTTGAGAGCATCTCTTCCTCGAGATCTTTGACATAGGGAATATCGGAATGTTCATCGACCGGTCTCGTCAGCGCCTGCTTGGCGAGAAGCGCGCATTTTTCAAATGTACCGCCAATTCCGACTCCGACGACCATCGGCGGACATGCATTCGGCCCCGCATCCTTCACGGCAGTAAGGATCGCATGCTTCACTCCCTCGATGCCGTCTGCCGGTTTTAACATGAACACGCGGCTCATATTCTCGCTGCCGAATCCCTTCGGCGCCATAGTGATCTTTACCTGATCGCCCGGCACGATAGAATAATGAATGACTGCCGGCGTGTTATCTTTTGTATTTTCACGAATGAGCGGATCACCGACAACGGATTTGCGCAGGAATCCCTCTGTGTATCCCTGACGGACTCCCTCGTTGACGGCATCCTCAATCGCTGCGCCTTCAAAATGGACATCCTGTCCGACTTCCAGAAAGATCACTGCCATTCCGGTGTCCTGACAGATCGGAATCATCTCCTCGTCCGCAATCTTTAAATTGTCCTGCAGCTGATGTAAAATCTTTTTCCCGAGTTCAGACTGTTCTGTGTCAGCGGCATGCTTCATCGCCGCATCCATATCCGCGGAAAGATAATGATTTGCCTGTATACACATTTCTTTGATATTTTTTGTAATTTCATCTGTTTGAATTGTTCTTATCATACCGTTCTTCCTCTCCCTGTCTGCTGTGTATGTGGCGTTTAGGATGCCTGATCTTTTTTGTTTTCGTCTTTCTTTTTGATATTAAAGTGAATCTTGAATTTTTCCAGCGTCTCGTTGTTATCCCGCGACTTCATATCCGGGAATGCCTTCATCAGACGCTGAAAACCAAAGCTTTTCTCTTCGTACAGCTTCTCGTAGCGCTCCATAAGTTCTGCGCGCTCGCGCTTTTTCTCCTCGAGTGCAAGTTCGCGTTCGCGCTTTTTCTCCTCACGGGAAGCTGCATAATTCTCTGCCTTCTCGGCAAGCTTGTTCTTCGCTGTCTGCGGCAGTTCCGAAATGCTCTCCTTAGTCTCTGAAAGCTTATCCTTCGCCGCTCCCGTCGTCTCCGCAAGCTTATCCTTCGCTGTCTGCGGCAGTCCATAAATATTTTCCTTCGTCTCGCTGATCTTATCCATCAGCTCCATATGTGTTTCCTGGAATTTTGCGGATTTTTCAATAACGTCTGTCACATTTTCATAGATATTTTCGCCGATCTCATCGGACAGCCGGTGGATAGATGCCGCCATCTCATCCATGACCTTTAAGCGTTTATTGAATTTCAGAATCGTTGTCACTGTGATGATGCAGTCTGCCGCGAACACGCACATGATAATGCTGAGCAGCACTACGCCAAGCACGAACGGAATAAAGCGGATGGCGGCATAGATGATCGGATGAATGATATCCATGATAAAGGTACATGCCAGTCCCCAGTAGATCGAAAACTTCAGGCAGACGTAACCTTTGATGTTGAATGGCTTGTCAGAATAGTCCCACCACTTGTTGTGAAATACTTTTTCCAGAATATAACCCGTAATGTACTCCAGCACAGAGGTGAGAAGAAAAGATCCTGCAAACAGGATCAGCAGATTTTCTTTCAGAGGTGTCAGGATGGCCACCACAATCACCACGCCGCACCCATAGATCGGACAGTACGGACCGTTTAAAAATCCACGGTTCACGAACTTTCCGGTATCGAGTGCAGCGTAGGATACCTCGGTACACCAACCGATAAATGCATAGATAATAAAAATCCAGACCAATTCATAAAAATTCTGCGGCATAATCATTCTCCTTTGTTCCGTGCCTTCTCCACGTACTCATAAGAATCATTATAGTCCATTGAAATTTATGAAACAATCCTTTACTATCCGATTTCTCCGTGTTTTTCGTAATTTGTCACCTTTGTGACTTTATTTTTCTCATCCACGAAAAGCACCGTCGGGCGAAGCTCTGATGCTTCCTCCGGTGTCACCTGCGCGTATGCCATCAGAATAATCTTGTCGCCGGTCTGCACCATGCGTGCCGCCGCACCGTTTAAGCACATCACGCCGCTGCCTCGCTCCCCGGCAATCGTGTAGGTCTCAAAGCGGGAGCCGTTGTTGACATCCACGATCTGTACCTTCTCGTATTCCAGGATTCCCGCCTGCTCCAGCAGATCCATATCCACGGTAATGCTCCCAACGTAGTCTAATTCCGCTTGTGTTACTGTTGCGCGGTGTATTTTTGCTTTCAACATTGTAATTGTCATCGCCTAGTTCTCCAATTCATACATAAAATTATCGATCAGTCTTGTCTTTCCGATATAGACCGCTATCGCGGCAAGGATTCCTCTGTCGATCTTCTCTACCTGCTGCATCGTATCAAGATCTACGATTTTTACATAGTCAATCTTTGCGAGAGGCTCTTTTTCGATCTCCTCTGTCATTGCGGCAAGAATCCTTTTGCAGTCGCGCTCTCCCTTTTCCACCATCTCTTTTCCGAGGAAGATAGAACGGCTCAACACGAGCGCTGCCTTCCGCTCCTCCGGCGACAGATAGGTGTTGCGGGAACTTTTTGCAAGACCGTCCTCCTCGCGGATGATCGGGCAGCCGGTAATCGTAAGCGGCATGTTCAGATCTTTTACCATTCTCTTGATGACCGCAAGCTGCTGTGCGTCTTTCTGTCCAAAATATGCGCGGTCCGGCGTCACAATATTGAAAAGCTTTGTCACAACCGTGCATACGCCGCGGAAATGTACCGGTCTGCTGAGTCCGCAGAGTTCCTTAGTCAGCACATCCATATCCACATAGGAATAGAACTGATCCCCGTACATCTCCTCCGGCGTCGGATGGAAAATGAGATCTACACCGTGCTCCTCACAGAGCTTCGCATCATGTTCCAGATCTCTCGGATAGCTTGCAAGATCCTCCGTCGGTCCAAACTGCATCGGATTGACAAAAATACTCACAACGACTCTGTCATTCTCTCCGGCTGCATCGATCAGACTCATATGTCCCTCATGCAGGTAGCCCATGGTCGGCACAAAACCGATCGAAAGTCCTTCCTTTTTCCACTCCTTCACCTGTGCTCTTACTTCTTCTATGGTTGATACGATTTTCATAATCTGCTCCTTTCGGCATTTTCTATATTTAGTATAATTTTTCAATCACCGAGTCATCGATCTTAAAGCAATGTTCCTCACCCGGGAATGTTCCCTCTTTTGTCTCTTTGATATATGCTTTGACGCCCTCGCGCATCACCTCGCCGACATTCGCGAATACCTTCACAAATTTCGGACGGAAATCGCCGTACATGGCGAGCAGATCCTGGTAGACGAGCACCTGTCCGTCACAGCCTGCACCCGCGCCGATACCGATCGTCGGAATCGTAAGTTCTTCGGAGATCTTAGCCGCCAGCTTCGCCGGCACACACTCCATCACGACCATGCATGCGCCTGCCGCTTCCACTGCCTTCGCATCGGCGAGAAGCTTCTTCGCTGCCTCCACATCTTTACCCTGCACCTTGAATCCGCCGAATGCGTTGACGGACTGCGGCGTGAGTCCGATGTGCGCCACAACCGGAATGGATGCCTTCACGATCGCCTCGATGTGTGGTGCAAATTCCACACCGCCCTCCAGTTTTACCGCATTCGCGCGACCTTCTTTCATCAGTCTTCCGGCATTGACGACTGCGTCGTACACGGATGTCTGGTAGGACATAAACGGCATATCCGCAACTATCAATGCATTTTTTGCTCCTCTTGTAACTGCTTTTGTATGATGTATCATATCCTCCATTGTTACGGATAAGGTGTCTTCATATCCTAACATGACCATTCCTAAGGAATCTCCCACCAAGATCATGTTGATGCCTGATTCATCGATCAGTTTTGCCATAGAATAATCATAGGCTGTCAGCATGGTGATTTTTTCGCCGCGTTTCTTTGCTTCCTGTATTGTTACTACTGTGTTCTTCATTTTTGCTCTCCAATCATTCACTTTCTTTCCTTAACAGTTCTTTCATCTGCCGGTAATTTCGTTCGGTATGCTTTTTCTCTGAGATTCTGACCAGTTCTGTGCCGATCGCATCATACACCGCCTTTTGTTCTTCTGACAGCACTTCTAAATGATGTCTTACCGTACCAAGATCGTTCCGTTCTATCGGGCCGGTCAGCGCCTGTTCGCATCCGTACTTCAATGCCGCTTCTACGTTATTTTTTACCAACGGTGTCAGCATTTCATAAGCCGCTGTACTCTCTATGCCGGCTTCTTCTAACATTTTTACTGCCATGGACAAAAGCCCGATGACATGGTTACTCGCCATACTGACTGCCGCATGATAACGCGTTTTTGCCTCTGTATGGATCAGTACTAACCTGTTCGGTAGTTTTTCAAACATCCGATAGATATCCGCAACTGCCTGTTCGTCGCCCTCTACGGTAAAAATTGCCTCTGTTAAATTTTGATAAGCTGTGAATTTGTTACTGAACGCGTAAATTGGATGAAGTGAACAAACAGATACTCCTGCCTGCTCTGCATTTGAAAATATATCACTTGATAATGAGCCACTAAAGTGGCAGACTGATTTTCCCTTCACATCTTTTGCTGCAATGCAATCCCATACTTCCTTTATTGCCCCGTCTGTCACGGTTATAAACAGGGTATCGCTTACCTCAATGAGTGAATCTAACTCGCTAAAATATTTTGTGTTACAGAATTTTGCCGCTTCTTTGGCACTGTTTACGGTTCTGCTGTAGAATCCGCTGACTTCTTCGCCATGGGTAACAAAATATTTTCCCATGGTTGTACCTACCTTCCCGGCACCTATAATTCCTATTCCTATCGCTATGCACCTCCATTTCTATCTGCTGCATGCTGTACAAAATGGAAAGGATGCATTATCAAAATGATACCGTTTTCATCCGAAATACTGTTCGTTAAGATTTTAACATATGGAATTGGGGATGGCAAGGGGATTTCTTGGGAACTTTGTTTATACAGGCGGCTATCCCCAGCTATTCCCACGGACATGCTGCGTTTCCTGCTCTTAGGGAGGTTCATCGAAATGCTCAGCACAAGGAAACTTGAAAGCATCGTTGGGAGCTCGCTGAACATATACCCCCCGCTATCTACATTTTTGATACAAACTCATCTATAGATTCTGCTTTAGCCGCCAGTTTTAACCAGCTATTCAGGACTTTGATATCTTTTTCATTGTGGATTCTTTCACGAACTTTATCTGGTATTGTACCGATATCTTCCAATAATTCCAAAATAGATTCTACTTTTCCTTCAATAATTCCCTCCTGATGTCCTTTCTCATATTCATCTTTTCGGACAATCTCAAAGACTGCTTCTTCATCATATTCAAAGATACTCATTTCTACCGCCTCTTTCCTGTTCTGAAGTAGAAACTCCCGCAGGATTCCTTCATTAATGCATTCTGTCACTGCACGGTCTACTGCTTCTTCTACATTCTTCATGCTCTTTGCATAGGTACGTACTTTCTTCACATAGATCGCATATTCCTTTAAGGTTTGGCACTGTTCTAATAGCTTTCGGTTCTTTCCGAGATTGATATTTAGCATGGTTACTACTAATTCTAAATCCGGGTCATCCATCGATTTTTGAAAAGCATCCGACAGACGTAAGTATTTCTTTTCTGCCTGCTCCTCCGAACCATTGTAAAAAACTAAAAATCTCGGTGTTGGAATCTTAATCAGTGTGTTGCGATACAGATCCCTGTGATCAATCTGCCCCTGCAATTCCTTTGCAATATAAAACAAATCCCGCAATGGCATATTGGGAGAATAAGTGGACTGGTGTTCATAAAGATTCAGGTATGAATCCATGATAAATGCCAGATCATTTTTCATGTTCATGTAGATGGCATTTTCTAAGGTTACAATCTCTAAGTCCTCTGCATTTGTGTAAGATGTTCCGTTGACTGCATTATAAAGGCTTAACAGCTCTTTCTTTTCACGGAATATCATGCGGAACAGTCTATCCTTGTGGTTTCTTGCAACACGGATCTCGTTTTTCGTTTCTGTCATAGTATTACCTCCTGTTTGAAATTGTCTCGCAGGAGTTCTTATCCTTTTTCCTGAAAACTCCTGCTGTTCATAATGTTGGAAAAGCATGAATTTTCTGATCTGAATAAGATTTGTAATAGACTACGGCAGAATTGCCGCCTTATATAAGAAAATATGCTTTGAGAGTATTATAGCATGGTGGGAAAAGTGTTACAACCGAGTTTGAATGCAATTGTGAGTATTTTTTCTTTATACGCTGGTGTTATCCTCGGCTATCCCCGCAGACATGCTGCGTTTCCTGTTCGCCGCACACGCCTTTTCGCCCATGCTTTGTGTAACTCGCCCTATGGGCTCAAACAGACACAAAACATGAGCGGCAGTGTGCTCCTCACGACGGAAGCCTCGCAACTGTCTGTGGGGATAGCCGAGGTCGCGTACTACATAGAAAATCCTAAAACAACTTCTAAAAGAATTATATTTATGGAATTATTCGATATTTTAGAAATGTTAAGGAAATTGGCAATACTATGTAAGTAACATCCAATACAATACCTACTCTGCATCACTCTACTTGTAATACCCGTCCGAAAATCTCAACATAGAACTGCTCTCCCCAACCGCATTAGAAAACCTATATCCCAGCGGGTTCCCGACAATTATGAAAAGTTTCTTTTGGGGCTATGGAGATGAAACTCCCGGAAGCGTGGAGCCCTCTGGCGAACACGATTCCTGCTTTGGGGGAGGTTCATCGGAATGCCCAGCACAAGGAAACTTGGAATCATTGGCAGGAGCTCGCTGAACATTCCCTCTTCCTAACACGCCTCAGGTTTCATAGAGAGTTTCATCAAAATAAATGCTCCTACTTCACACCTTTCTGTGCCACATACTTCAGATATGCATTAATAAAAATATCGATCTTACCATCTAACACACTGTCGGCATTTCCTGTTTCTTCATTTGTCCGATGATCCTTTACCATAGTATACGGCTGCAATACATAGGAACGGATCTGGTTGCCCCAGCCGATTTCGGTAACATCTCCACGGATGTCCGCTGCTTTTTTTGCATTCTCTTCCTGCTTTAACAGATACAGCTTTGCTTTTAACATCTGCATAGCCTTATCCTTGTTCATATGCTGGGAGCGTTCATTCTGACACTGCACTACGATTCCTGTCGGTAGATGTGTAATACGGATTGCCGAGGAAGTCTTGTTGATGTGCTGTCCACCCGCACCGGAAGAACGATAGGTATCGATCCGGATATCATCGTCTGCGATCTCAATGTCTATGTTGTCCTCTATATCCGGCATTACATCGCAGGAAACAAAGGAAGTCTGACGTTTTCCTGCCGCGTTAAACGGCGAAATGCGTACCAGTCTGTGCACTCCTTTTTCAGATTTCAGATAGCCGTATGCGTTTTCTCCACTGATCTGGAAGGTGATCGACTTAATTCCGGCTTCATCTCCATCTAAGGAATCCAGTACTTCTAACTGATATCCTTTATCCGAAGCCCACCTGCTGTACATTCGAAAGAGCATTGCTGCCCAGTCACAAGACTCTGTTCCGCCTGCCCCTGCATGCAGGGAGAGGATTGCATCATTGTGGTCATACTCGCCGGATAGCAGTGTTTTGATACGAAGCTGCTCATAACTTTCTTTCAGACTGTTTAGTTCCTCTTCGATCTCAGGAATGATCGAAGCATCATTTTCTTCATAGCCCATTTCGATCAAAGTCTCTATGTCTTCATAGCTTGTTTCTAACTGACGATATACCTCTACATCATCTTTGTAACTTTTTAACTCCTTCATCTTCTTTTGGGAAGTCTCTGTATCATCCCAGAAGTTTGGAGCCTCCATTTCTCTTTCGAGTTCTTCGATCCGCTTTTCCTTATTTGCTAAGTCAAAGTGAATCCCTCACTTCACATAATGGTTCTTTGTAATTGTTCAATTCTGCTTTGAACTGGTCTAATTCTACCAACATGCCACCTTCTTTCATAAAAATTATTTATTATTCAATATTTCTATTGCCTTTTGAATCTGATTATCATATGCCTTATCATAATCGGCATTTTTATCACCGGTATATTCATATTCTAATTCCACATCCGGTTCAATTCCCACTTCATGGATATAGTTCCCTTTTGGTGTGTAGTACTTTGCTGTGGTCAGTTTAATGGCACTGCCATCGGATAACTGGCGTACACTCTGTACGATTCCTTTTCCAAATGTTTTTGTGCCGATCAAAGTTCCATATTGATAATCTTTAATTGCACCCGCAAAAATCTCAGATGCACTTGCACTGTTCTCATTTACCAGCACTGCCATCGGATAGTCCATCTTGTGCTCTTCATCCGAGGTATAATTCTGCCGGTTTCCATACTTATCTTCTGTATAAACAGTCAGACCTTCCGGGAGGATATCATCTAAAATCTCTGTGACTGCCGTCAGGTATCCGCCCGGATTGTCACGCAAGTCTATAATTACTGATTCCATTCCCTGATCTTTCAAAGAGTTGACAGCCTGCATAAACTGTTCCTCGGTCGGCTCTGCAAATTCTGTGATTGCAATATATCCGATATGATTGTCTAACATTTCAGATGTAACGGTCGGAACCTCTACTTTATCTCTTTCAATATCAAGCTCAAGATAGTCCGCTTCACCTTCTCTGGCGATCTGCATATGTACCGTTGTACCTTTGTCGCCACGGATATGCGTCACCAGTTCGGACAGTTCCATTTCTGCTGCATTGATGTCCTCTACTTTCACGATCACATCCCCATCTTTTAACCCCGCTTTTTCTGCCGGTGTGTTTTCATATACATGAAGGATGCTGACCTGCATTGTTTTTACATCCTGACTTAAAACAGCTCCGATTCCAAAGTAAGTACCACTGGTTGATGCCATCATGGATTCATATTCTTCTTTGGTATAGTAAACGGAATAAGAATCTCCTAAACCTTCAAACAATCCCTTATACAGTCCGTCTGTCAGATCCGCCTTGTCGGTGTCTTTATAATAATACAGATCGATCTGTCCTAACAGCTCTTTGATCTTCGATTCCGACTCTGCATCTAAGACATCCTGTGAATCCGCTGCTTTTTTATTAATAAAACTTACCATATAATGATTTCTTACTGCTACCGTAATAATGAGCATCAGGACCAATACAATGGCAACACCCACGGCTATTCCTGCCCGGATCCCCCGTTTAAAACTTCTTTTTTGTTCGTCTGCCTCAGGAAGTTCTTTCACTTCTTCGATCTGTTCCTTTTCTTCTATCATACCTGTTCCTTTCCGTGTTCCGCTATTTTTTCACAGCTTCTCTTTTTTACAAAAGTATATGTCTGCTTTTTAACGGTCAGTACTTACGCCTAACTTACATATCCCCATGGACTTACATAGACACCGTTCAGTGTTACGCCAAAATGCAGATGATTTCCGGTTGAGATACCGGTGCTTCCTACTTTTGCAATAACCTGTCCTTTCGACACGGTCTGCCCTGCCGACACTGTTAAAGAAGATGCATGCATATACACGGTACACAATCCGCCGCCATGATCAATGATCACATAATTACCGCCACTGCTGCTGTAAGTCGCTACTAACACCGTTCCTCCGTCCGCTGCCACAATATCTGCTCCATAAGCCGCACCGATATCAATGCCTTTGTGGTTCGAGGACGCTCCATTTGTCGGGGAGGTACGCGGTCCGTAATCACTGGTCACCCTTTTGCTGCTTGGGCATGGCCACATCATACTTCCGGTGGACTGTCCGTTCCCGGATGGTGTGGTGTTCTGGGCAGTATTCTGATTTTCTCCGGCTGCATCTGTCGCACCCTGATTTTCTTCTGCCGCCTGTGCCTGTTGTTGCGCCGCCTGCTGTTCTGCTGCCCTCTTCTGGGCTGCCTGAATCTGTGCGATCACTTCATTTTGTGCCTGAATCTCTGCCTCATATGCTTTTGCAACAGTCTGTGCATCTGTCAGATCATCCGCAACATCATTCAGTTCCCCTTTTTTTGCCGACTCTAAGGCTGCAACTGCCTGTTTTTCCTCCTGCACCTTTGCCTGCAGGGATTGCAGTGAAGCATAATCGGTCTCCAGTGTCTTTTGCGTATCCGCTATGGTCACCTGCATGTTCTGATATTCCTTTAACATTTTACGGTCATATTGTGAAATCTGTGTGATATACTCCACCGCATTTAAAAAATCCGTAAAACTATCCGCAGAAAGAAGCATTTCCACATAAGAGGTCTGTCCGTTCTCATACATGAACTGGATCCGTTTCTTCATATTCCGATACTGCTTCTTTTCCTGTTCCTTCGCTTTATTTAACGCACTCTCCGTATCGGCAATCTCCTGACGTTTTTTCGAAAGCCGGCTCTCTAATTCTTTGACCTTACCGGAAATCTCATTTAACTGCTTATCTAATTTCTCAACCTCGCTTTGGATGTCTTCTTTTGAGCCTTTGAGCGAATCGATCAATTCTTTTGCCTTTTGCAGATCGTTTTCTAACGTCTTCTTCTCCTGCTGCGCTTCGCTTAAATTACTTTCTTCTGTTGCCTGAACATTGCAAACCGGCTGCATACAGAAAATAAGTGTCAGCATGATGGCTGTAATGATTTTAAGTCTGTTTTTCATGGTATTTTCCCTATATTATCAAAACATCCCAATAGAGCATCACACCCTATTGGGACAAATTTACACGTTCAAATGTCTCTTTGTTGTTACGCGGCTTCCAAGAAATCCGATGCCGACACCTAACAGCAACGCTACCGGAACCAATACACGGAATACCTGTCCTACCGGAAGGAAATTCAGCATACTGCTTAAAAATACAAACTTCTCCGAAACATAAGTAATAACACTGCTGTATACGAAGTAAAGTAAGATCAGCGGTAACACGGAACCGATCAGTCCGATCATTACACCCTCTACGATAAATGGTGCCCGGACAAAATAGTCCGTCGCTCCGATCAGCTTCATGATCGCAATCTCTTCCCGCCTTACGGAGATACCCGTTCGTATAGTGTTACTGATCAGGAACACTGCAACAGCAATGAGAATCAGAATAATGCCTGCTGAAATATATCCGATCAGAGAATTCAGATCTGACAGAGTATTTGCTGCCACCTCTGACTGATGTACCTCACGCACGCCGTCTAAGCCCTTCAAATAAGTAACCAGTGCCTTTTGCATAGACACATCATTGAGATAAATCTCATAATGTGAGGAATTTGCAAGCGGGTTATCTTCTTCAAAACCTTCGGCTGCTTCTTTGTTGCCTTTAAAGTATTCCTTCTGGAAATCCTTCCATGCCTCATCCGCAGATACAAAATCATACTTTGCTACCTCCGGACGTTTTTTGATCTCTTTTCCAATCTCATCTATTTTGTCCTGTTCTATGCCTTTTTCAAAAAACACGGTAACAGCGACTCCCTCTTCTGCCGTCTTGACCATGGTCTTAAAATTGGTCACAACAGAAAAGAAGATACCAAACAGAAAAATACATGCTGCCATTGTCGCAATGGAAGCTAAGGAGAACATCTTATTTCTCCCGATATTTTTCATTCCCTGTTTTACGGAATAAAGAAATGTACTAAATCTCATTTGTGCCACCTAAATCTTCATCGCTGATTACGACGCCTTTCCGCATGGTAATTACACGCTTTTTCATCGCCTTTACAATATCCAGATTGTGTGTGACCACAACGACGGTTGTTCCTCTTTCGTTAATCTCTTCTAAGAGCTTCATGATCTCCCATGCATTGTTCTCATCCAGATTTCCGGTCGGCTCATCTGCTAACAGGATCTTTGGCTCATTGACCAACGCTCTCGCAATCGCTACCCTTTGCTGCTCTCCACCGGAAAGCTGCCTTGGCAGGGATTTATATTTTGCTGCAAGTCCCACCATGGAAAGCATCTGTGGTACTCTGCTGCGGATCGTTTTGGTACTTGTGCCAATGACACGCTGTGCAAAAGCAACATTTTCATATACGTTCCGGTCTCTCAGCAAACGGAAATCCTGAAATACAACACCGATGTTCCGGCGGAGTTTCGGAATCTGTTTTCTCTTTAACCGGTTAATTTCCTGACCATTAATGAAGATTTTTCCCGAGGTCGGCTCAAGTTCTTTTAACAGCAGACGGATAAAGGTGGATTTACCGGAACCACTCTCTCCGACTACGAACACAAACTCGCCCTCTTTTATATGCAGACTGACATCATTCAATGCCGGTATTCCTGCAGAATATGCCTTACTGACATGTTCGAGCTTAATCATGTGTGCCTCCTAAACTTCTAGTAATCTAAAGACTCCATATACTTCATATATTTTACTACCATCAGGGCAATCTTAAATGTGATCGCATCTTCAAAGACGCGCAAGTCCAATCTGGTACTCTTTTGTAATTTATCCAACCGGTAAACTAAGGTATTACGATGAATATAGAGCTGTCTGGAGGTCTCAGACACATTCAGGCTGTTCTCAAAGAACTTGTTGATCGTCGTCAATGTCTCCTCGTCAAAATCATCCGGGGATTTTCCATCGAAGATCTCTTTGATAAACATTTTACACAGTGGAATTGGAAGCTGATAGATCAATCTTCCGATTCCAAGTGCCGAATATGCAATGACTTCTTTTTCTTCAAAGAAAATCTTACCTACATCCAATGCCATTCTCGCTTCTTTATAAGAACGTGATACCTCTTTGATCTCATTGACGATCGTACCATATGCAATATGGATGCTGTGATTTGCATCTGTCGGGAAAAGACTTAAGATCACATTTGCCGTCTTTTTCAGATCATCATAGCTCTCATTATCAGCCAGTTCTTTAACCAGTATGATGTTCTTCTCATCTACCTCGGTTACAAAATCCTTGGATTTTCCACCAAAAAGGCTTCTGACCTTCTCTAACTCATTGCCATCCTTCTCGCGGTTGGTCTCTATTATAAATACCACACGTCGTACCTCAGTATCAATATGTAGTTTCTTGGCACGGTTGTATATATCTACCAGAAGCAGATTGTCTAAAAGCAGATTCTTGATAAAATTATCCTTATCAAAGCGCTCCTTATATGCCACAAGAAGATTCT
>ERZ779877.2573-NODE-2573-length-13123-cov-2.921105_pt1 | contig 13123 bp, 11 predicted proteins | sample MGYA00511556_ERZ779877 | MGnify/ENA primary metagenome ERZ779877 (study PRJEB29588, sample SAMEA2159338) | human gut metagenome | biome: human gut; feature: human-associated habitat; material: faeces | place: Denmark | collected 2008/2010 ...
AAAGAACAGCGGCTGCGCCAAAAACACCATCATGAGGGAGATGAGCATCGATGTTGCCGAGGCGATTGCGATTTCAAAGGCCGTCTGTCCCGTCGAAGGAATGCCCGCGCTGTTGAAGAGCGGGATGGCGACGATACTCAAAAGCGTAGCTGCACATGCCATGACGGCGGAGAAGGCAATAACGCTCAGGTAGCGTGCGCAGATGATGTCTTTGCGCGAGAAGGGCAGCGTTGCGCGATAGCGTTCCCATCCGTTTTGATTGTCGTAACCGGCCAGTGAGTTCATGAATAGGATGGGCGACATGGCACTGACGGCGCAGGCGCCGGCGCTCATGCCGGAGTCGCCACCCGACGTGTTGGCGAGCGTCAGCACAACGAATATGAACAGGCCGACGCCCGCGATGCTCGGGATGAGCGTGCGAACGATGGCGAGCTCGGACATAAAGGCGCGTTTCATTTCGAAGCCCCTTTCAGCATGAGGCGCAGATAGTCATCAATGGTTGCCCGATCGCAGGGAATCTCGGGGAAGGCCTCGAGCGTTTCGCGACGGTTGGGCACGAGCACGTCCACGCTATAGGCGTGGTGGACGGCACGGGCGCCTTCGACGCAAGCCATAAGCTCGGCGGCCTGCGCTTGGGTGCAGTGGGCGATGCCGGCGCGGTCGGTAATATCCTCGCGCGGCAGGTCAAACACAATCGAACCGTTATCGATACAGATGACGCGGTCGGCGGCGCGATCGAGGTCGGACGTAATATGGCTCGAGAGCAGCACGCTGCGCTGACCGTCGGAAACAAAGGCAAGCAGCTCATCAAGCAGTTCCTCGCGTGCCATGGGATCGAGGCCCGCGGTGGCTTCGTCCAAAACGAGCAGCTTGGCATTGTGGCTGAGTGCACAGGCAAGCTGCAGTTTCATGCCCATGCCGCGGGAGAGGTCCTTGACCTTTGTCTTGGAATCGAGGCCAAATCGGTTGATGAATCCGGCGAACGTTTCGCGGTCCCACGTGGGGTACGCCGGGCCTACGAGCGACTCGATCTGGCCCACCTTGAGCGTGGAGGGGAAGGGGCACGTGTCCAGGACAAGACCGACGCGGGAGCGTAGGTGGCGTTGCGACTCATCGGGCGCGTCGACGCCACAGTGCTGCCCAAACAGGTGCACCTCGCCGGCATCGAGCTTTATAAGCCCAAGCGCGGCGCGAATGGTCGTCGTCTTGCCGGCGCCATTTGCGCCCACAAAGCCAACGATCTGGCCGGGCTCCACGGCAAGCGTGACGTCGCGCAGCGTAAAACGGTCGCTCACACGGCGTGAGATGCCTTTGAGTTCTAAAAGGTTTTGCATGGTATAGCCTTTCTTGCAGATGGCTACTGCATGGTTTCGGGGGCTACCAGGTCGAGCATCTCGTGCAGTTTGTCGCGCGTGACGCCCAGGGTTTCGGCTTGGCTCGCCGCTTTCGAAAGTAGCTCTTCGATATGGCAGAGCTGGTTTTCGCGCAAGAGTTCTTGGTTGCTCTCGGTGACAAAACAGCCCTTGCCCTGTACGGTGCAGATAAACCCGAGCTGCTCCAGGTCGGCGTAGGCGCGCTTGGTGGTGATGACGCTCACGCCAAGATCGCTCGCGAGTGCACGGATGCTGGGGAGTTTGGCTCCTTCAGCGAGCGTGCCCGATAAGATCTGAGCTTTGACCTGCGAGGTTATCTGCTCGTAGATGGGCTTGTCGCTCGAATTGGATAGGATGATGTCCACAGCGGCTCCTTAGCTGTTGGGCTACACGTGTATATAACCGGTAAGCACAGTATATATACACTATGCACAGTTATGCAAGAGACAAATGTGGAATAGCCCGCCGGCGCTGCGCTTGCTCCGAAACAATCTCAATCTGTAACAGTAAGAGTCGATTTGCGTGGCTAGATGTTACAGAACGAGACATTGGCTGCCTGCCTTTCCGTTTATCTCGATTTGTAACAGCTAGACCCAATTTGGACGGCCAGATGTTACAGATTGAGATTGTGTCGGTGGGCAAGTTTGTTTGTCTCAATCTGTAACAGATGGGGGGCCAAATAAGCTCTGCTTGTTACAGATTGAGACAGTCTGCTGCAGAATACTTCCGATAACTAGCCGTTCACGTTCTGACTGATGAATTTGTCCTGATAGGTGCCCTATGGCGGGATTTCGCGGCTACAATAGTGCGGTTACATCGACGTAATGCACTCAATGCAAGAAAGGATCCGCATGGCAAGCCTGTCGGATGAAATCTCGTCGCGCCGCACATTCGCGATCATCAGCCACCCGGACGCCGGTAAGACCACACTTACCGAGAAGCTGCTGCTCTATACCGGCAGCATCCAGACTGCCGGCTCGGTCAAGGGCAAGAGCTCGGCCAAGCATGCCGTCTCGGACTGGATGGACATCGAGAAGGAGCGCGGCATTTCCGTCACCTCCTCGGTGCTGCAGTTCACTTACAACGGCGCCTGCGTCAACATCCTCGATACCCCCGGTCACCAGGACTTTTCGGAGGATACCTACCGTACCCTTATGGCCGCTGACGCCGCAGTCATGGTCATCGACGGCGCCAAGGGCGTCGAGGCCCAGACCAAGAAGCTCTTTAAGGTCTGCACGCTGCGTCACATTCCCATCTTCACCTTTGTGAACAAGCTCGACCACGAGGCTCGCGATCCGTTTGAGCTCATGGAAGAGATCGAGAATGTTCTGGGCATCAACACCTATCCCATGAACTGGCCGATCGGCAGCGGCCGCAACTTCCGCGGCGTGTTCGATCGTCAGACCCGTCGCGTTATCGCCTTTGAGGGCGACGGTCACGCCAACGCCACCAAGAAGGTCGCCGAGGTCGAGGCTGAGCTGGGCGACCCCTCCATGGACGAGCTTATTGGCGAAGAGAACCATAAGAACCTGATGGACGACATCGAGCTGCTCGATGGCGCCGGCGACGAGCTCGACTTGGATGCCGTGGCCTGCGGCAAGCTGAGCCCGGCGTTCTTTGGCTCGGCGCTCACCAACTTTGGCGTGGAGCCCTTCCTCAAGGAGTTCCTGCGTCTGGCCCCGACGCCGCGCGCCTATACCGATACGCTCACCGGCGAGCCGGTCGATCCCTGCCGCGACGACTTTAGCGGCTTTGTGTTTAAGATCCAGGCCAATATGGACAAGAACCACCGAGATCGCATCGCCTTTGTGCGCATTTGCTCGGGCAAGTTCGAGCGTGGCATGGATGCCTTCCACATGCAGGGCAACCGTAAACTCAAGCTGGCCACGGGCACCTCGATGATGGCCGATGACCGCGCGATTGTTGACGAGGCGTACGCGGGCGATATCGTGGGCCTGTTCGATCCGGGTATCTTTAGCATCGGCGACACCGTGTGCTCTGGCAAGCGCCACGTGCAGTATCCGCAGATCCCGACGTTTGCCCCCGAGATGTTCGCTCGCATTACGCAGGTCGATACGCTCAAGCGCAAGCAGTTCGTCAAGGGTATGGAGGAGCTTGCCCAGGAGGGTGCTATCCAGATCTTCCGCGAGCTGGGTGCCGGCATGGAAAGCGTCATTGTGGGCGTGGTCGGCGTGCTGCAGTTTGAGGTGCTCGAGCGCCGTCTCAAGGCCGAGTACCGTGTTGAGGTTCGCCGCCAGCCGCTGCCCTATACGGACATCCGCTGGATCCAGAACGACCCCGACACTATTGATATCCCGGGCCTTTCGCTCACGCGCGACACGCTGCGCGTCGAGGACATGCGCGGCGGTAAGCTGCTGCTGTTTACGAGCCCGTGGAACGTGGATTGGGCAACCGACCACAACCCCGACCTGATCCTGTCGGAGTTTGGCAACGTAGCCTTTTAACGTATCGGCGCGGTGGTCCTGCGGGGCTGCCGCGCCGTTTGCTTGCCTTATGCCGTGTGAGCGGCTATTATACCCACCGTCGTCTCAAGACCGGGGCGTCCGAGCAGTTCGGGTCCGATATCCTGCTCGTTAAACCTAAAACCAAAGGAGTACATAATGATCAAGAAGGTCATGGAGGACTACAAGGTCCTGTTGCGGAGCATTCCCGCGGCAACGGTTTCGCTGTTTTTCGTGAGCGTCATCATGATGAACCTGCTGGCCAACAAAGAGCTCATCAGCCTGCCGTATCTGGCACTCGATTGCGGCTTTGTGGTGAGCTGGGTTTCGTTTTTGTGCCAGGACATGATCTGCAAGCGCTTTGGTGCCAAGGCATCCATTAAAATCTCTATCCTCGCGCTGCTGGTCAACCTTGCCGTGAGCCTGTGCTTTTGGGCATGCTCGCTCACGCCCGGCATGTGGGGCGCTTACTACGACACGGGCATGATCGAGGTCAACACCGCTCTTAACGCCACCATCGGCGGCACCTGGTACGTGGTGCTGGGCTCTTCGCTGGCAATGCTCGTTTCTGCCGTGGTTAACTCCACGCTCAACCAGTCGCTCGGCCGCATGCTCAAAAAGAATAACTTTGCAAGCTTCGCCTTCCGCTCCTATGTGTCCACGGGTGTTGGCCAGTTTATCGACAATCTGGTCTTTGCCATTGTGGTGAGCCACACGTTCTTCGGCTGGACCTGGGTGCAGGTCCTCATGTGCTCCCTGACGGGCGCTGTTGCCGAGCTGCTGTGCGAGGTTTTCCTGAGCCCCGTGGGCTACAAGGTCGTGCGCGGCTGGGAGCGCGAGAATGTGGGCTCCGAGTACCTCGAGCGCCACGCAACCGCCTAAGGAGCAAGTATGCGGGTTTTGATCACGGGTGCTTCGGGCGGTATCGGAGCCGCATGCGTGCAACGATTTTTGGACGAGGGCCACGAGGTCGTGGGCTTTGATTTGCTACCGGCGGCGATCAAACACGAGCGCTACCGCCATCTGATCGTTGATGTTCGCAAGCCGGACGCGTTTCCAGACGATCTTGAACCACAGGTGATCGTGAACGTTGCCGGTACGCAGGATTCGGCTGACGACATCGCCGCCAACCTGTATGGCACCATCAACGTGACCGAGCGCTACGCCTTTGCGGGGGAGGGGCTTGCCGCCAAGCCGGCGCCGGCTATCAAATCCGTGGTCAATGTGGGGTCGGCGAGCGGGCATACGGGATCGGAGTTTCCCGACTATGCCGCCAGCAAGGGCGGCGTTATCGCCTACACCAAGAACCTTGCAAACCGTCTGGCGCCGCAGGCTATCGCCAACAGTGTGGACCCGGGTGGCGTTATCACGCCGCTCAACCGTTGCGTGATGGAAGACGAACACCTGTGGAACCAGATTATGGAGCTCACGCCGCTTAAGCGCTGGGCCACCGCCCAAGAGATTGCCGAGTGGATCTACTTTGTGGGCGTGACCAACCGGTTTATGACCGGGCAGAGCCTGCTAATCGATGGCGGCGAGGCCGGCCGCACACAATTTATTTGGCCCGAATAGGAAACGCGCCCGATGGAAAGCCGTCGGGCGCGTTTTTGATGTATCGATTTTTAGCCGAGGCAAGTCCAGTTGACGGGGGTCGAGCCGTGCTGTTCGAGTAGCCGATTGGCTGCCGAGAAGGGACGCGATCCCATAAAGGCGGGGAGTTCTGCCGTGGCACGGTTGGCCGAAAGCGGCGAGGGGTGCGTAGAGGCCAGGCAGAACTTGCCGGTTGTCTTGCCCGCACCAGTTGCGACGAGCTTGCCTTCGACCATCTGCTGAGCAAAGCGGCCCCATGCCAAAAAGACTACCGGCTGGGGCAGCTGACAGCAGCGTTCGATAACGTAGTCGGTGAGCGTGCTCCAGCCCAGTTTGGCGTGCGAGTTCGCGGCATGCTCGCGCACGGTGAGCGTGGTGTTGAGAAGCAGGACGCCCTGCTGTGCCCATGGGGTTAGGTCTCCTGTGGCGGGAATGGGGCAACCCAGATCGGCTTTGAGTTCTTTATAGATGTTGCGCAGGCTCGGCGGCAACTTGGTTTGCGTCGCGGGGACCGAGAACGACAGTCCCATGGCCTGGTTGGGTCCGTGATAGGGGTCTTGACCCAAGATGACAACTTTGACCTGGTCGGCCGGGGTGTAGGCGAGGGCATTGAGGATGTCGTCTTGTGCCGGGTAGATAGTCTGCTCGGCACGCAAAAGGGCGATGCGCTCGAGCAGCTGGTTCGTAGTGTCACGTACCGGCTGCGGCGCATTGCCCAACCAAGTTGCTATGTTGCGGTCGCGGGTTGCGGTGTCCATGGGGCTCCTTTATGGCAGATGCTCTGTTGGCATCTATTGTAAAGGCGCACCGGTTGCCTTTATGCCGCGGCTGCATGAAGAGCGGGGTCTACGAGGCGCGCTCGGGCGCTCCTGCCATACGAGCCTGTCCATGCGCGCGAAGGCGCGGAAGCTCGACGGTTGCCACCATGACGCCGGTGAGGATGAGAGCGGCGCCAAAGAAGGCGATGGGGCTCAGGACCTCGCCGACTAGGAAGAACGAGAAGACAGCGGAGCAGACCGGCTCAAGCGAGAAGGCGAAGCCGGTGGTCTCGGCGGGTACGTGGGGCTGCACGAGCGTCTGGGTAATAAAGCCGTAGGCAGAGCAGATGAGTGCGAGCGCGACGACAACGACGATTTCGCTCGGCGTGCTGGGAAGCGTGAAACCGCCAAAGACGCATGCGGCAATGCCCGAGAACAGGCCGCCAAAGCCCAGCTGCCAAACACCCAGAGCCAGCGGGTCGACATCTTCGACAAAGCGCTTCGCCACAATGATATGGCCGGCGTAGACAAAGGCGGAGAGCAGCATGATGAGCGCGCCCGGGTTCAGGCTGGTGAAGTCGGCGCCCGAGAGCAGCAACATGCCGCAGGTGACGATGGCTGTGCCGATGAGCACTTTGCGCTCGGGGGCGCGACGCAGCAGGGCGGCGTTGGCAAACGGCACGATCACGACCGTCAGGCTCTGCAAAAAGCCGGCGGTGGAGGCGGAGGTGAGGCTGGAGCCCAGGCACATGCAGGTGAGCTCGATTGCCATGATGGCGCCGATGATGGCGGCGCGGACCATAAGGTCGCGGTTGATACGGAACGCGCGCTTGTGGAAGAGCAAAAGGCAGGCCACAAAGGCGATGATGCAGCGTAGCGCGACGATGCTCGTGGCGTTCATGCTGTCCATGCCGATCTTCATGAGGGGATACGAAAAGCCCCATGCGACGGGAACGGAAAATGAGAGCGCGATTGCTTTTTTGCGATCCATGGGACTCCTTTTGTTACAGAACGGTTTCGCAAAAAGGATTCTGCTCCCAGATGTGGATGTAGTAAAGCGAATGTATCTTCAGTATGATTAAGAAATACTAATGTTGGCAGAAAAAGCCCTGGCAAAACGTTTTACGGCTGCATTGATGTGGAGGTGCGATGGCATCGCGGTATCAGATTGTTTGTATGGTGGTCGATCGAGGCAGTCTTAAGGGCGCGGCGGACGAGCTGGGCTATACGCAAAGTGCGGTGAGCCAGGCCGTCAAGGCACTCGAGCGCGAGCTGGGTACCACGCTTATCGAGCGCGGTAAGCAGGGCGTTTCGCTTACGCGCGACGGCAAGCAGTATTTGCCGTACCTGCGACAGATCGTAACTGCCGAGGCCGAGCTTGAGGGCAAGCGCCAGGAGCTGCTGGGGCTCTCTTCGACTGATATTCGTATCGCGACGTTTACCAACGTGAGTCGAACCGTGTTACCGCGTGTGATCCGCGACTTTGGGGCGCTGCACCCGGGCGTACGCTTTACCCTTAAGCAGGGCGACTACACGCGCAACGCCCAATGGGTGCACGATGGCGTGGTCGATTTTTGCTTTACGGCACGCGGGTTTACCGCTGGCCTCGAGAAGCGCGTGGTCTATCACGACGAGTTGGTGGCACTGTTGCCTGTCGCGCATCCGCTGGCGGCAAAGGAAAAGGTGACACTCGCCGACCTGGCTTCCGAGCCGTTTGTGCTGCTGGATGAGGGCGAACAGAGCCTGGTGCTCGATGCATTCGCAGCGCATGGGCTGTCGCCGCACGTGACGAGTGAGGTGACCGACGACTACACCATCATGGCGATGGTGGAGGAGGGCCTAGGCGTGAGCATGCTCTACCGTCGTACTGTGGAGGGCATGCGAGCCGATATTCGTGTGCGGCCCATCGTGCATGCCCCCTCGCGCGACGTGGTGGCGGCCTGGCGCAGCTGGGACACCATGCCTATCGCCACGAGGCGCTTTATCGACTATATGAGCTCGCATATTGTCAATTAATGACTGGCGTGGCGTTGAGTGCGGTGTTTAGCGGGTTGTCGCTTTGGCTTGGGTGGCGCGATAGGTGCGTGCCGGGTGGCAGAGTAGTACCGCCACGACCATAAAGAATGCCGTGGTGCCCAGGCTGATGGGGTAGACCATCATGATGTTCGCAAAGGTGCGGAAGTGCGGGAACACGCAGAACACCCAATAGAAGCGGATGCCGCAGACGCAGATCATGGTGATGAGGGCGGGCGTGAGCGAGATACCAAAGCCGCGCAGGTAGCCTGACATGTTTTCGTAGAACATGCTAAAGGCGTACGCCGGGAAGATCGAACATACGCGGATATAGCCGATTGAGACGATGTTGGGATCGCTGTTGAACAGCGACAAGATCTCGCGCCCCAGGCCGACAATGACGATAATCGTGGTGAGTGCAACGATGCCGCCTTCGACCAGGCAGACCTTGAGCGTCTTGGTGCAGCGGTCGATCTGGCGGGCACCGTGGTTTTGTCCCACAAAGGTGGTGCAAGCCTGGCTAAAGCTGTTGAGCAGGTTGTAACACACATACTCTAGGCTCATGGCGGCGCTCGATGCCGCCATGACCTCGGTGCCCAGACTGTTGATGGCAGACTGGATGATGATGTTGGCGACGGCAAAGACGGCGCTTTGGATGCCGGCGGGCAGGCCGATCTTGACGATGCGCTTGAGGGCGACGGGGTCGATAGCCAGGTCGCGTAGGGTGACGCGGACGACGGAGTCGGTCTTGAGCAGGCGGATAAAGAGCGTAGCGGCGCTGACGGTGTAGGCGATGGCGGTGGCGATGGCGACGCCCGCGACGCCCCAGTGGAGTACGGGGACAAAGATGAGGTCCAGGCCAATGTTGAGGACGGTGGACACGGCAAGCGCCTGCAGCGGCATGCGGGTGATGCCGACGGAGCGGAAGATCGCGGCCTCAAAGTTGTAAAGCAAGATCGAGGGCAGGCTGAGCAAAAAGACGCGTAGGTAGAGCGAAGCGAGCGGCATGGTCTCGGCAGGGACGTTGAGCGCGGCGAGCATGGGCTCGGCAAAGATCTCGCCGGTCAGAGGGTCGAAGTTCCGGCCGCGCATCTGGCGGTCCCGGAACCAGACGCATTGCAGCTGGGCACCGGCATCCTTGAGGGTGAAATAGACATGCCCGGAGCCGGGGAAAGACAGTTCGCCTATCTCGCCCCGGACCCAGACGAAGGGAAATGTCCCCTCCAGAGTACGACGCATCCTGTCCGTCAGTTCGGTGACGGACAGGATGCGCTCTTGTTCGCACGCAGCGGGCATGCAGGGGCTCCGCTGTCAGCCGTCCTAGGCGCGGCGTTCGGCCCAGGCCTTGCGCACGCCTTCCATCCACTGGGGCAGCGCGGTTTCCAGGGCATCCACGGGCAGCTCGCCCTTTTCGCCCGTACGGCGGTCCTTGCATTCCAGCACGCCGCGGGACAGGCCCTTGCCGCCCAGCACCAGCTGCATGGGCGCGCCGATGAGGTCGGCATCCTTGAACTTGACGCCGGGACGTTCTTCGCGGTCATCCAGCAGCACGGTCACACCGGCCCTGCACAGCATGGCGTAGATCTCTTCGGCCTTGGCGCTGACCTCTTCCTTGCCGGGGTCGAGGTTGAGCAGGATGCATTCCACAGGAGCCACGGCGGGCGGGAAGATGATGCCGTGCTCGTCGTGGTTCTGCTCGATGGCAGAGGCCACCACACGGGAGATGCCGATGCCGTAGCAGCCCATGATCATGACGTTTTCCTTGCCGTTCTCGTCCAGATACACGGCATGCATGGCGTCGCTGTACTTGGTGCCCAACTTGAAGATGTGGCCCACTTCGATGCCCTTGGGCAGCTCGATGGCGCCGCCGCAGCGCGGGCAGGGGTCGCTCAGGGTGATGCAGCGCAGGTCGGCGTAGGCCGTGACCTTCACGTCACGGCGCAGGTCCACGTGCACCAGATGCGCGTCAGCGGCATTGGCGCCCACCACGTAATCGGTGGCACCCTGCAGCTCAAGGTCGGCGTAGACGGGCACATCCAGGCCCACAGGACCGGCAAAGCCCAGAGGCGCGGCCGTGACTTTTTCCACAACAGCGGCCGGAGCCAGTTCCACGGTGGTGGCGTTGAGCAGGTTCTTGAGCTTGATGTCGTTGACTTCACGGTCGCCGCGCACCAGCACGGCCACGGTCTTGCCGTCCACCACGAAAAGCATGGTCTTGACCACCTGCGAAGGAGCCACCTTGAGCATGGCGCTCACTTCTTCCACGGTGTGGGCCGCAGGCGTGGCGACCTTTTCGTAGGGGGCGCAGGTCTCGGTGCAGGGCGTGCCGTTCCAGACCACTTCGGCGCGTTCCACGTTGGCGGCGTAGCTGCATCCGGTGCAGGCGGCGATGGTGTCTTCGCCGGTATCGGCCAGCACCATGAACTCGTGCGAGAAATTGCCGCCGATGGAGCCGGTGTCCGCCTCCACGGCGCGGAAGCGCAGGCCCAGGCGCCTGAAGATGCGGCAGTAGGCGTCGTACATCAGCTTGTAGCTTTCGCCGGCACCGGCATCGCTGGCATCGAAGGAGTAGGCGTCCTTCATGACGAATTCACGGCCGCGCATCAGGCCGAAGCGGGGGCGGATCTCGTCGCGGAACTTGGTCTGGATCTGGTACAGGCGCACGGGCAGCTGGCGGTAGGAGCGCACTTCGCCGCGCACCAGGTCGGTGATGACCTCCTCATGCGTGGGGCCAAGGCAGTAGTCGCGGTCGTTGCGATCCTTGAAGCGCAGCAGTTCCTTGCCGTAGTACTCCCAGCGGCCGGTCTCTTTCCAGAGGTCGCCGGGGATGACCATGGGCATGAGCAGCTCGGAGAAACCGGCGGCGTCCATTTCCTCGCGCACCACGCGCTGCACGTTTTCCAGGGCCTTCAGGCCCAGAGGCAGATAGATGTACACGCCGGAGGTGAGCTTGCGGACCATGCCGGCGCGCAGCAGCAGCTTGTGGCTGACCACTTCCGCTTCGGACGGGGATTCCTTGAGCGTGGGGATGTAGGTGGAGCTGAAACGCATCAGTGAGCTTCCTTTTCTTTAAGCAGTCGTTGAAGTTCTTCCATAAAAGCCGCGAGCAGGGCGTCCTGTCCCCTGACGGAACGGATGACTTCCCCCTTGCGGAAAATGATGCCTTTGTCGCGGCCGCCGGCCACGCCCAGGTCGGCCTCGCGGGCCTCACCGGGGCCGTTGACCACACAGCCCATGACCGCGACCTTGATGTCCGCCGTGGACTCGGCCAGCGCATCCTCCACGGCACGCGCCAGGCCGAAAAGGTCGATCTCCGTGCGGCCGCAGGTAGGACAGGAGATGATCTCCGGCCCGCGACGGCGCAGGCCCAGGGCCCGCAATATCTCCCAGGCCACGGTCACTTCCTCGGCAGGATCGGCCGTGAGCGAGACGCGCATGGTGTCGCCAATGCCCTCGGAAAGCAAAATTCCCAGGCCCACAGAGCTCTTAATGGTGCCCTGGAGCTTGGTTCCGGCCTCAGTCACGCCCAAATGAAGCGGAACATGGGGGATTTCGCGCGACAGGGCACGATAGGTGTCAAGCGTCGTGGACACGCTATGAGCCTTGGCGGAAAGCACGATATTGGTAAAGCCGCGATCCTCAAAATGTTTGACGAAACGCTCGCTCGACATCACAAGCTTTTCGGGCTGTGTAAGGTCATCGCGCTCGGCGATATCCTGCTCAAGCGAGCCGGCGTTCACGCCAATGCGAATCGCGCACCCAGCGGCGCCCGCGGCATCGATCACGGCATCGACCTTGGTCCAATCGCCGATGTTGCCGGGATTGATGCGGAGCTTGGCGGCACCGGCCTTAACGGCGCCAATGGCGAGCTTATGGTTAAAGTGGATATCGGCAACGATCGGCACCGGAGACTCGGCACAAATCGTGCGAAAGCCCTCAAGCGCAGCCTCGGTGGGCACGCTCACGCGCACAACATCGCAACCCGCCTGGGCAAGTGCACGCACTTGCGCAAGCGTTGCCTGGGCGTCGGCGGTATCGGTGCAGGTCATGGATTGGACCACCACCGGCGCGCCGCCACCGATCTGCACACCGCCCACATGCACGGGGCGCGTCAACTCGCGAGGCAAAGGATGGGATAAAGACAATCCAAACACTCCCCTACAGGATAAATCGAAGGACGTCGGAACGAAGCATATAGACAAACAGCAGCGCAAAGAGCGCGATGCCCACATAGCTCACAATCGTCTGGACCTTGAGAGGTAGCTCGCGGCCCGCAATCTTTTGAATGATCTCGATGACCAGCTTGCCGCCATCGAGTGGTGGGATGGGCAGCAGGTTCATAAAGCCAAGCGAGAACGAAATGAGGGCGGCAAACGAAAGGAACGTGGCAGGGCCGGCAGCAGCAGCCTGTGAGGACATAACGCTAATACCCACGATCGACGAGGACTGGTCGAGAATCTCCATCGTATGCTGCGGCTGGAGTAGGCGCATCACGCCCTCCGCTGTCTGCACGACATAGGAGAAAGACAGGCGAGCCGACGTGATGAGGTCTAAACGGACCACCTGCGTAGAGGCATACACACCTAGGCGCTCATCCTCTTTGAGCGCAACCGTGGTCGAATGCTGCTTGCCGTCACGCTCGTACTCGATGGCGATATCGTCCTTACCGGCAGCCTTGCCGATGGCATCGTAAACGTCCATCCAGGTAGAGCACGATACTCCGTCAACCGAAAGGATCGCGTCGCCGCCCTCGATACCCGCCTTGGCGGCAATAGACCCCTCGTCAACCTGACCGATCACGTTGGTATCCATCGGCACGGTGACACCCGTAATGGAATAGATGCTCATAAGGAGCAAAATACCCATCAGGATATTGACGAGAATGCCCGCGAGCAGCATAAAGGCACGTTTGAGAAAACCCTGGCCC
>ERZ779877.2575-NODE-2575-length-13118-cov-9.209906_pt1 | contig 13118 bp, 9 predicted proteins | sample MGYA00511556_ERZ779877 | MGnify/ENA primary metagenome ERZ779877 (study PRJEB29588, sample SAMEA2159338) | human gut metagenome | biome: human gut; feature: human-associated habitat; material: faeces | place: Denmark | collected 2008/2010 ...
GTGAAGCCCAGCTTGGTGTAGCCTTCCATAACGGCGGCGTAACCGGCCAGGTAGCCGCACTGCTCTTCACGGAAGCTGATGGCAGCGAGGTTGGTCACGCCGTCGACGGGCGAACCGTCAATGAACACGAACTTGGTGTCCGTGAATTCCTTCGCGGCCTTCTCGAGGGCAGCGCCCTGCAGGAAGCCGGCGGCCACAACGACCTCTGCGCCGTTGTCGACAGCGGCCTTCATGGCATCGTAACGATCGTCATCGGTGGCCTTGTCGCCATTGGCGGGCTTATAGTACTTGTAGGACTTGCTGTTGGCATTGGCGTACAGCTTCACGCCATCGTAAGTGCCCTGGTTGAAGGACTTATCCTTCAGATCGCCCACGTCGGTGACGAACGCGACCTGATACTTGCCATCGCTGGACGTCATTTCGTCCGGGATGTCGTCTGCCTTCATAGCCGTTTTTTTGCCGTCGTCTTTCTTGCCCGTGTCCTGATTGTCCTTGGGACCGCAGGCGCACAGCGCAAAGACCATGACGAGCGCGAGGAGCAGAGCAACGAGCTTCTTCATGTTCATGCTATTTTTTCCTCCATTAAAATTTTACCCGACATTCGGGTGGTTTTTTGTTGTGTTTTCACAACTGTCTTTAGTATAACACGCGCCGGAATTGCAAGCAATCCTATTTGTTTCGAAAATATAAAAAAAATATAAACAAATTGGGCATCTGTCCGTTTCTCGCGGACAGATGCCCTTGTGTTACAGATTTGCCATGTTGACGGCGGTGTCGAGCGCGATCGTGATCATCTGCACGAAGGAGTTCTGCCGCTGTTCGCTCGTGAGCTCCTCGGCGCGGTAGATGTGGTCCGAGATCGTGAACAGGCCGAGCGCGCGCTTGCCGGCGCGGGCGGCGTTCATGTACAGGCCGGCGGCCTCCATCTCGATGGCGAGCACGCCCATGTCCGCCCACTTGAGCGACGGGTTCGACGCGTCGTAGAACGTGTCGGACGAGTAGAGGTTGCCGACGTCCATGCGGACGCCGAGCTCCTTCGCCGATTCAACGGCGGCGGAGAGCAGCTGAAAGTCCGCGATGGGGGCAAATGTGCCGCCAAGGCCGTACTGCGCGGCGTAGTTCGAGTTGGTACACGCACCCATGCCCGCGACCACGTCACCGAGCTTCAAGTCCTTTTGCAGCGCGCCCGCCGAACCCACTCGGATGATGCTCTCGACATCGTACTGCGTGAACAGCTCGTAGGAGTAGATACCGATGGACGGCATCCCCATGCCGCTGGCCATCACGCTGACGGGAACGCCCTTGTAGGTGCCTGTGTAGCCCTGCACGCCGCGGACGTTGTTGACGAGCTTTGGTTCATCTAAAAATGTTTCGGCGATGAATTTTGCGCGCAGCGGGTCGCCGGGCATCAGAACGGTCCTGGCGAAGTCGCCCTTTTTCGCGCTGTTGTGCGGAGTCGGCATATTGAGCCCTCCTCTTTCTTAAAGTTCGCCCTTGGCCTCGAGCTCCTTGACGGCCTTGACGATGCGGGACGTGCCGAGACGGTCGGCGCCGAGCTTGAGGAAATCTTCGGCGTCCTGCAGGCTCGCGATGCCGCCGGCGGCCTTGATCTTCTTACCGTTGGTCATGTGGGCGGCCATGAGGGCGACATCCTCGCGGGTCGCGCCGCCGCCGGCAAAGCCCGTGGAGGTCTTGATATAGTCGGCGTGAGAATTGGAGACGACCTCGCAGAGCTTGATCTTCTCTTCGTCGGTGAGCAGGCAGGTCTCGATGATGACCTTTAAGATGTTGCCGTGGCAGGAGATTTTCACGGAGTTGATCTCCTGAAGGATCTTGTCGTACTGGCCCTCCTTGACCCAGCCGAGGTTGATGACCATGTCGATCTCGGTCGCGCCGTCGGCGACGGCGGACTCGGCCTCCATGCACTTGATGCCGCTGGGCGTGTAGCCGTTGGGGAAGCCGATGACCGTGCAGATGGGCAGCTGGCCGAAGCCATAGTGCTGCTGCTCGGCGACGTAGTGCGCGGCGTGATTCACATAGGTCTGCGGGATGCAGACGCTCGCGCAGCCGTATTTGATGCCGTCGTCACAGATCTGCTTGATGTCCTCCCAGGTGGCGGTCTGCTTGAGGAGGGTATGGTCAACGTGCTCGAGAATTTCCTTAACGTCCATGATATATTTCCTTTCTGTCGTTGAAAGCGTATTTGATCAAAAATCGTTTTATTTTAGCATGTTTCCGTGCTTTTGTCTACCGTTTCGGCAGGTCTCTTACAGTGCGCTGCCGAAATACTCCGTCATCGCGCGGATCAGGAATTCATAGTCCTGCACGCCCGCGGTCTCCCACGAAGAGTGCATCGCGAGCTGGGGCAGGCCGATGTCCACCGTGCTGACCGGCACGAGCGTATCGGAGATCGAGCCGAGCGTCGAGCCGCCGGGAAGATCGGAGCGGTTGGACATGACCTGCGTGGGAACGCCCGCGTTTTCGCACACGGCGCGGAAAACAGCGCAGGAGCGGCCATCGGTCGCGTAGCGCTGATTGGCGTTGAACTTGATGACGACGCCCTCGTTCATATACGGGCAGTTGTCGGGGTCGGCGTATTCACTGTGGTTGGGGTGCTGGGCGTGCGCGTTGTCCGCCGAGACGAGGAAGCTGCGCGCGAGCATCATCTGGAGCTCCTGCTCGTCCTTTCCGAGGCACAGGGCGATGCGGCGCAGCGTGTCGCGCAGGAACGTCGAGCCCGCACCCTGCTTGGTGGACGAGCCGACCTCCTCATTGTCGAAAATGCAGCAGACGGCGATATTTCCGCTCTCCTTCGCCGCAAGAAAGCCCTCGAGGCAGCCGCAGGCGCACTCGAGATCGTCGAGCTTGGGAGAAAGGATGTACTCCTCGTTCTCGCCAAGCAGCGTCCCCTCGCCGCGGCAGTAGAGGAACAGGTCGCTGCCGAGGATGTCGTTTTCTGCAACGTCCGCGGCTTTGGCGACGATGGGCAGGATGCCGCCGCTGTCTTTACCGCCGAGCAGCGGCAGCGTGTCGATATTCGCGAGGTACTTCATGCCGTCGTTCGCTGTGCGGTTCATGTGGATGGCGACATTGGGAATGACGAGCAGGTCGCGGTCGACGCTCACGAGTTTTTCGACGATCTCGCCGTTTGCGCGCACGAAGACGCGGCCCGCGACGGAGAGTGGGCGGTCGAACCATGTGGACATCAGCATGCCGCCGTATTTTTCGGTCGAGAGCTGGACATAATGCGCGCTGCGGCGGTCGGGATGCTCTTTTAAACGGAACGCTGGCGAGTCGGAGTGCGCCGCAGCCATGGCGAAGCCGCCGTCGATCATCTCCGGCACGCGGAAGGCGATGGTGCTCGAGCCGTTGCGGCGGACGAAATACTTCCCGCTGGGGGCTACCTCCCAGCGTTCGCGTTCGGAAAGCTCGGTATAGCCGTTTGCGAGGAGCTTTTGGCGGATGTTCTCGGTCACATGGTAGCAGGTGGGGCTATTTTTGATAAAATGCAGCAGTTCTCTTGCCGGTGCATGTTGCATGGTGATGTCCTCCACAGTTTATTTTTGTTTGGCGGTATTATAGCACACGTCATGCTTCTCGGCAAGCGGACACTCCCTCTGTGCCGCACAAAACAGGGGCAGCATTTGTGCATTTGTCCATATTTGGTGGAATTATAGTTGATTCTTTTATCGAAATCCTTTATAATACAGTTGATTTCCGTCCCCCTCCCGCATCGAGCGGGCTTTTGTTTGCGCTCTTAAGCCGGAAGGAGGCTATTTCTATGAACGAATCCTCTTCTCCCGCGCCAGCTCCGGTCTCACCGCTGTGGACGCGGGATTTCACTATCATCACATTGGGCAGCGTGATCTCAATGCTGGGCAATTCGATGTCCGGCTTCGCGCTGAGCCTGCTCGTACTGGATTACACGGGCTCGAACCTGCTCTATGCCATCTATATTGCGACATTTACGCTGCCGCAGATCGTCATGCCGATCTTCTCGGGCGCGATCCTCGACCGCTTTTCGCGCAAGAAGACGATCTACACGCTGGACTTCCTTTCCTCCGGGGTCTACCTTGTCGCTGCGCTGATCCTGAGCCGCGGCTGGTTCAGCTTTCTGATGCTCGCGCTCTTCTGCTTTATCATCGGCTCGATCAACAGCATCTACTATGTCGCCTACGACAGCTTCTATCCCCTGCTGATCTCTGAGGGGAACTACTCCAAGGCCTACTCCATCGCGAGCGTGCTGGAGACGCTCTCGGCGCTCATCATCCCGATCGCAACGTACTTTTATAATCTCTTCGGCATTGCGCCGCTGCTCGGCATCAACGCGCTGTGCTTCTTCATCGCCGCGACGGCGGAGACGCAGATCCGCGCCGAGGAACACTACATCGAAAAGCAGCGTGCCGCGCTCGCGCTCGAAGAGCAGCATTCCTCGGGCCGCCAGCTCCTGCGCGACATCAAAGAGGGCTTTCGCTATCTGATGAGTGAAAAGGGGCTTCTGCGCGTGGCCATCTATTTCACATTCAGCATGCTGGCCTCGGGCGCGTCGCAGGTCATCACGCTGCCGTACTTCAAGTCGACATTCGATAACGGCGAATACATCTACATGCTCGTCTGGGGCATGGCGATCTTCGGCCGCGCCATCGGCGGCGGCATTCATTATAAAATCAAGCTGCCTGTGCAGCATAAGTATTCCATTGCCCTGATGGTTTATGTCGTCATCTCGCTGTGCGAGGGCTTCTATCTCTACTGCCCGCTGCCGGTGATGATGGTCTCGTGCTTTTTAACGGGTATCCTCGGCGTGACGAGCTACACCATCCGCATCTCCGCCACGCAGAGCTACGTGCCCGACGAGAAAAAGGGCCGCTTCAACGGCGCGTTCAACATGCTCAACACCGTCGGCAGCTTCACGGGCAATCTGCTCGCGGGCGCGCTGGTGGCGTTTCTCCCCGTGCGCGGCGTGCTGACGGGCTTCATGCTCGTCACGGCGGCCGCGGCGGTCGTCGTCATCGGCGGCGGACGCAGGGACGTGTCCGCGATCTATAACCGGCAAGAATAAGAAATGTAACAATAAAAATTTGATGGAGGAAACAACATGAAATTTTCCGAAATGACCTACACCCGCCCCGATCCCGCGGCGAGCAAGCAGCGCCTTTCCGCGCTGACGGCGGAACTCAAGGCCGCCAAGAGCTATGAGGAAGCGCGCAAGGTGTTCCTTTCGCAGCAGGAGCTGATGAGCCACATCTCCACCGCCGCGACGCTCGCGAGCATCCGCCACTCGATCGACACACGCGACGAATTCTACGACGGCGAGGAAAAATTCTGGAACAACTTCAACCCTGAGCTGGAGGAATACAATCAGGCGTGGACGGCGGCGATGCTCGAAAGCCCGTTCCGCGCGGACTTTGAAAAGGAATACGGCGATCTGATGTTCGTCAACGCCGAGATCGCGCTCAAGACCTTCTCCCCCGCCATCATTCCTGAATTGCAGCAGGAAAACGACCTGACACAGGAGTATGAAAAGCTGCTCGCCTCGGCGCAGATCCCGTTCGAGGGCAAGGTCTACACGCTCTCGCAGCTCTCCCCGTTCAAGACCTGCGCTGACGATGAAAAGCGCCTTGCCGCGTGGAAAGCCGAGGGCCAGTGGTACAAGGACAATCAGGCAAAATTCGACGAGCTCTACGACAAGCTCGTGCATCTGCGCGACGCGATGGGCAAAAAGCTCGGCTACGAGGGCTATACCACGCTCGGCTACTACCGCATGGGCCGCAACTGCTATACGAAAGACGACGTGGAGAAGTTCCGCGAGGCGGTCGTCAAGTATCTCGTCCCCGTGGCGGACAAGGTGTACCGCGAGCAGGCCAGGCGCCTGGGCAAGCAGTATCCGATGAGCTTTGCCGACAACGCGCTCGAATTCCGTTCCGGCAATCCCCGCCCCGCGGGCACGCCGGACGACATTCTCGCCCAGGGTATGAAGTTCTACAGCGAGCTTTCGCCCGAGACGAAGGAGTTCTTCGAAACGATGCTGCGCGACGAGCTGCTCGACGTGCTCTCGACCGAGGGCAAGCAGGCGGGCGGCTACTGCACGAGCATCATGGACTATCAGGTGCCGTTCATTTTTGCCAACTTCAACGGCACGCAGCACGACGTCGAGGTCGTGACGCACGAGGCCGGTCACGCCTTCGAGGCCTGGACGAACCGCAAGCGTATCCCCATCGACTACATCTGGCCGAGCATGGAGGCCTGCGAGGTCCACTCGATGTCTATGGAATTCTTCGCCGAGCCATGGGCGGACGGCTTTTTCGGTCCCGACGCGAAGAAGTTCCTCTACAGCCACCTCTCCGGCGCGCTGACGTTCATCCCCTACGGCACGATGGTCGACCACTTCCAGCACATCGTGTATGAAAAGCCCGAGATGACGCCCGCCGAGCGCCACGCCGTTTGGAAGGAGCTGCTCGGCGTCTATATGCCGTGGATGAAGCTCGACGGCGAGATTCCGTTCTACTCTGAGGGCATGGGCTGGCAGCGCCAGCACCACATCTATTCGAGCCCCTTCTATTATATTGACTACTGCCTTGCCCAGACCGTGGCGCTCGAATTCTGGGCGATGATCCGCAAGGACGTGGGGAACGCCTGGCAGCACTACATGGCCTACACCGTGCAGGGCGGCAGCCGGACGTTCACCGATCTTCTCAAAAACGCCGGCCTCGAGAGCCCGTTTGACGAAGCGTGTCTTCGCGGCGTGTGCGCCGAGGCGGAGAAGGCCCTCGCGGACTTTGACCTCACGGGCATCGAATAATGGGCGAACAGCGCAAAAAACACAACCGCCGCGAGCACCTGAACGACTTTCATCTGAACGTCGCGGGCGAATACGTTTACGACGGGGCACTCTACGCCTGCCAAAACGATGATGCAAAGCAGCGCAAATCTAAGCGCGCCGTGTGGGGAATGGCAGCCATTCTGACCGTTGCGGTCGCCGCGGGCGGGTGCATTCCTGCGCCGGGGATGCAGCACTGTTTTTACGTTCTGCTCCCCTACCTCGGCGAGTTTCTGGGCGCGGCGAGCGTCATCTGGGCGCTTGCAAAGCTCGGCATGGATTGGGGCACGGTGCGCGAGTACAACTACAAAAAAAGCGTGGCCGTTCTGCCCGTGCGAACGGCGGTCACGGCGGTCTTTTCGGGCCTTGGCATCGTGTGCGAATTGATCTTCTTTTTCGTCAATGACCACGCAGGACAGACGTTTTTCGCGCTGCTCTATGTCCTGCTGAAGCTGATAGCCCTACTGAGTGTCCTTGTTCTGCGCGCCGAAATTATGCAGGCAGAATGGGACAAATTGCCTAAAAAAAATAACTCCTAAGATTTTACTCTGTACAATGTGCATCCTTTCATGCTATAATCAAAAAAATTCTACGCGCTGTTTTTCGGCGCACAGATGTCCATAGGAGGCGCACTCCCCCTTTCCGCGCGTGTATACGCGCGGGCACCTTACTTTGTGCTGCACGGGGCGACCCGTTTTGGCAAAAATTTATAAAGGAGTAGATTCAATGAAAAGAACACTTGCACTGATCCTTTCTCTGGTCATGTGTCTTGGTCTTCTGGCCGGCTGCGGCGACAAGAAGACGGACGACGGCCAGACCGACGGCAAGACGCTTGTTGTCGGCACGCAGAACTTCGACGGTAAGTTCTCCCCCTTCTTCTATACCAATGACTATGAAAACCAGGTCATGGGTATGGTCTTCGACGGTCTGTTTCTCGTCGACCGCGAGGGCTCTGTCGTCCTCAAGGGCATTGAGGGCGACGTCCGTCCCTACAACGGCACCGACTATACTTACAAGGGCATTGCCGACTGCGACATCGTTGAAAACAGCGACGGCACGGTCGACTACAACATCACGCTGAAAGAGGGCGTCAAGTTCTCCGACGGTGAGGAAATGACCATCGACGATGTCATCTTCTCTTACTATGTCCTGCTTGACCCCGCTTATGACGGCGTTTCCACGCTGTACTCCCTGCCCATCAAGGGTCTGGAAGCCTATCGCAGCGGTATGGACACTGTGCAGAACCTGATCCTCGCCGCCGGTCCTGACGCCTACGCCGCCAACGACTTCTACACCGAAGAGCAGTACAACGCTTACTGGACTGCCTTCAACGCCGCCGGCGTGAAGTTCGCCCAGGAGATCCTTGACTACGTGGTCGCCTCCGGTTCCGCCACCGCTGATGACTCCGTCGCCGCGCAGGCTGGCAACTGGGGCTTCGATCTCGCCGATGACGCGACCGTCGAAGACTTCTGGGCTGCCATCGTTGCTAAGTACGGCTACGACATCTCCGATGACGGCATCAACGCCGAGACCGCCGGCACCAGCATCTCCTCCTTCCTCGAGGCCGAGCTGGGCGACGCCTACAACGACTATACCGTCGCCGTCCAGACCGGCGAGTCCGCTCCCAACGTTGCCGGTATCGTCAAGACCGGTGACTACTCCATGACCGTCACCCTCACCGAGGTCAACGCCACCGCCATCTATCAGCTCCCCGTCACCGTGTGCCCCATGCACTACTATGGCGAGACTGACAAGTATGACTACGACAACAACATGTTCGGCTTTGTCAAGGGCGATCTGTCCCACGTCAAGTCCGTGACCTCCACCCCCATCGGCTCCGGCCCGTACACCTTCGAGAGCTGGTCCAACGGCGCTGTCACCCTGCAGAAGAACCCGACCTACTGGAAGGGCGAGCCCAAGATCGACACTGTCATCTGGCGCGAGATGACGGACGAAGATAAGATCCCCGGCGTTGTCTCCGGCACGATCGACGTAACTGACCCCTCCTACTCCAAGGAAGCTGCCGAGCAGATCAAGGAAGCCAACTCTAACGGCGAGATCTCCGGCGATACCATCCAGACCGACCTCGTTGCCAACCTCGGCTACGGCTATGTCGGCTTCAACGCCAACCGCGTGAAGGTCGGCGACGGCAACGGCGGTGATGAGGCCTCCAAGGATCTGCGTAAGGCCATCGCCACGGTCATCGCCGTTTACCGCGATGTCGCTGTCGACTCCTACTACGGTGAGTTCGCCAACGTCATCAACTACCCCATCTCCGACACCTCCTGGGCCGCTCCGCGCGTTACCGATGAGGGCTACAAGGTCGCCTTCTCCGTTGACGTCAACGGCAACGACATCTACACCGAAGGCATGAGCGCCGACGACAAGTACGCCGCCGCCAAGCAGGCCGCTCTCGGCTACTTCGAGGCTGCCGGCTACACCGTCGCTGACGGCAAGGTCACCGCTGCTCCCGCCGGCGGCCGCATGGACGCTGAAGTCATGGTTGGCGGCAGCGGCAAGGGCGACCACCCCTCCTTCATGGCTCTGACCCTCGCGTCCGACGCCCTCAAGGAGATCGGCTTCAACCTGATTGTCTCCGATATGTCCAACTTCGCCGAGATGACCAATGCGATCAACGCCGGTACTGCCGACATGTTCGCCATGGCATGGCAGGCCACGCCCGACCCGGATATGTTCCAGATCTATCACAGCAAGGGCGGCTCCAACGAGAAGTCCTACTGGATCAAGGATGCCGACCTCGATGAGCTCATCATGATGGCTCGTCAGTCCACCGACCAGACCTACCGCAAGACCCTGTATAAGCAGTGCCTTGACATCGTGGCCGACTGGGCGGTCGAAATCCCCATCTATCAGCGCCAGAACTGCGTGATCTTCTCCGCCAAGCGTGTCAACCTCGACACCGTGACGCCTGATATCACCACCTACTGGGCCTGGTACAACGACATCGAGCTGCTCGACCTGCAGTAAGCTCCGTCGCTGCACAAAAACGTTACTTAGGCGCATGGCTACCCTGCGGCTTCTGCCGCGGGGTAGCCTGCCTCAGGCACATCTGCCTATGATCCAAATGCCCCGGTGCATCGGAGCATTTGGCTGATATGCAGAGAGAGACATATCAAACCCGAAACGGCGACAAGACCCCGGGCGCGGGGCGGCCGTTATCAAAAAACGGAGGGATTCTATGCGCAAATATCTGGTAAAACGCCTGCTGCTGTCGGTGGTGATCCTCTTTTTTGTGACATTCATCATCTACCTGCTTATGCGCTGCATGCCCAGCTCCTACGTGGAGAACATGGCGCGGCAGCTCTCGCAGGCTCCCGGCTCCAAGCCCTATGAGGAGTGGCTGGCACAGCTCAACGCACAATACGGCCTGGACCTGGGCCTCATCCCCGGCTTTTTCGTCCAGCTCAAGAACCTGTGCACCGGCAACTTCGGCGACAGCTGGAAGTATACCGTGCCCGTCATCCAGAAGTTCAATGAGGTCATCTGGGTCTCGTTCATCATGGGCGCTATCTCGCTCGTGTTCGAGCTTCTCATCGCGGTGCCGCTCGGCATCGTGGCCGCCACCAAGCAGTACAGCGTGACCGACTACACCGTCACGACGGTCGCACTGCTCGGTATGTCGCTGCCGACGTTCTTCTTCGCGACGCTCTTAAAGCTCATCTTCTGCATCAAGCTCGGCTGGTTCGACCTTGTCGGCCTGACGGGGCGAGACTTCAACTCCCTCAGCCAGTTTGGTCAGATCCTCGATATGGCAAAGCATCTGGTGCTGCCCATCGTGACGCTGGTGTTCATTTCCATCGGCCCGTGGATGCGCTATGTGCGCACGAACATGCTCGAGGTGCTCAACGCCGACTACATCCGCACCGCCCGCGCCAAGGGTCTTTCCGAGCATAAGGTCATCTATCACCATGCCTTCCGCAACACGCTCATCCCGCTCGTGACATTCATCGGCGGCTCGCTGCCCGGCCTTTTTGCCGGCGCGCTCATCACAGAGACGCTGTTCGCCATCCCCGGCATCGGCTTCATCTCGTACAATGCGATGGTCGCGGGCGATATCCCCTTCTCCATGTTCTACATGACGTTCCTGGCGATCCTGACCCTGCTGGGCAACCTGATCTCCGACATCCTGTACGCGGTGGTCGACCCCCGCGTGCGCATCGCGTAAGAAAGGAGGCGCTAATCCATGTCTGAAGAAAAGAAGATCAACGATCAGCAGGAGAGCGGCTCCCCCGAGCAGCTTTCCCTCAACGACGACCGCCGCGTCAAGGTCCTTTCCCCGGGCACGCTGGTCGCCAAGCGCTTTTTCCGCAACCGCCTCGCGGTCGTGGGTCTGACGATCCTCGCCGTGATGTTCGTTTTCTCCTTCATCGGCGGCCTCATCAGCCCCTACGGGCAGGACGAGGTCTTCTACCGCGACGATATCCAGCTCAAGGAATACGCCGCCATGAGCGAGAACACCGAGTACCGCTATCTCGTGGCCGACGGCCAGGAGTTCGGCACGATCCTCCAGGCGCAGCTCACGCTGCACATGGGCAAGGACGACAGCTTCTCCTACAAGGGCGTCACCTACGACGTGACCGAGGAGGGCGACTCGCTCTACTCCGTCTCGAGCGGCGGCAGACTCCTTGCCATCGCCTATAAGGACATCATCAGCGCCAACGACCCCAGCCAGAAGTTCGGCTTCAACTTCAGCTTCAACGCCCTCAAGGCGCACGCCAACGGCGAAGCGGAGTTTACGGCCAACGGCAAGACCTATACGCTTGATGAAGACAGCGTCATGCTGAATGGCGAGGAGATCGCCTACATCAGCCGCTTTGTCATCCAGTCCAAGGTCAGCGGCACGGTCATCACCAAGGACTTCAAAGAGCGCGTGCAGCAGGCCGTCGAAAACGGTGAGACCAAGTACACCTATGTGAACGACGCCGGTCAGGAGCGCGAGATCAAGCTTGAATACAATCCCGCCAAGTACCAGTGGTCGATCAAGGAGGGCACGTCCACCCGCGTGTTCGACGCCTATTCCTTCCCCAGCTCCGCGCACTGGCTCGGTACGGATAAAAACGGTATGGATATGCTCACCCGCCTGATGTACGGCGGCCGCGTGTCGCTGATGATCGGCTTCATCGTCGTCATCATCTCCGCGGCGCTCGGCGTGGTGCTCGGCGGCGTCTCCGGCTACTTCGGCGGCTGGGTCGATAACCTCATCATGCGTATCGTCGATATCTTCTACTGCATCCCCTCCACCCCGCTCATCATCATTCTGGGCGCAGCGATGGACGGCATGCGCGTCGACCCGCAGATCCGAATGCTCTACTTAATGTTGATCTTGGGCTTCCTCGGCTGGCCGGGTATCGCCCGTCTCGTCCGCGGCCAGATCCTCTCTCTGCGCGAGCAGGAGTTCATGACCGCGACGGAGGCCTGCGGCATCAGCGTTTCGCGCCGCATCTTCCGCCACCTGATCCCCAACGTCATCCCGCAGCTCATCGTCAACTGCACGATGAGCCTCGGCTCCACCATCATCACCGAGGCAACGCTCAGCTTCCTCGGCCTCGGCGTCAAGTTCCCGTTCGCCTCCTGGGGCAACATCATGAACGACGTTTCCAACTCTTACGTCCTCACGAGCTACTGGTTCATCTGGATCCCCGCCGGCATCTGCCTGATGCTGACGGTCCTCGGCTTCAACTTCGTCGGCGACGGTCTGCGCGACGCGTTCGACCCGAAGATGAAGCGCTGAGAAAGGAGGGAATTTGAATGGCTAAGAAGCATAATGACGGCTATCTTTCCGCAAAGGAATCCCGCCGCATTTCCAAAGAAAACCGCAAGATCACAAATGCGCTCGAAAAGAAGCGCAAGCGCAAGAACGTTCCCGAATCCGAGTATCTGACCGAGATGCACGACCCCAACAACGCGGTCGAATTCGACAACCTGCACACCTACTTTTTCACCGACACGGGCGTTGTCAAGTCGGTCGACGGCGTCACGTTCTCCGTGCCCATCGGCAAGACTGTCGGCGTCGTCGGCGAGTCCGGCTGCGGCAAATCAGTCACGAGTTTGTCGCTCATGCAGCTTTTGCAGCGCCCGCAGGGTCAGGTCGTGGAGGGCGAAATTCGCCTGAACCTCGGCAGCAAGGCCTACGACGTCACGAAGGCGCCTGACAGCGTCATGCAGCACTTACGCGGCAACTATATCTCCATGATTTTCCAGGAGCCGATGACCGCACTGAACCCTGTGTTCCGCATCGGCGACCAGGTCGACGAGGTGCTGGCCCTGCACAACGAAAAGG
>ERZ779877.2581-NODE-2581-length-13099-cov-3.647501_pt1 | contig 13099 bp, 10 predicted proteins | sample MGYA00511556_ERZ779877 | MGnify/ENA primary metagenome ERZ779877 (study PRJEB29588, sample SAMEA2159338) | human gut metagenome | biome: human gut; feature: human-associated habitat; material: faeces | place: Denmark | collected 2008/2010 ...
GGTCAAATGCCTACGGAATCAAAACCGCAGCACGCACCTATTTCAACACCACGCCCAAAGAGCTAAAAGTTGAACAGTCGGCCGTTTTGGTAGGACTGCTCAAGGCTACTTCAGCCTACAATCCCAAGATCAATCCCAAAAACAGCAAGCGCCGCCGTGACGTAGTGCTCAATAATCTCTATACCCACAAACACATCACGAAAGCCGAATGCGACTCGCTGCAACAACTTCCCATTGACCTTGATTTTAAAGTTGAAAACGTATATGACGGAATTGCTCCATACTTCCGTCAGGCCGTGGTCAATGAACTTAAAGAGAAACTTCCCGAAGTTGATCCCTATTCCGATGGTCTGAAAATCTATACCACACTGGATACGCGCATGCAAAAAGCAGCAGAGCAAGCCGTCAACAAACAGATGAAGATCGTTCAGCGCAACTTCAAGAACCATTGGGGAAAGCGCGAACCTTGGGTAGATGAAAACGGCAACGTAATCCCTAACTTCATCGAAAAACTGGCTACAAACTCTGACACTTACAAAAAACTGGCCAACCGTTTTGTAGATTCGCCCGACTCCGTAGACTACTACATGAACCTGCCTCATCCCGTTACGGTATTTGACTACGACGGCCCCAAGGAAATGGTTATGTCGTCCATGGACTCCATCCGCTATATGGTAAAATTCATGCACACGGGCTTTGTGGCCATGGAACCACAAAACGGAGAGGTAAAAGCATGGGTTGGTGATATTGATTTCAAAAGCTGGAAATACGACAAAGTCACGGCCATGCGCCAGCCGGGTTCAACCTTCAAACTCTTTGTTTACGCTGCAGCAATGAATCAGGGACTTACCCCCTGCGACCGCCGACGCGACAGCTACATCCGCATGAATGTGTACGACCCCGTCAAACACGAAACTACCGTATGGCAACCCTCGAACGCCAACGGCCGTTTCTCAGGCGACTCCATTCCGCTACGCGCGGCCTTTGCCCGCAGTATCAACACCATTGCCGTAAAATTAGGGCAGGAAGTAGGTATCAGCAATGTGATTCAGGTGGCTCAGTCCATGGGTATCAAATCTCCGCTTGACGACACTCCCTCTCTGGCATTGGGTTCAAGCGACGTTAACCTGCTAGAATTAGTCAACGCCTATGGCACTGTTGCTAACGATGGCGTTCACGTTGACCCCGTACTGGTAACAAAAGTTGTTGACAGAGACGGAAACACCATTTACGAAGCTTCCAACGAATCACGGCAGGCCATCCCCTACCGCACGGCCTTCTTCATGCAACAAATGCTTATGGCCGGAACTCACGACGGCGGCGGTACGTCACTTTCGCTGAACGGATACATCGGACAATTCAGCAGAGAGCTTGATTATGGTGGTAAAACCGGAACCTCAAATAATCATTCCGACGCCTGGTTTGTAGGTGTTACGCCTAATCTGGTCGGAGGTGCCTGGGTGGGTGGCGAATATCGCAGCATTCACTTCCGCACCGGCGCTTTAGGACAAGGAAGCCGTACAGCGCTCCCCATCTTCGGCTACTTTATGGAAGCCGTCATGAAGAATCCTCAACTGCGTCAGAAATACGGTCACCGCTTCGGACCGGCCAAAGAAGACATCAGCAGCGACTTATACAACTGTTCCTACTCCACTCCAAAAGTAGAAACCGACACAACTGCCGTAGACTCAACGTCTGTTGTCGACTTCGAGAATTTGGATGAAGGACTGCTGCAGGAAGACGGTTCTGAAACCCCTAACGGTACACAACCGACCAATAACAATGAAGAAAGCGTTCCTGCCCAGGCGGGAAAACAAAAAGAAGTAACTTCGCCCGACGAAGCTACACCGCCCACACAGGAAAAGGCCAACAAAAAGCCCAAAAAGAGAAAAAGCGGCGGTACAGTGGAAGGTGCAGGCGGTCTGATTTAACCTTTCGTTATCCTGCGATACTTTAAAGTTAAGAAACAGTTCATATTCACGCGCCGGTATGCCAAGAGCCTCTGCCGGCGCATTTTTTTCACCGTTCTCCTTTATGAAAAGTTACCCGATACATATTAAAAATATGGTATGCAGACGATGCATTATGGCCGTAGAACAAATACTGAGCGAACTCGGCATTAATCCGCAGCGCGTAGAATTGGGTACAGTCACACTATCGGCCCCTTTGTTGCCAGAACAACGGGAATCATTACGTAAAATCCTTGAAGAATACGGATTTGAACTGCTTGATGACAAACGCCAACAAATCATTGAGCAAATACGGACTGCCGTCATTGAATACGTTCACTACTACACGCCGCAAGCCGAAAAGCCGAAGCTATCCAGTTTTATTTGTGAGAAATGCCACTACGATTACAGCTTTCTGAGCAAATTGTTCTCCGAAGCCAATGGTGTCACCATTGAACGTTATTGCATAGCCCAGAAAATAGAGCGCATCAAGGAACTGCTCATTTACGACGAGCTGAGTATCAGTCAGATTGCCGACCTGATGAACTACTCCAGCGTGGCCCACCTGAGTGCCCAGTTCAAACATGCCACCGGCATGTCGCCTTCAGCATTCAAACAATTGAACCACCATCCTCTGCGTCCGCTGGACAAAATCCGATAAATCTTATCCATAATTATGTAAAAGACGTAAGGAGAAAGTAATGTACCTTTGCCTGCAAAGAAACATTCCCTTTACGCATGTCAACAATACAACAGATTTTTCCAGTTGTCGGCATGAGTTGCGCCGCCTGCGCCACCCGTGTCAACAAAACCCTGCAAAAGGTTGCAGGTGTTACCGAATCACAAGTCAACTACGCCTCGGCCATGGCTTACGTCACGTTTGATGCACAGTTGTGCTCAGCACAGGTGTTGCAACAGGCCGTACGGGACGCCGGTTATGACCTGCTGATAGAGACCGACCGGGAAAAAGCCATGACACAGGCTGACGAAATCCGTCGGCGCCAGTACGAAAAGCTAAAACAACGGGCCATACTGGCCATGGCTTTTGCTGTAATCATCATGATTGCCGGCCATTGGACCGACCGCTCGCTGACTGCAAGAATCCTGGTGTGTCTGCTGTCCACACCGGTTGTCTTCGGATTGGGCCGCGGTTTCTTTACCAATGCATGGAAGCAACTCCGTCAGCACACATCGAACATGGATACTCTGGTGGCCACCAGCACCTCGGTAGCCTACCTTTTCAGTCTTTTCAACCTGCTTTTCCCCGAATTCTGGCGGCAGCGCGGCATTGAGCCTCACCTCTACTTTGAATCGTCGGCCATGATTATTGCCTTTATCCTGCTGGGGCGCCTGCTTGAAAACAAAGCCAAGCAACAAACCTCGACAGCCATACGCAAGCTCATGAACCTGCAGCCGCAAACCGTCACGCGCATCAGCGCTGAAGGCGACCAAATCATTTCCATCAATCAAGTGCAGGCCGACGACATTATCCGCGTTCGTCCGGGCGAACGAATAGCCGCCGACGGCATTGTAACTGAAGGAACCTCCTACGTAGACGAAAGCATGCTAAGTGGTGAATACATGCCCAAGAGCAAAACTTCGGGCTGCAGAGTCTACGCCGGAACCATCAACCAACAAGGCGCCTTTTGCTTCCGCGCCACCCAAACCGGCAAACAAACGATGCTTTCGCAAATCATCCGCATGGTACAGGAAGCCCAAGGCAGCAAGCCGCCCGTACAGCAACTGGCCGACAAGGTGGCCGGCGTGTTTGTCCCCACCATCATCACCCTGTCCGTCATTACACTGCTGGGCTGGTGGATATGGGCGCCACAGGCCGGATTCACCCACGGCGTGGTAGCCATGATTACGGTACTCATCATAGCCTGCCCCTGCGCCTTGGGACTGGCAACTCCCACGGCCATCATGGTAGGAATTGGGAAAGGGGCTTCCAGCGGCATTCTGGTCAAACATGCCGAAAGCCTGGAAACGGCACGGAAAATAGACACCCTCGTATTCGACAAAACCGGTACGCTCACCAAGGGACAACCTGAAGTAACGGAACAAGTATGGACCGCATCGCCCTCATCAGCGGAACAGGCCCTGCTGTATGGAATGGAGAGCAGGTCCGAACATCCGCTGGCTGCCGCTCTTATCCAACACCTCAAGCCGCTCAACCTGCCCGACATGACGCCCGACCATTTCCGCTCAATTCCCGGACGCGGCATTACGGCTCAGTTTGACAATGGTACGTACTACGCCGGCAACGCGGCCCTGCTCCGTGAAAACGGTGTGACCGTTCCGGACACCATCCGGCAGCAAGCCGAAAAATGGAGCGTAAACGGAAAAACCGTCATCTACTTTGCTTCGTCACAACGGCTGTTGGCCGTATTTTCCATTGCCGACCCCATAAAACCCACCACACCGGCGGCACTCAAGCAACTGCAACAAATGGGGCTGGAAGCATGGATGCTGACCGGCGACCAACCGGAAACGGCTCATGCCATTGCCCGAGAAACGGGCATAAGCCACGTAAAAGCCGGCCTCCTGCCCAAAGACAAAGCTGACTTTATTCGCCAGCTCCAGGCTGAAGGGCGTCGCGTGGCCATGATTGGCGACGGCATCAACGACAGCGCAGCCCTGGCCGCCGCCGACCTGAGCATTGCCATGGGTCACGGCAGCGACATTGCCATGGATACGGCCATGGTAACCATCCTGTCCTCCGACCTCGAAAAAATACCGGAACTCATCCGTCTTTCGCACCTCACGGTGCGCACAATCCGTCAAAACCTGTTTTGGGCCTTTTTCTACAACCTTATCAGTGTGCCCATTGCGGCCGGCGTGCTCTACCCGGTCAACGGTTTCCTGCTCAATCCTGCCATAGGCGGTGCTGCCATGGCGTTCAGCAGTGTCAGCGTGGTAGCCAACAGCCTGCGTCTGAAACGCAAAAAAACGGGAAATGAAATGATGTCAACCTCAACCATAAAACAGACTCACATGAAAAAAGAATTCAATGTATCCGGCATGATGTGCATGCACTGCCGTGCCCACGTAGAAAAAGCACTTAACAAAATCGACGGCGTCAGTGCCACGGTTACGCTCGACCCGCCTGTGGCTACAGTCAGCTTCAGCCACGGCGAGCTACCCCTGGAGCAACTGCAGCAAATCGTCACCGAGGAAGCCGGTGAATACAAACTCACCCCTCGTGAATAACCTCACTCCGCAAGAACATGTTCCGGCGGCATTACTGCACCAAAAGCAGCGATGCCGCCGGAGTGTGTTCATGCGACATCCTTTGCACATGCCTTCCCCCGAAAAAGACAGACCAAAGCTTCCCCCCCCAAAAAATTCTAAGAGCCGTTTTCATCTTCACGACATACCGGAAAACGGAATCGGACAAAACCTGTGGGAAAAAAGATGCCGGAAAGGAAAAACTACCTCCCGCATAAAAAAACTAAAGTCCCGGATTTTTTCATTAAGGTGCCGCCCCTGCATTCTGAACAAAAAAGAAGCATGCCGGACGAAGCTACAAGCGATGGTGGAAAACGTAGACCTTACGGTCGCTCACCTCGCGGTTTTCTACATTCACGATCTGCGACACATCCGTCACATCACACGTACTGCCGTCTGCCGACATCATCCTGATGCCTTCAGAAGTGACCGAATACATTTCCTTTTCCACCACCTTGCTTCCTACCAGATAAGCCGCATCCTCCCGACTGATATGCAGCCGGCGGGCCACTTCATGCTGCCAGTAAGTCTGCATTTCGGCAGCCTGCTGCTGATTATCTGCCACCTCGGCCTTAAACAGATTCCGGCTTACGAAATTACGGGCCAGCGTTGACAGCACCACGTCGTCGGCCTCAACCCAATTTTTCAGGGCGGCATACACGTCGGTATCGTCCAACATGGCATACTGATGCAGGCTCTGTCCGTCCTGACGGAAGCAATCGGCCGTTACGTGCTGATAAAGAAAATAACGCAGAGCCGGAGTGGCAAACAACTCCACGCCCTGTGCAGCCAGCCATTTGGCACGCCTGAAAGCGGCACGCAACACCTGCTCGGCCGCCAGGGCCGTTTTGTGCAAATACACCTGCCAGTACATCAGGCGGCGCGAGAGCAGATAGTTTTCAATGGTATAAAGCCCCTTCGACTCCACCACCAGATGATTATCCTTCAAGTTGAGCATACGTATGATGCGCTCCGTACCGATGTTGCCTTCACGCACACCGGTAAAAAAGGCGTCGCGGCTCAGGTAGTCAAGCCGGTCGGCGTCGAGCTGACTGCAAATCAGCTCGTGCAGAAAAGGTTTGGGATAATCGTCGGAAAAAATCTTGATGGCCAGACTCAGCTGCCCGTTCATTTCGCGGTTCATCTGCTGCATCATCATGAGTGAAATATCCTCGTGTGAAAGTCCCGGTACCAAAACGTTTTCCAATACATGCGAAAACGGACCGTGACCAATGTCATGCAGCAGAATGGCAGCCTCAGCCGCCTCTACTTCCGTATCAAACAGAAAGGCTCCCTTAAACTGCAGGTTGGCCAGCGCCTCATGCATCAGATGATAAGCCCCCAGCGAGTGCTGGAAACGCGTATGCTGCGCGCCGGGATATACCAGCCCCGAAAGCCCCAGCTGACGGATACCGCGCAACCGCTGGAAAAACGGATGGGCCACCACATCCGTAAGCAGACCGTAGGGCATGAAAATAAAGCCGTAAACGGGATCGCTGATACTTAGATTTTTAGGCATATAAACTCTCTGTACTGATGTGGGGTGCGCGTTATCTGACCGTCACGTGATAGCATCCCTGATGCACTTCGTACTTTACGTAACAGGCTCCCTGCTCGCGCAAGTCGCGCAACACTTCCGAAAGCACCCACTTGAGCGAATCATTGCGCACCTTGCGACGGGAAGGACCGTCGGGGTCTTCCACCGTCACATACCGGTTGTAACTGATGTCAAAAGTGGTGCCGTAGCGGTGGCAGCTCTGCGAGGAAGCATTCTGATTGAAATTACGCAGCTTGGCTACGTCCTCCTCCGTACGGAGCACCGAGGTTATTATGATTTTATGAAAAGGCAACCCCTTTGAAGCCAGCGAATCAATAAAGTTGCGGGCCACGTATTCAAGCAGATGGGCGGCCGACGGAATCAGATAAGGGATAGACTGATAAAGCGGCTGCACATGATAGAACGGATTGTCGGCTATGTAAACCAGATGTTTTTTGTTGTGATTGGCTGCCGCACGGTTGGGCACGGGGGGCACGCCGAGACGCTCGGCCGTGGTCAGCTGCAAGTCATTCAGGTCGGGAAAAGTCTTCCCGAAGTCGGGCACACTGTAAATGCGATTCTTGACCGGTTTTCCGTGGGCATCGGTCAGCTTCAAGGCCTTTCGGGGCAGACTGAGCATTGAATCCATCCGAATACGCTGCACGTCAATGGAATCAAGCTCCCGCACCGTAATGGCAGGAGGATTCTTTTCCTCAACCGTAGCAAAATATTTGTTATACACCCATTTGGATATGGACAGCACCATCACCATGGCCACAAATCCATACAGAAAATATCTTTTGCCTATTCGCTTTTGCTTATTCAAATATTCCATGTTTATTCAACCAGACAGGTCCTCGCATAAATCCGAACAAGAGCGGCTCCCCCAACGGACCTTACCCTCATTTGGCAAACAAAAGTACACAAAATAGTTGACATGCGGAAACATACTTCCACGGAATTGGTGCTAAAAAATGCGAACCGTTTTTCATCCGAAACGCCCCTCCGCACCACGTGGCAAGCCAATTACGGAAAAGCACAATTCTCTTTTATATTTCTGCAAATAATGCCGAAATGTCACGAGTTCTGTGTATTTTTGCAGAAAAAACAAAGGATGATAGAGAAACACCTCATACTTGAGGATGCCGATCCCGTAATATTTTATGGAATCAACAATGCCAACCTACGGATGCTGAAGGCCCTTTGTCCCAAGTTGCGCATTGTGGCCCGTGACAACGTCATGAAAATCATCGGGTCGGAAGAAGACATTGCCGATTTCGAGGATTATGTGCACGCCCTGGAGCAGCACGTCGTACGCTATAATCAGCTGAACGAAGAGGACATACTCAACGTCATACGCCATAAGCACACGCTGCCCGGAACCGAAACATCCGAAGACGTCATCGTATACAGCACCACGGGGAAACCCATTACGGCACGCAGCGAAAACCAGCGCAAACTGGTAGAGGCCTTCAACCAGTCGGACCTGCTGTTTGCCATCGGTCCGGCAGGGTCGGGCAAAACCTACACCAGCATAGCCCTGGCCGTAAGATCCCTGAAAAATAAGGAAGTACGAAAAATCATTCTTAGCCGTCCTGCCGTAGAAGCCGGCGAGAAACTCGGTTTCCTGCCCGGCGACATGAAGGAAAAGATTGACCCTTATTTGCAGCCTCTCTACGATGCGCTGGAAGAAATGATTCCTCCTGCCAAACTGCAGGAATATATGAACACAAACATCATCCAGATTGCCCCGCTGGCTTTCATGCGCGGCCGCACACTGAACGATGCGGTGGTCATACTGGACGAAGCACAAAACACGACTACGGCCCAAATCAAAATGTTTCTGACGCGCATGGGCAACAATACAAAAATGATTGTTACGGGCGACCGTACCCAAATTGACTTGCCGTCAACTCAGCGCAGCGGACTGGTTGAAGCCGTACGAATCCTACACAACGTGAAGGGCGTACGCATCATCGAAATGAACAAAAGTGACATTGTACGCCACAAACTGGTAGTCCGAATCGTTGAAGCCTACGAACGCGACGAAAAGAAACAACGCGAAGCCGCACTGCAAAGACAGGCCGAAAAGAATCCCACAGAAAAGACAAAAGCATAAAAACCATAAAAACATTTTAGTAATGAAAGCATTGACAAAAACCGATTTCCACTTTCCCGGACAGCAAAGTGTATATCACGGCAAAGTACGTGACGTATATCACATTGGCGACCGCCTGGTTATGGTAGCCACCGACCGTATTTCAGCTTTCGACGTCATTCTGCCCAAAGGCATTCCCTTTAAAGGACAGGTGCTTAACCAAATAGCAGCCAAATTTCTGGATGCCACACAGGATATCTGCCCCAACTGGAAACTGGCAACTCCCGACCCCATGGTAACCGTAGGCGTCATGTGTGAGGGTTTCCCACTTGAAATGATTGTACGCGGTTATCTATGCGGCAGCGCCTGGCGCGCTTACAAAAGCGGTGTACGCGAAATATGCGGCGTAAAACTGCCTGAAGGCATGCGCGAGAACGAGCGCTTCCCCGAGCCCATCGTCACCCCGACGACCAAGGCCGATGAGGGCCACGACATGAACATCTCCCGCGAGGAGATCATCCGCCAGGGACTCGTCAGCGAGGAGGACTACGCCGTCATGGAGGACTATACGCGCCGTCTCTTCGCCCGTGGTCAGGAGATTGCGGCCCGTCATGGCCTCATCCTGGTCGATACGAAGTATGAGTTTGGCAAGCGCGACGGCAAGGTCTATCTCATCGACGAGATCCATACCCCCGACTCCAGCCGCTACTTCTATGCCGACGGCTACGAGGAGAAGTTTGCCAAGGGCGAGCCCCAGCGCCAGTTGTCCAAGGAGTTTGTCCGCCAGTGGCTCATCGAGCACGGCTTCATGAACGAGCCGGGACAGACCCTGCCCGAGATCACCGATGCCTATGCCGAGAGCGTGAGCGAGCGCTACATCGAGCTCTACGAGCACATCACGGGCGAGAAGTTTGACAAGGCTGCCGAGGAGGGCGACATCGCCGCGCGCATCGAGCGCAACGTGAGCCAGTTCCTGGCCACGAGAAAGTAAGCAGCCCACGCCGGTCATCGTCCATGTACGAGCAAGAGAAAATCAATCCCTACCGACAAGGGGAGAAAGGAGCGCAGGTGGAGGAGATGTTTGACAACATCGCCCCCACCTACGACACGTTGAACCACCGCCTGTCGTGGAACATCGACAAGTATTGGCGGCGCAAGGCGATCGACAAGTTGCGCCCTTACCGTCCCAAGCGCATCCTCGACGTGGCCACGGGCACGGGCGATTTCGCCATCGAGGCAGCCCGTGCGCTCCAGCCCAAGGAACTGCTGGGCACGGATATCTCGGAGGGGATGATGCAGGTGGCCCGCGACAAGGTGGCTGCCATGGGGCTCGACAGCGTGATCCGCTTTCAGCGCGAGGACTGTCTTGCCCTCTCGCTGGCCGACGACTCCTTTGACGCGGTCACGGCTGCCTTCGGCATCCGCAACTTCCAGAACCTGGAGCAAGGACTGCGCGAGATGAGGCGCGTGCTGCGCAAGGGAGGCCACCTCTGCGTCATCGAGCTGACGACACCCGTCGCTTTTCCCATGCGCCAGCTGTTCTCCATCTATTCCCATACCGTGCTGCCCCTCTACGGACGCCTTATCTCCAAGGACACCAAGGCCTACAGCTATCTGACGCAGACCATCGAGGCCTTCCCCCAGGGCGAGGCCATGGAGCAGATCCTGCGGAGGGCGGGTTTCGCGGAAGCCTCCTTCCAGCGTCTCACCTTCGGCATCTGCACGCTATATTTCGCAACCAAATAGACAATTAATTATTATGGACAAATACGGACTGATAGGTTATCCGCTGACCCACTCCTTCTCCAGAGACTATTTCAACGAGAAGTTTGAGAACGAGGGCATCGACGCGACGTATATCAACTACGAGATCCTCAGCGTCGAGGAGCTGCCGGAGATCGTTCACACCACGCTGGAACTGCGCGGGCTCAATGTCACCATCCCCTACAAGGAGCAGGTGATGCCCCTGCTCGACTCCATCAGTCCGGAAGCAGAGGCTGTCGGAGCCGTCAACGTCATCAAGGTGATCCGCGACAAGGACAACGTGACGCTCAGAGGCTACAATAGCGACGTCATCGGATTTATCAAGAGTCTGGAGCCGCTCCTGGAGCCCCACCACCGCAAGGCCCTCGTCCTGGGAACAGGCGGGGCCGGCAAGGCGGTCTTCTACGGCTTGCGCCAGTTGGGCCTGGAGGCGTGCTACGTCTCGCGGACCAAGAAGCCGGGCTGCCTGACCTACGAGGAGATCACGCCCGCGATGATGAAGGAGTACAACGTCATCGTCAACTGCACCCCGATGGGTATGTTTCCGAATGTCGGCACCTACCCGCCCTTGCCCTACGAGGCCATGGACAGCCACACGCTGCTCTACGACCTGGTCTATAATCCCGAGCAGACCCTCTTCCTGAAGAAGGGTGAGGCGCGCCTGGCGACGACCAAGAACGGACTGGAGATGCTCCTCCTGCAGGCCTTCGCCGCATGGGATATCTGGAACGGGCAGGTGTGATGAGAAAAGAGATTCAATTACCTTATTATAGATAAAGACAACAATATGAACAACAGATATATGATGCGCGGCGTGAGTGCTGCCAAGGAGGATGTCCACAACGCCATCAAGAACATCGACAAAGGTGTCTTCCCCCAGGCCTTCTGCAAGATCATCCCCGACGTGCTGGGAGGCGACCCCGACTGGTGCAACATCATGCACGCTGATGGAGCGGGTACGAAGTCGTCCCTGGCCTATATGTACTGGAAGGAGACGGGAGACCTCAACGTCTGGAAGGGCATTGCCCAGGACGCCATCGTCATGAATACGGACGACCTGCTCTGTGTGGGCGCCGTGGACAACATCCTGGTCTCCTCTACCATCGGACGCAACAAGATGCTCATCCCGGGCGAAGTCATCTCGGCCATCATCAACGGCACGGACGACCTGCTGGCTGAGATGCGCGAGATGGGAATAGGTATTTGGCCCACAGGTGGCGAGACGGCCGACGTAGGCGACCTCGTGAGGACGATCATCGTCGATTCTACCGTGACCTGCCGCATGCGCAGGAGCGACGTCATCGACAACGCCAACATCCGCCCGGGCGACGTCATCGTCGGACTCAGTTCCACGGGACAGGCCACCTACGAGAAGCGTTACAATGGCGGCATGGGCAGCAACGGCCTGACCTCGGCTCGCCATGATGTCTTCGCCAAATACCTGGCCGAGAAGTTCCCTGAGAGTTTCGACCATGCCGTGCCCGAGGAACTGGTCTATAGCGGCAAGCACAAACTGACGGACCCGGCCGATGGCACCCCGCTCAACGTGGGCCAGCTGGTCTTGTCGCCCACCCGCACCTACGCGCCCGTCATCAAGCGCCTGCTCGACGAGATGCGCCCGGAGATCCATGGCATGGTCCATTGCACGGGTGGCGCGCAGACCAAGGTGCTCCACTTCGTGGGCGACAACTGCAGGGTGGTCAAGGACCACATGTTCCCCGTGCCGCCTCTCTTCCAGATCATCCACGACTGCTCGGGCACGGACTGGAAGGAAATGTACCAGGTCTTCAACATGGGACACCGCATGGAGATCTACGTCCGTCCGGAGATGGCCGAGAAGGTCATCGCCCTCAGCAAGAGTTTCAACATCGACGCACAGGTGGTCGGCCATATCGAGGAGGGCAAGCGGTCGCTGACCATCCAGTCAGAGTTTGGCAAGTTCGACTACGAGTAAGCAAAGACGGACTCAAACAGATATTTACCACAGATAATGGCAGATAAGAACAACATATTGGAGAAGCTCGACGGCCTGGAGGCGCGCTTCGAGGAGGTGTCGACCCTGATCACCGACCCCGACGTGATCGCCGACCAGGGACGCTACGTCAAGCTTACGAAGGAATACAAGGATCTCAGCGACATCATGGATGCACGTAAGCGCTTCGTCGCCTGCATCAACGCTATCAGCGAGGCCAAGGATATCATCGCCAACGAGAGCGATCCCGACATGAAGGAGATGGCGCGCGAGGAACTCGCCGAGAACGAGGAGCTGCGCCCCCAACTGGAGGAAGAGATCAAACTCCTGCTCGTGCCGAAGGATCCCGAGGATGCGAAGAATGTGCAGATGGAGATCCGCGCGGGAACGGGTGGCGATGAGGCTTGCCTCTTCGCGGGCGACCTCTTCGCCATGTACAAGCGCTATTGCGACAGCATGGGATGGCAGTTGAGCGTGACGGATGCCTCGGAGGGTGCTGTCGGCGGCTACAAGGAGATCGACTTTGCCGTCAGCGGCCAGAACGTCTATGG
>ERZ779877.2583-NODE-2583-length-13091-cov-3.515879_pt1 | contig 13091 bp, 9 predicted proteins | sample MGYA00511556_ERZ779877 | MGnify/ENA primary metagenome ERZ779877 (study PRJEB29588, sample SAMEA2159338) | human gut metagenome | biome: human gut; feature: human-associated habitat; material: faeces | place: Denmark | collected 2008/2010 ...
TGATGTGCCAAATCAGCATTCATCTTCTCTGGCTTACACTTGACAACTTCGCCAGCTCTTATTGCAATCTCTTTTCCTGCTTCATCTTTTACAATAAGCTCGCCTTCTTTATTAATTCCAATCGCTGTTGCTATAAGCTCCTCTTTCTCATATATAGCACGGACTGTCCTGTCCTTATTAATAAGAAGTTTATTATACTTATCGACAAGCAGTGACAAATCGTTAGTCTTAAGGAATTCGTGATAATATTTATCAAAGCTTCTTGAAAATGCAGCAATTATATTACTTCTCTTAATCTTTCTATGTGTTTCAAGATATAAAGATGTAGCCATATCCCTTATTGCCTCATCAAATTCTGTTGTATTGACATTAATTCCTATGCCTATTACAACATAATGTATAAGATCCATCTCTGCACTCATCTCAGTAAGTATGCCTGTTATCTTCTTACCATTCACAACGATATCATTAGGCCATTTGATATAACAATCTATATCCTTGACTTCTTCCCTTATAGCCTCTACCATTGCTATCGCAAGAACAAGTGTAAGCATTGAAGCACTCTCCGGGCTCATATCCGGACGAAGCAGAAGGCTCATCCATATTCCTGTTCCCGCAGGTGACTCCCAGCTTCTTCCTCTTCGTCCCCTGCCGCCTGTCTGACATTCCGCAACAAATAATGTTCCGTCAGGAGCATTGCTTTCTGCCGCAAGCTTTGCCTGGTTATTAGTTGAATCTGTCTTCTCAAAATATCTGATATGCTGGAATATTCCCTCAAGCTTATTATCATCAGAGCTATTATCTTTAAGCTTGTTATAAGACTCTTTGTCTGTGCTTACATTTCTATCCTTATTGCCAGCTTCCCTGTCCTGTTCTTTATCAGCCCTGGATTTTATTGCACTGTCTTTTATAAGAAGGCTTCTTATCTCTGTATCTGTTATTATATCAGGATATTCTGTAATTCTGTAGCCTTTGTTCTGCACAGAATCTATAACATAGCCTTCCTCTTTTAACTGGTTAATAGCTTTCCACACAGCAGTCCTTGATACGCCAAATGCCTCACACAACTGCTGTCCTGATATGTATCCATCTGCATTTCTTAACAAATGTAATATCTCTGATTTCATATTCGTACCGTCCTATAATTATTACAATACCACAAGTGCAGTAAATACAGTCATTATTGCAAGAAGAACTGCAACTACTGCCACTATAACACCAGATACCTTATTGCCATTTATAAAATGCTTCACAGCCGTAAGTGTATTAACAACTGTTCCAAGAAGAAACTCTATTGGAAAAAGCACTCCGCTTCTGCTTCTTAGGAACATTATTATAATAAATATAACTGTTGCTGCAATTGTAAGAACTATATTAGTGTAATCTATAATCATTTTGGTCTTTTTATAAGAACCACTTGTTGTATAATACATACCAATCCTCATTTCTATGCAATTAATAGTTACGTTACTTATAAGTTTAATATGCTCCAAGTGTAGCTGCCATTACAGCCTTGATTGTGTGCATACGGTTCTCTGCCTCATCAAATACAACTGACTGCTCTGACTCGAATACCTCATCTGTAACTTCCATTTCATCAAGTCCGAACTTATCGTGAATTTCCTTGCCTATTGTTGTCTTTAAGTCATGGAAAGCTGGAAGGCAATGCATAAATATAGCGTTCTTATCAGCATTGTCCATTACCTTCTTATTAACCTGATATGGAAGAAGTGCGTTAATTCTCTCTGTCCATACCTCATCAGGCTCACCCATTGATACCCATACATCTGTGTAAAGAACTTCTGCACCCTTAGTGCCTTCTGTAACATCTTCTGTTAATGTTACAGAACCGCCACTTTCTTTAGCCCATTCCCTGCACTGGTTTACAAGATCTTCATTAGGGAAATATTCCTTAGCTGTACAAGCTGTAAAATGTAATCCAAGCTTAGCACATACTATCATAAGTGAATTACCCATATTATATCTTGCATCTCCCATATATACGAACTTAACACCTTTTAATCTTCCAAGCTTTTCTTTTATTGTAAGCATATCAGCAAGCATCTGTGTTGGGTGGTACTCGTTAGTAAGTCCATTCCATACTGGAACTGATGAATACTTTGCAAGGTCTTCTACTATCTCCTGTCCAAAGCCTCTGTATTCAATACCCTCAAACATTGTACAAAGAACTCTTGCTGTATCTGCTATGCTCTCTTTCTTTCCTATCTGTGAACCCTTAGGGTCTAAGTAAGTTACGCCCATACCAAGGTCGTGTGCTGCAACTTCAAATGAACAACGTGTTCTTGTACTTGTCTTTTCAAATATAAGAGCAACATTCTTTCCAAGTAATGGCTGTTCAACAACTCCGTCCTTCTTCATCTTCTTAAGCTTTGCAGCCAATTCTATAAGATATTCTATTTCCTCTGGTGTATAGTCTTTTAATGTTAAAAAATCTCTTCCTTTAAGATTCATAATGTTCCTCCATTCTTTAGCATAAATCATATGTAAACAATCTCTGCTCTAAGGCTATAGCATATTATCCTGCTAATAATACCCGATTTATAAATTTAGATAACATTTTATCGCAAACAGCTCATAAATGCAACTTCTTACATATTCAAATAACACTTACCTGCTTACATCACTGTTTATTAATTATAAAAATACCAGCGTGGTAACATTCATCTATTTTCTAATCATAAAAAATACCAGCACAGTGACTTTTATCTGTTCACTGGCTGGGATTCTTATTTAGTGGAATACGTGTCCACCAATTATTACATAGTCTGACATTGCTGAAAGATTGGTTATTGAAACCATTCTGAATGATGTATATCCGCCGATATTGTTCTTTCCTGACAATGCCTCAAGTGCTGCATCCATACATTCCTGTGTACGGATACCACTGTTAAGTCTGTTCTGGAACTTAGCTGATGGGCCGCCTGCTCCATCTGATGCTCCTGAGAACTGTGACTTCTGATATATAACCCCTGTTATTGAATTAGGATAGTTAGAGCTTCTAACTCTGTTTAATACAACATTAGCAACTGCAAGCTTCCCCTCATATGGCTCATAAGCTGCTTCCCAGTCAATAATGCAGGCAAGAAGATATATTTCTTCATTACTTACGCTCATTGTTGAGTTATATGATATATCCGTTCCAGATATTGTTCTTGATATAACTGCCTGTATTCTTTCTTCTTCAGCTATCCTTGCAGCTTCCTGTTCTGCTGCAATTCTTTCTTCTTCGGCAATTCTGGCAGCTTCTTCCTCTGCCTCTTTTGCTTCTGCCTCTTCAATTGTATATCCTGTAAGGATATCTTCATCATCAAGAGTCTGGGCTATAACCTCTGCCTCCTGATTGAATAATAAAGCGGCTGTCTTAGTATATCCTTCGCAATTACCTGAGCTTATCTTAGTCATACTGCCATTAACTTCCAACACATCTACCACTGTGTTCTTATAAAGTCTTCCATTAACTGATGAATTCTCATCATCGGCTGAATATACATCAAGATAAGGTTCTGTAATTGCAAGCGCTTTATTTTGCATCTGCCCCTGCTGTTCTTCATAACCTGTTAAGATTACTTCCTCAACATTGGCTGCGTATGATGCAACTCTGACCTCGGTATCAGTAATTGTACTTTCGTGTTGCTCATAGGTAGGTTTGGCGTCTGTTACCTTTGGAAGAACCGGCATCATCATCACTACCAGCGTAGCTCCCAAACAACAAGCAGCTTTGCTACTTCTAAGTTTCATAAAGTTTTTCCCTTTCCGGCACAAGTTGTTAAATGCGCCTACAAAATGTTACAGAATTGTTACATTTTGTTACGAAAGTATAATAGCAAAGTTAATCAAATTTGTCAAATTTGTTACAAAAAGCCACGGAACACAGTGTTTCCGTGGCTTTGCGCTTATATTACTGATTTAACATTTATTAAATATTTATGAAAATACACCCTTAAAAAGAGAGCTTCGACACATTTCTGCCTGTTATTACAACCTCTGCCTTACTGCTTCGTATGTAAGAATTGTACACGCAATAGCAGCATTAAGTGACTCAACCTCACCCTGCATTGGAATTCTTACATATTCATCAGCCTTATCTGCTAACTTATCTGTAAGTCCATTGCCCTCATTGCCAATCATAAATGCAGTAGGGTTTGTATAATCTTTCTTATTATAATTATCTGTACCATTAAGGTGTGCCGCATATACTGTCACGCCCTTAGACTTACATACATCAGCCGCCTCGCATATATCATCTACATATATAACCGGCACACGGTAAAGTGAACCCATAGTCGAGCGGATTGTCTTAGGATTGTATATATCAACTGTGTTACTGCTCATAATAATTCCTGTAACACCTGCACCCTCAGCCATTCTTACAATAGTTCCAAGATTACCGGGGTCCTGAAGATTTTCAATAATAAGAAGTAATGGGTTGCGCTTGTCTGAAAGTATACCTTCCAAATCTGTATCTGACATTCTGACAACTGCCATAATTCCCTGTGGTGTCTGTGTATCTGCCATACGCATAAACACGTTGTCTGTCACAATCTCCAGCACGTCTTTTCCTATGCTGTCATAATTCATTCTTTCAAGGAATTCCTCATTATCAGCCTTAAAAGTCTCTGATACATATACCTTTACAAGTCTGTCTGCCGGTGCTTCTGACACCATTTTCACGCCCTCAACAACAAACTGCTTCTCCTCTTTTCTTAACTTTGCTTTTTTCTGCAGATTCACTACGTGCTTAACCTGCGAACTACTTGTACTTGTAATCATTTTTCACCATTTCCTGTATAATTAGTTAGAAAGCATAGCACTTATATTAAACTCATAATCACTAATATCCTTAGTCATGGCAAGTGCCTCATCAATATCATAATCAACGAACCTTCCGTCCTTATAAGCTACAAGTCTGTTGCTCTTTCCTGCAACTAAAAGATCAACTGCATAAGAACCCATAATAGAAGCATACATTCTGTCCTTACATGTAGGTGAGCCGCCTCTCTGCATATAACCAAGAATAGTAGCTCTTGTCTCTATTCCTGTAGCAGCTTCTATTCTTCTTGCCATTCCTGTTGAATGTCCGATTCCTTCAGCATTAATTATAAGGTGATGCTTCTTGCCTTTCTTTCTTCCGTCAATAATGTGATTAATTATTGCCTGTTCATCACCATTATATCTCTCTGGAAGAAGAATATCCTCTGCACCATTAGCAATACCACACCAAAGTGCAATATAGCCTGCATTACGTCCCATTACTTCAATAATACTACATCTTTCGTGAGATGTTGATGTATCTCTTATCTTATCAATAGCCTCCATAGCAGTGTTAACCGCTGTATCAAAACCAATTGTATAGTCTGTACAGGCAATATCAAGGTCAATTGTTCCTGGAAGACCTATTGTATTAACTCCAGTCTCAGCAAGCTTCTGTGCTCCACGGAAAGACCCGTCACCACCTATGACAACAATACCATCAATCCCGTGCTTTTTACATACCTCAGCAGCCTTCTTCTGTCCTTCTTCTGTCATAAACTCAAGACATCTAGCAGTATAAAGAATTGTACCACCTCTCTGTATAATATCAGAAACACTCTTCTTATCCATATCGATAATCTCATCATTAATAAGACCGTTGTAGCCCTTCTGAATTCCTTTTACTTTAAGTCCCTTGTTAATAGCTGTTCTTACTACAGCTCTGATTGCAGGATTCATACCAGGGGCATCTCCACCGCTTGTTAATACACCGATTGTTTTAATTTCTTTAGCCATAAATAATTTCCCCTTTCATCTAAAGTCTATGACATTCACCATATAAATATCTTGTAAGTAACAAAGTATTCTCTGTCAACAGATACAACCTTTATAACACTTACAGCTTTATAATTGTCTAAATAGTTTAACCTTTTTTAATAGTACCACAAATCTTTAAAAAGATATATTATTTTAGATAATTTTTATCTAAATTTTTATACAATTATTTTATGTTGTCGTAACATTTTTATCTCCATACAGACCCTTAAGCTTCATAAGAAGTTCTGAATTAACCTGTACAGTCCTGCTTGCAGGAAGGGCAATCCTTTTATTCTCTTTAGTGCAGTATATAATAACAGAATCTTTTCCATCTGAATTGTAAAGAATATCATTAAGCTCACTCTGCTTTGACTGGTATTCTTCTTCACTCTCAAATCTTATCCAGAGCTTTCTTGGAACAGTGTTAAAATCTATAACCTTATCACATATAAGCCTTGCATTCTCATCTGCATTTGCCTGAACCCTTCCTGTAACAAACACCTTATCTGCTGTATCTATAACTGGCCGGTTAATAAGAAAGTTCCTCGGAAATACGATTACCTCAACAGTTCCAACAAGATCCTCAATTGTAAGATATGCCATAAGCTGTCCGTTCTTGGTTGTCTTAACGCTCTTATTCATTATCATTCCGCCAATCGTAGCAGTATTGCCATCTCTTACCTTAGTTTCGCCTGTCTCATCATCTATCTCAAAATCTGTTGTGACATTGGTTATATATTTCTTCACCATTCCAGTATATTCATCAAGAGGGTGTCCGCTTACATATACACCAAGAATTTCTTTCTCGTAACCAAGCAGTTCTTCCTTAGTGTATTCCGTAACATCCGGAACTTTTATCTCATAATCTTTCTTTTCTTCCTCGCCGACAAAATCAAACAGTGACATCTGTCCAGACATCGAATCTTTCTTCTGCTTAACCGCATTATCAAGCATACTGTCTGCCACAAGCATCATCGCACGCCTCTTGTTACCAAAGGTATCAAATGCTCCCGCCTTAATAAAATTCTCTACTGCCCTTTTATTAAGTGCATCTGACATACGATTAATAAAATCCTGCATTGATGTGAAAGTACCATTACTTGTTCTTTCATTTATAATTGCATTGATTGTCGGTCTTCCAAGTGACTTAATTCCTGCCATTGCAAAACGTATGCCACCATTATCTACTGAGAATTCCATCTGTGACTCGTTAACATCTGGTGGAAGAATATTGATATTCATCTGCTTACAGGCGTATATATATCCCGCTACCTTTGATGTATTATCAATTACTGATGTCATAAGTGCCGCCATAAATTCTACTGGATAATATGTCTTTAAAAATGCTGTCTGGAACGATACAACTGCATAGCAGGCAGCGTGGGATTTATTGAAGGCATACTTTGCAAAATCAATCATATCATCATATATCTTTCCTGCAACCGTCTCATCTATACCATTATTAACACAGCCCTTAACACCTTCTTCTGGATTGCCATATATGAAATTCTTACGCTCCTGCTCCATAACATATGCTTTTTTCTTAGACATTGCTCTACGGACAAGGTCACTTCGTCCCCACGAATATCCAGCAAGATCTCGTACAATCTGCATAACCTGTTCCTGATACACAATACAGCCATAGGTTGGTTTAAGAATTGGTTCTAACTGTGGGCAGGCATAAGTAACATTTTGCTGGTTATTCTTACCTTCTATATACTGTGGAATAAAGTCCATAGGACCTGGTCTGTATAATGATATACCCGCTATCAGATCTTCCAGATTGCTAGGTTTTAATTCCTTCATAAATGACTTCATTCCTGCACTTTCAAGCTGGAATATACCATCACATCTTCCTGTACTTATCGCATCAAATACCCCTTTATCAGTATAGTCAATCTTATCTATAGAGAAGTCCTTATTGTGCTTTTTAATAAGATTTTCTGCATCTTTAATAACTGTAAGTGTTCTAAGACCAAGGAAATCCATTTTTAGAAGTCCTAATTCTTCAAGCGTTGTCATTACAAATTGGGCAACTACTGCACCGTCAGATCCAGTTGATAACGGAACATAATCTTCTACTGGCTTTCCACATATAAGAACTCCAGCGGCGTGCATAGATGCGTGCCGTGGAAGTCCCTCAAGCCTTTTACTCTTATCAATTAAATCTCTTACAGCCTCATTGTTCTCATATTCATTTCTAAGGTCTGGATTTTCATTAATTGCTTTATCTATTGTAATTCCAATCTCTCTTGGAACCATCTTGGCAATATTATCAACCATAGCATATGGAAGGTCTAACACTCTTCCAACGTCCTTTATAACAGCCCTAGCTGCCATAGTACCAAATGTAACAATCTGTGATACACAATCCTTACCATACTTGGCAACTACATAATCTATTACTTCCTGTCTTCTCTCATAACAGAAATCCACGTCAATATCGGGCATAGATACACGTTCAGGATTTAAGAAACGCTCAAAGATAAGGCTGTATTTAATAGGGTCAAGGTCTGTAATCTCAAGGCAGTAAGATACTATGCTTCCTGCCGCTGAACCTCTTCCCGGACCGACCGGTATATCGTGCCTTTTAGCATAATTAATGTAGTCCCATACAATAAGGAAATAATCTACATATCCCATTGAATATATGACTGAAAGTTCATATGCCAATCTTTCAAATATATTATTAGTATCCCTGGCAATCTTAATAACTACATCTTTTCTATCCTCAACTGCTTCCTCCTCTGCCTTTCTGACAAAATCCTCAACAGATATATCTGCCGCCTGATTTGGATATCTTTTCTTAAGTCCCTCGTAACACAGATAATTAAGATATGTCCAGGATGTATAGCCCTCTGGCACTGCAAATTTGGGGAGCTTGGTAACTCCAAATTCTATCTCTACATTACATCTTTGTGCAATCTTTTCTGTATTAGCGATTGCCTGCGGTGCATATTTGAATAAATCGGACATTTCTTCCGGTGATTTAAGATAATACTGTCCGCCTGTATATCTCATTCTGTTCTCATCTGTAACTTTCTTTCCTGTCTGTATACAGAGCAGTATATCGTGTGCATCTGCATCGTCTGCATAGGTATAATGCACATCATTAGTACATATAAGCTCAATTCCTGTCTCCTCAGACATTCTTAAAAGCTGTGGATTGACATAATGCTGTTCTGCAATTCCGTGGTCCTGTAATTCAAGGAAGAAATTGCCCTTGCCAAATATGTCCTGATATTCCAGCGCTACCCTTTTAGCCTCCTCATACATTCCTCTTGTAAGGTATCTTTGAACTTCACCTGCAAGGCAGGCACTTGATGCGATTATGCCCTCACTGAATTCCCTTAATACTTCTTTATCAACTCTTGGCTTATAATAAAAACCTTCTGTAAAGCCCCTTGATACAATCTTCATCAGGTTCTGGTAACCCTTGTTATTCTCTGCTAACAGAACAAGGTGGTTATATTTATCATCACCTGTTCCTGCTTCCTTATCAAATCTTGAACCCGGAGCAACATACACCTCACAACCAAGAATAGGCTTTATTCCTGCATCCTTTGCAGCCCTGTAGAAATCAATAACTCCGTACATAACACCATGGTCTGTTATCGCAAGACTATCCATTCCAAGCTCTGCCGCTCTTTTAGTTATCTCTTTTATTTTACTTGAACCGTCCAGAAGTGAATACTCTGTATGGACGTGTAAATGTGTAAATGGCATATGCTCCCTCCATAACAATTATTATTAACAGCATACCATAATTCATGGTAAAAAGAAACCGTATCAGCCATATGACCAATACGGTTTCCATACATAATATTAGGAAAAAAGTTTATATAAATGTGGTGTATATCCACATTTTATCGTTATTAATAGTGCTGTTCTTTATCAGTTAATAGCACCTTTTCTTATCTATATACCTTTATTTATACAAGTCCAAGTACCTTAGGAAGGAACATTGAAAGCATTGGTATATAAGTTACAAGCAAGAGAGCAATAAGTATTATTGCAAAGTATGGAAGCAATGTCTTTATTACGCTTTCGATTGTAGTTCCACCAACCCTGCAGCCTGTAAAGAGGATTGTTCCTACAGGTGGTGTTATTGTACCAATTGATAAGTTAAAGCAGAGTAAGATACCAAAGTGAATTGGATCCATTCCGAATGACTTACAGATTGGTAATAAAATTGGTGTAAAGATAAGTATCGCTGGTGTTACATCCATAAATGTACCAACTACAAGTAATAATACGTTGATAAGAAGTAAGATAAGATACTTATTAGTTGTAAGACCAAGTATTGCATTTGCTATCATATCTGGAATTCCTGTAAATGCCATAGCCCATGACATAATTGATGAAAGTCCGATCATAAATGTAATGATGCCTGTTGTCTTAGCTGCTTCAAGAACAATTCTTGGAATGTCTTTAATCTTGAAAGCCTTATATATAAGTGATAATACTGTTGCATATACTACTGCGATAGCAGAACCTTCTGTTGCTGTGAAGATACCACCAAGGATACCTCCGATTACGATTACGATAAGTAAAAGGCTTGGGATTGCCTGCCAGAATGTCTTAAGAGCAACCTTAACTGGAACTCTCTGCTCTGCCTGATAACCACGCTTCTTAGCCATAATTCCTGCAAGTATCATAACTGCACCACCCCAGAGAAGACCTGGAATATAACCTGCCATAAAGAGTGCTGCGATTGATACGCTTCCTGCAACGCTTGAATATACGATCATTGTGTTACTTGGTGGAATTAACATACCTACTGGAGCAGATGCTACGTTTACTGCTGTACTGTAGTTCTTGTCATATCCTTCTTTTTCTTCAAGTGGTCCGATTGTACCACCCATAGCAGCGGCTGCTGCTGCACCAGAACCTGATATAGCTCCGAATAACATATTAGCTACTACATTTGACTGTGCAAGTGCACCTGGCATACGTCCACTGATTACCTTGGCACAATTAACAAGTCTTGTTGCTATACCACCATTATTCATTATATTACCTGCAAGAATGAAGAATGGAATTGCTATAAGCGAGAATGAATTAGAACCCGCAAATATTCTCTGAGCAGAAGTTGCAAATGAAACATCTGCTGGAATCATACATATCATTGATACTGCTGATGACATACCAATTGCTACACCGATTGGAGCGCCGATAACAAGCAGTACAACCAGTATTGTAACCATTACTAAGGCTACCTGTAATGCTATACTCATATATACCTCTCATTTCTATGCACTTATGTGCATTGCGTACCTTTATGCTTCATCTTTTTTAAGTTCAAGTCCGATATTGTATATGCTGTAAAAGATAATTATTACGCCGCATATTGGAATAATTGAATATATAATACCTGTTGGAATATGCAAGATTGAGTCAAACTGTACGAAGTTCATATGTGTAATCTTAAAACCACCAAATACCATTATAAGACCAGCAAATGCGATTGTTACACATTCAATTATTATATTGACGATTCTCTTAGCTTTCTTAGGAAGCTTATCTTTTACTACTGCAATATTAATGTGCTCTCTCTGTCCAAACATATATGTTGCAGATATGATTATTAACCATACAAATGAATATCTTGTAAGTATTTCTGTTACACTGCTTGGAGCTGAGAAAATGTATCTGGCAACGACCTGATAAGTTACCATAAGTACCATCATTATAAATATGAATACACTTGCATACGAAGTTACTTTATCTAATATATTTTTTACTGTCTTCATATTAATTCTCCTCTCTTAAAGCTTCTACTTTATTATAAATATCCTTTGTCATATCTGACTGGTTAGCAATACTATCAAGTAATGGCTGGCATTTTTCCCTGAATTCGTTAGTATCCGGATACACAAAGATTGCACCGTGTTCTTCTGCTTCTTTCTTACCTGCCTCAACAGCTTCCTTAAATGTATCAAATTCATATTCTGTTGATTCCATTACAAGCTTATCAAATATTGCTCTGTCTTCTTCTGACATGCTATCAAGGAAATTAGTACTTGCTACAACTACATCAGGGTGAACAATATGTCTTGTATATGAGTAATATTTAGCTACTTCATAATGCTTGAAATCTGAATATACAAGCTCACTGTTCTCACCTGCATCAATTACACCCTGCTGAAGTGCTGTATACACTTCTGACTGTGACATTGCTGTACCTGTACCACCCATATACTTAACCATATTAAGATATGTTGTACTATCATTTACTCTTACAATCATACCCTTAAGATCATCTGCTGAGTTGATAGGCTTGTCAGCATATATATTTCTTTCACCTGCTGTATATATTGTAAGGACTTCAAAATTGTACTTTCTTGTTGACTTGAAAAGGTCTGTAAATACCCCTGATTCTGTTGCTCTTCTTAAATGATCCATATCCTGATAAAGATAAGGTGCACCGACAATAGCAAAGTTAGAATCATATCCTTCTGGAACTGAACATGGTACTATAGCCATATCAAGTGCACCAGTTCTGATGAATTCTGCCATAGAACCCTGCTCACCAAGTACACCGTTAGCATATATAGTCATTTTGTATCTGCCATTAGTAGCTTTCTCGAACTTCTCACCAAGCTCCTTCATAGCTTTATACTGTGGGTGATTTTCATTCTGGTTAAATGCTACTCTGATAATCTTAACTTCCTGACCATCTGCACTTTTACTTCCGCATCCTGTAAGTGTAAAGCTGGCCATTAAACATACGCATAATAATAATGCCATCAATTTTTTACCCATAAAATCCTCCATTCTTATGCTTTTGCATACAAGTGAATTACTTTAAAAGTTCTACACTTACTTTAACTACAACTTTTCTTACCTTCATAGGCTCTCCATCTGCAACCTGTGGTCTGTGAATATCTGTAGGGAAGAATACACAGAAACAGCCAGGTGTTGATGTGATAAAGCCTTCATTTTCTACATCTTTAACAAATATAAGATCTCTCTCATCATATCTTTCTGCCACTTCGTAGTTACCTGTATCCGGTGTGAAGCCTAACTTTTCCCTTCCTGTTACAAGAAACTGTACATCAAGATATTTCTCGTGATATTCCGGCTTTCTTGCCTCTAATGGTTCTGTCTCAGCATCGAATACCTGTGCATACATAAGCTTTCCTTCTATCTCATATACGCCGGTTTCCATTTTAGTAAAATCATTGTTCTTTAAATATTCTATTGCTCTTTGTACTGCTGCTGGATAATTCTTAAAATCATCCTTTGTATGAATTGATGAAAATATCATAACAAAACTCCCT
>ERZ779877.2587-NODE-2587-length-13061-cov-2.902122_pt1 | contig 13061 bp, 12 predicted proteins | sample MGYA00511556_ERZ779877 | MGnify/ENA primary metagenome ERZ779877 (study PRJEB29588, sample SAMEA2159338) | human gut metagenome | biome: human gut; feature: human-associated habitat; material: faeces | place: Denmark | collected 2008/2010 ...
GATATGCGCAGAGTATGGGAATTAATATAAAGTTCTTCAGGGTATGTATTGTACTGCTTTCGAGCCTCCTTTCAGCTTGTGTTACAGCACTGGCGGGTCCTATATCGTTCGTTGGAATTGCAGTTCCACATATTACAAGATTATCACTTAAGACAACAAAGCCGATTGTTACAATTCCTGCAATATTCTTATGCGGTTCGGTGTTTTGTATGTTCTGTGACCTTATTGCAAGAACAATATTCTCACCATCAGAGCTTGCGATAGGAACAGTCACAGCAGTATTTGGTGCACCGGTTGTTATATGGCTTATGGTAAAGCAGAAGAGATAATTGTTGTAAGGAAATGGAAAGTTGAGAAATATATGGAACAGATATATGTACAGACAGAGGATTTAAGTGTAGGTTATCATAAAAAAGTGCTTCTGTCAGATATAGCACTTAAGGTTAATAAAGGTGAAATTCTTGTATTAATCGGACCTAATGGTGCAGGAAAATCTACAATAATAAAGAATCTTATAAAGGAAATGAGTCCTATAGGTGGCAATATATATATAAAAGGCAGGAAAATAAGCGATTACACAAGTAAAGAATACGCTAAGACTATGTCTGTTGTGCTTACAGAAAAGATTAAGACCGAGATGATGACGTGCCGTGATGTTGTCGCAATGGGAAGATATCCGTACACTAATTATTTTGGAAGACTTACCAAAGAAGATGAACAGATAGTAAATGAGTCATTAAAGAAGGTATCAGCAATTGATATAGCAGATAATGATTTTTCACAGATTAGTGATGGACAGCGCCAGAGAATTATGCTTGCAAGGGCAATATGCCAGAAGCCTGAGGTCATAGTGCTTGATGAGCCGACTTCATTTCTTGACATAAGACATAAAATTGAGCTTCTGGATATACTACAGGAGATGGCTGTTAAGGATAATGTCGCTGTTATTGTATCTTTACACGAAATAGAACTTGCGGCTAAGATAGCAGACTATGTTATGTGTGTTGGTGCAGATAGAAAGATAGAATTTGGAAGACCGGAAAAGATATTTACAGATGAACGCATAAGCAGGCTTTACGGAATTACACACGGAACGTATAATTGCATGTATGGAAGTACAGAATTAAAGAAGCCGGAGGGCACACCGAAGGTATTCGTAGCTGGCGGTGCTGGAACTGGAATATTAATATACAGGGAATTACAGCGTATTGGTATTGCATTTACAGCAGGGATTCTTTATGAAAATGACTGTGATTATCCGATAGCCAAAGCACTGGCGGCAGATATTGTCACAGAGAAAATGTTTGAGCCTATAGGAAAAGAGACATTAGATAAAGCCTGTAAAAGAATTGATGAGGCAGATTATGTTATAGATACAGGCTGTCCAATCGGCAGTATTAACAGTGCAATGAAAGAATTATTAGATTACGCAGAAAAGAAGAATAAGAGAATTCTTACAAAGCCAGACATAGATACAATGAAATCATTATTCTAAGGAGAATAGATATTATGAAACCAATGGATATTGAAAAAGAGTCATTTGCAATAATAGAGAAAGAACTGACAACTGATATTCCAGCTGAATATAAGCCGGTTGTCAAACGTGTTATTCATACAACGGCGGACTTCTCATATGAAACAAGTATGACATTTTCCAAAGGAGTTATTGAGGAAGCACTTAAAGCTATTAAAGAAGGTGTGGATATTGTTACAGATACCAATATGGCGAAGTCAGGAATAAGCCACAAAATGGCAGAGAAGTTTTCTTGTTCGCTTAATTGTTATATGGCAGACAGTGATGTTGCCAGTGAAGCGGCAAAGCGTGAGGTTACAAGAGCAACAGTCAGCGTGGAGAAGGCGGCAAAGGATAATCCAGACTGTATTATGGTTGTAGGCAATGCGCCAACAGCTCTTATGAGAATAAGAGAGCTTTATGATGAGGGCATATTTGTGCCAAGACTTGTTATTGGAGTTCCAGTTGGTTTCGTAAATGTAGCCAGTGCAAAGGAAGAAATTATAGAAAGCGGAATGTCATATATAGTAGCAAGGGGCAGAAAGGGCGGAAGCAATGTTGCCGCCGCCATTATGAATGCACTGTTCTATATGGCGGCAGATGATGATAAAGAGTGGCGCAGATGTTAGAAAGATATGTATACAAAAATCAAAAGAAAATGCGCTGCGGATATACAACAGGAACCTGTGCCTGTGCCGCCGCCAAAGCTGCGGCATATATGCTTCTGTCAGGCAGGGAAGTAAAAGAGATTAAAGTGATAACTCCTATGGGAGTATCACTTACACTTCCGGTTATTGACATAGATATTAAAGAGGATAAGGTAATATGTGCAATTAAGAAAGACAGTGGGGATGACCCTGATGTGACCAATGGAATAAAGATATATGCACAGGTTTCTTATGTTAAAGAAGATATAATGAGAACTATAAATACTGACGGGGTAATTGTAGATGGTGGAATAGGAGTAGGACGGGTTACTAAGAAGGGCTTGAAATGTGCTGTTGGAGAAGCGGCAATCAATCCAGTACCTCTTAAGATGATTAAAGAGGCGGTAGCAGAGGCAGCAGAAAGTTATTCTTATGAGGGAAGCCTTAAAGTTATAATATCAGCACCCAAAGGAGTTGATATTGCCAAGAAGACGTTTAATCCGAATCTTGGAATTACAGGGGGCATATCAATTCTTGGAACAACAGGAATTGTAGAGCCTATGAGTGAACAGGCACTTATTGATACAATTAAGACAGAGATTAATATGCACATAGCACAGGGAGAGAAAGTGCTTCTTGTTGCACCGGGTAATTATGGACAGGATTTTCTGCTTAATACACTTAATATTGAGCTGAAAAGAAGCATAAAATGCAGTAATTATATTGGCGATACAATAGATATGGTGTGTGATGCAGGTGCTAAGGCAATGCTTCTTGTGGGGCATATAGGAAAGCTTGTAAAATTAGGTGCAGGAATAATGAATACACATTCCAAAGTGGCAGACGGACGAATGGAAGTTCTGTCAGCCTGTGCAATAAGGGCAGGTGCAGATACTGATACAGCATTAAAGATACTTGATTGTATTACGACAGAGGCGGCACTTGAAATTTTGAAGAAATCAGACATACTAGAGAAGACTATGTATCAGCTTACGCTTCGTATAGAAGATGTATTGCAAAGAAGAAGCAGTGGCAAGATAGTAATTGGAGCAATTGTATTTTCAAATGAATATGGAATATTAGGGAAAACACCGGCGGCAGATAAGCTGTTGGAACTTATAAAAAGCAGTTAAAAATCATAAAAAGCAGTTAAATTGTGAATTATGTATGATAGACATAAATTATAAATTAATATAGAGCAGACACAGGAGAATAAATATGGTAAAAATAGTCGGAGCAGGACCGGGAGCGAAGGATTTAATTACAGTCAGAGGTATGCGTATGCTTAATGAAGCGGATGTAATTATATACGCAGGTTCACTTGTAAATGAGGAATTATTAGAGTATGCAAAGAAGGATTGTGAGATATATAACAGTGCATATATGAACCTCAGGGAAGTTATTGATGTGATTGTAAAAGCAGAGGGCGAGGGAAAGAATATAGTGCGCCTTCATACAGGAGATCCGTCATTATATGGTGCAATAAGAGAGCAGATTGAAGAACTTGCCAAATACGGAATTACCTGTGAGATATGTCCTGGAGTGAGCAGTTTCCTTGCGGCCGCGGCGGCAGTTAAATGTGAGTATACAGTTCCAGATGTAGCACAGACAGTAATTATTACAAGAATGCCGGGCAGAACCCCGGTTCCAGATAATGAGAGCATAGCAAAGCTTGCACAGCACGGTACATCAATGGCTGTATTCTTAAGCTCATCACATTTAGAGGAACTTAAAGAAGAATTATATAAAGGAGCATTTACACCAGACACGCCTTGTGCGTTATGTTATAAGGTAAGCTGGGAAGATGAGAAATGCATACGCACAACATTGAAAGATCTTGACAGTGAAGCAAGGAAAGCAGGCATTACAAGAACTGCACTTGTATTGGTCGGGGAATTTCTTGGGGACAAATATAGTTTTTCTAAATTGTATGACCCAGAGTTCACTACGGAGTATAGAAAATGAGAACAATTATAATAACCTTCACACACGAGGGGATGAAGGTAGCAAAGAAAGCCAGTGAGGCAATGGACGGTGAAGTAATAATATACTGTCACCAAAGATGTGCAGATACTTATAAGAATGAGGCAGTACCATTTGTGGCAGTTGGAAGTGTTATAAAGAGCGAGTTTGCAGTAAGTGACAGAATATTATTTGTGTGTGCTGTTGCAATAGCTGTAAGAACTATAGCACCATACCTTAAAAGCAAGGTTACAGACCCGGCGGTGCTTGTTGCAGATGAGGGCGGAAAGTATCTTATATCACTTCTATCAGGTCATATTGGCAGAGCTAATGAGTGGTGCAGTAAGCTTGCTGTCAGGATAGGTGCAATGCCGGTAATTACTACAGCGACCGATGCAAGAGGAATGTTTGCAGTTGATATATTTGCCACGGAACATAATATGAGAATAGTCAATCCGGTTATGATAAAAGACATATCAGGCAGGATATTAAATAATGAGCCTGTTGGAATAACAGGCAATGATAAATATAAGAACCTGTTAAAAGTAACAGAAGAACGCTGGAACGGACAGATTAAATATACTGATAATAGTAATAATGAGTATGAAAGCGGTGTACAGATAATTACAGGCAAAGACGATAAAATAGTATTTAAGCGCACATTAAAGCTTGTACCACAGGAGCTTGCTGTAGGAATTGGCTGTAAAAAAGGCAAGTCAGCACATGAAATAGAGCGGGCTGTCAAGAAAACATTTGATAAAGCAGGGCTTTTGCTGGAAGCAATTGCTGTTGTGGCTTCGGTTGACAGAAAAGCAGATGAAGCAGGAATAATTGAATTTGCAAGAAAATGTAAAGTGCCATATAAGACATATACGCCTGAATATTTAAGAGATGTTGAAGGTGACTTTGTATCTTCAGCTTTTGTTGAAGAACAGATAGGTGTAGGAAATGTATGTGAACGCAGTGCGGGTGCCGCGTCTTCTGGTGGAGAAAAGCTTGTAGGAAAGACAGCAGATAACGGAGTTACAGTAGCTATTTACAGAGTGGCACAGAAAAATAAGGAGTAGATTATGCTTAAGATAGTAGGTTTTGGAAGCGGAGCAAAAGATAATATGACACTGGAGGCATCAGCCGCAATAGCTGGTGCTGACCTGATAGTTGGATATACTACATATGTTGATATATTAAAGCAGTATTTTCCTGATAAAGAGTACTATTCAACTAATATGATGCAGGAAAAGGAACGCTGTCAGTATGCAATAGATACAGCTAAAGAAGGAAAAGATGTAGTGCTTGTATGCAGTGGAGATAGCGGTATATATGGTATGGCAAGCCTTGTATATGAGCTTGCAGAGGATAATCTGGATATTAAGGTTATATCAGGTGTAACAGCCGCAAGCAGTGGTTCAGCCTGCCTTGGTGCACCATTGTCACACGATTTTGCGGTTATCAGCTTAAGTGACTGTATGACACCTTGGGAGCTTATTAAGAAAAGAATAAAGGCGATGGCTGACAGCGATATGGTAATGTGCATATATAACCCATCAAGCCGCAGAAGAAGCGGATATTTAAAGGAAGCCTGCGATATTGTATTAAAGGTACAGTCACCGGATACAGTGTGCGGTTATGTAAGAAACATAGGAAGAGAGAACGAAACTACAGGAATTCTTACATTAAAGGAGCTTGCGGATTTTAAAGCGGATATGTTTACAACAATATACATAGGCAACAGCCATACTAAGGTAATTAATGGGAAAATGGTTACACCAAGAGGATATAAGGTTGTATGAGAAAGACGATAATGCTTTTTGCGGGGACAACAGAGGGCAGAAAGTTATGTGAATATCTTACAGGAAAGAACTGTGACACTTATGTATATGTAACGACTGAATATGGCAGGGAATTACTGCCGCAGGCTGATAATGTGCATATACATACTGGTAGAATGGATGAGGCTGATATGCTAAAGGAGTTAGAAGCTAAAAAGCCATATATAGTTATTGATGCCACACACCCATATGCTACACAGGTTACACATAATATTAAAAATGTGTGTGACAGCAAGAACATTTCTTATGTGAGGGTATTAAGGGAAGATAATGACAAAAAGCCAGAGTTTAAGTCAGATAACATTACATATGTTAAGTCAATAAAAGATGTAGTAGAACTACTTAACAGTGAACAGCATAATAGTAAAAATATTCTTATGACGACAGGCAGTAAGAACATACCAGAGTATGTCTATATTACAGATTATAAAGAGAGAGTATATTTAAGGCTTCTTCCTAATCCTGAAATGTTACAGAGTGCAATAGAAGCAGGGATTATGCCGTCACATTTAATAGGTATGCAGGGACCATTTTCACAGGAATTAAATGAGGCAGTAATAAGACAGTTTAATATAGGTGTTCTTGTGACAAAGGAGTCTGGCAGTAATGGCGGATATGAAGAAAAGGTGTCTGCCACAGAGAATACAGGCATTGACTGTATAGTAATAAAACGTCCAGTAGAAGAAAATGGAGTAAGCCTGCCAGAGCTTATTAAATATCTTAAGACAAAAGGGTTATAAAGCCTAAAAGCTATGTGGTTTTAGAGTTATAAAGCTTTAGGAAAATGGCTGTCTATAATGTTAATGAATTAAGGTGGAGTGAATAATGAAAAGGGTAATTATAGCTGGTGCGGGGCCGGGCAGTAAAAGCTGTCTTACAGAGGAAGTAAAGGAAGCAATTGATAATTCAGAGGTGCTGATTGGTTCTAAAAGGCTGATAGAAGAATACACAGATAAGAAGACATTTTATGCAGTAACAGCAAAAGACATAATAGATATTATTGATAATGAAAATGCCAATAACTACGTTGTGCTTATGTCAGGTGATACAGGCTTTTACAGCGGTGCAAAGAAGCTTGCAGAGGCACTTGCTGGAAAGTATGAATACAGCATTATGGCAGGTGTATCTTCTGTAATATATCTTGCGGCAAAGATAGGAAAGTCTTGGGAGAACGCAGCTTTTGTAAGCCTGCACGGTAAGAAACAAAGCTATATACCTGTAGTTTTACAAAATGAATTGACATATTTTCTGACACAGGGAAATGTATCACAGATATGCCAGGAGCTTTATAGGGCAGGACTTGGACAGGCACATATATGGATTGGTGAAAATCTTTCATATGATAATGAGAAGATAACTAATGGAAATGTGTCTGAATTTACTGAATATATTTCAGAAGGACTTACGGTATTGGCAGTTTATAATGAACATTCGCGTGCATTTTCAATAACAGGAATTGCTGACAGCAGTTTTATCCGTTCTGATGTGCCGATGACGAAAAGGGAAATCCGTGCAAGCGTTGTAAGCCGAATGGCGGTATCTAAGAATTCCTGCGTATATGATATAGGTGCAGGAACAGGCTCTGTCACAGTGGAGCTTGCACTTCACGCACTTTACGGAACAGTGTATGCAGTTGAGAGGACAGAAGAGGGCTGTAGTCTTATAGCTAAAAATGCAGAAAAATTCGGACTTAATAATATAGAGATTATACACGGCAATGCGGCGGCTGTTATTGACAGTCTGCCAGTACCCGATAAAGTATTTATTGGTGGAAGCGGTGGAGAGTTAGAATACATTTTCAGCAGTATTCTTAAGAAAAATCCATATGTCCATATTGTGGTTACGGCAGTGACATTAGAAACACTTAACAATACTATTTCATTAATGGAAAAGAATGGTATGAATGTCCTTGATATAGTCCAGATTGCAGTGACAGAGGTAAAGAAAAGGGGCAGATATCATATGATGTCTGCGAATAATCCAGTATTTATTATAGAAGGAAGAGGTGCAAAGTGAGCCGTATAATGATAGCAGGGACAGGCAGTGGAAGTGGCAAGACAACAATTGTCTGCGGTCTATGCCAGTGTTTTAAAGATATGGGACTTAATATATCAGCGTTAAAATGCGGGCCTGATTATATAGATTCTATGTTTCATTCGCGTGTGTTAAATATGAGCACAGGTAATCTTGACAGCTGGTTTTGTGATAATGCAACAATAAAATATCTGCTTGCAGGTAAAGAGGATAAGAGTGATATAACCATTGTAGAGGGAGTTATGGGCTACTATGACGGACAGGGCTTTAGCACAAAGGGAAGTTCTTATGAGATAGCAGACATTACAGATACGCCGGTTATTCTTATAGTGAACTGCCGTGGAATGAGTAATTCAATCGGCGCAGTTGTAAAGGGTTATCTTGGATATGAAAAGAACAATAATATCAAAGGTGTAATCTTTAATAATCTTTCAGACAGGTTATATGGTAATGCCGCACGCATAGTTAAAGATATGGGGATAGAACCACTAGGCTATATGCCATATAAGAAAAATGCTGTGCTTGAAAGCCGTCATCTTGGTCTTGTGACCTCGGCAGAGGTGGAACATTTTCAGGAAAAAATCAGCTCTATTGCAGAGCAGATGAGGGAAAGCGTTGATATAGAAGGAATACTTAGAATTGCAGAAAATGCTTCAAAGCTGGAAGCCATACATAAGAGCATAGATAAAAAAGATGTAAGGATTGCAGTTGCAAAAGATGAAGCTTTCTGTTTTCTTTATGATGATAATATAGATTATCTAAGGCAGTGCGGTTGTGAGATAGTGTATTTTAGTCCACTTGCAGATAATAAGCTTCCGGATAATATAGACGGGTTGTTACTATATGGCGGTTATCCAGAGCTTCACGCCAAAGCGTTGTCAGAAAATGTATCAATGAGGAATGATATTGCAAAGAAGATAAAAGAAGGACTTCCCTGCATAGCAGAATGTGGAGGATTTCTTTATCTGCACGAATACTTAGAAACACCAGAAAAAGATAAATATCCTATGGCAGGAATTATAAAAGGAATGGGATATAATGCAGGAAGACTACAGCGTTTTGGCTATATGACGCTTACGGCAAAGAAAGATACATTGATTGCCTCTGCAAATGAAAGCTTTCGTGCACACGAATTCCATTACTGGAATAGTGACTGCCCTGGTGAAGATTATGAGATAAAGAAAGCTTCAGATAACAGTATAGCATCAGCCGGTTATGGAAGTGATACGTTGTATGCTGGATTTCCACATATATATTTCTATGGCAATGAACAGGTGGCAGATAATTTCATAAATGCCTGTGTCCGCTATAGAAAGAATTATAAAAAATATAATGACAGGCTTGAAGGTCATGATATTAAAAGTTTTATTCCAGAATTAGGTTCTGATATTAAAAGTCTTATTCCAGAACTGTCAAAGATAAAGGCAAGCAGTAAAGATAGTGTACAAAAAGCACGTAGTCATTGGAATGGGATAGCAAAGCCACTGCACGGACTTGGACTTATGGAGGAAATAATAAGCCAGATAGCAGGAATCGAGCATACAGCAGATGTCAATATTGACAGACGTGCTGTTATTGTAATGTGTGCAGACAATGGCATAGTTGAAGAAAGTGTTACCCAGACAGGACAGGAGGTAACCGCGATAGTGAGCTGTAATATGGCAGACGGAATATCAAGTGTATGCAGAATGGCGGCATATGCCAATGCAGATGTTATTCCTGTGAATGTTGGAATTGCCATGGATACGCTTGAGGACGGAACAGATGTAGGAACTTATAAGGGGCTTGTCAATAAGAGGGTTATGTCTGGAACTAATAATTTCCTTAAAGAGCCGGCAATGTCAGAGGAACAGCTTATACAGGCTATATATGCAGGAATTACACAGGTTAAGGAGTGTAAGGAACAGAGGTATAATATTCTTGCAACAGGAGAGATGGGAATAGGCAATACAACCACAAGCACGGCACTTGCCTGCATACTTTTAAATCTTGAGCCACATATGGCAACAGGCAGAGGTGCAGGGCTTGATGATAAAGGTCTTAAGAAAAAGATAGAAGTTATTACCAGAGCTAAAGAAATGTATGGAAGCTGCCAGGACAATCCATTAACCCTTTTACAGAATATAGGCGGACTCGATATTGCAGGGCTTGTCGGAGTATATATTGGTTGTGCACTTTATGGAATACCTGTTGTTATAGATGGTGTTATCTCGGCAGTTGCGGCACTTATTGCAGTAAGGTTGAATAGTCAGATTGGTGATTACATAATAGCTTCACATCAGGGAAAAGAGCCTGCGATGAAAGCTCTGCTTAACGAACTTGGAAGGAAGGCTGTTATACACGGAGAGCTTGCACTTGGAGAGGGAACAGGTGCGGTTATGATGTTTCCACTTCTTGATATGGCTTTGCAGGTGTACAGGGAAAATACTACATTTGATGATATACGCATAACTGCCTATGAGGATTACGAAAAATGTTGATTATGGTTACAGGAGTAAGCGGCAGTGGCAAGTCAGAATATGCCGAGCAGATAAGCTGTCAGCTTGCAAAGGACAATAAAAAATATTATGTGGCTACTATGTATCCATATGGAGAAGACGGCAGAAGCAGGGTTAAGAAGCACAAGCTGCAGCGTGATGGCAAAGGCTTTGAAACGATAGAGCAGTATCAGAATATAGGTGGTGCACTTAAAGGATGTAAAAGAGATACAAAACCGGTAGTATTGGTTGAGTGTATGTCTAATCTTCTTGCTAATGAATGCTTTGAAGAAAACGGACATCCAGATAATATATTTGCTGAATGTATGCAGTTGTATTCAGAGTGCAGTCACCTTGTAATTGTGACTAATGAAGTGTTTTCAGACGGGTGTGAATATGATGATAGCACAACTGATTATATAAGACGGCTTGGAGAGCTTAATGTAAAGCTTGCAAAGGCAGCAGACACAGTTGTTGAGGTTGTATACACTATTCCTGTAGTATTAAAGGGGGATATCAGTTATGTCGGTAATTAAATCATTGGTAATTGCATTTTCAATGTATTCTAAAATACCAATGCCGCATTTGGAATTAGAAGAAAAAGATATGAGATATGTAATGGGCTTCTTTCCGTTAGCAGGTCTTGTTATAGGTGCAGTCATATATGGCTGGGTGTATATCAGCGGTCTGCTAAATGTGCCGGATATCAGCAGGACACTTGTTCTTGTAGTAATTCCTGTACTGATAACAGGGGGAATACACATTGACGGCTATATGGATACAAGTGATGCACTTAATTCATATGGCGACAGGGAGAAGAAGCTGGATATATTAAAGGATTCGCATATTGGAGCATTTGCAGTTATAAGATTGCTTATGTATTCTGCGGTATATTATGCGGCGGAATATATTATTGTGCAGAAGCCAGATAATATGAGACTTTTGCTTCTGGCACTTACGTTTTATCTGTCAAGAATTATAAGTGGTCTGGCAGCAGTTAATTTCCGAGGAGCAAGGAACAATGGAATGTTGCATACATTTACAAGTGCAACAGCAGTAAAATGTGTAAATGTAATGCTTGCGGTACAGTTAATTATATGTGTTATACTTATGTGCCTTTGCAGTGTTACAGGTGCTGTTGTAGTTATCGTTGTGGCATTCGTGGTTTTATTGTATTACAGATATATGGCATATAAGCAGTTCGGTGGAGTGACGGGCGACCTTGCAGGGTATCTGCTATGTGTAAGTGAACTGTGTATGACAATAGCTGTTGCTGTTATAGCATTGCTTTAGTGAATAAAAATGTGCACAGAAACGAGGAATAATATGGAATTATATTTTGGCGGAGCTTATCAGGGAAAGCTTGATTATGTATGTGGCAGGAAAAATATAGTTAAAGAATTGTGTGGTAATGCAGAAGATACAATGAGTAATATATATTCAGAAGATGATAAGTGCATTAAAAATAAAATATGCAATAATAATATAGCTGATGGAGCATATTGCAGTATTGAAGATATAAAAAATGCCTGTATATTAAATCATTTTCATCTGCTTATAAAAAGACTGCTTAAAGATGGGAAATGTACAGATACGCTTATAGATACCATTTATGCTGGCAATCCATCAATTATAATAATATGCGATGAGATTGGCAGTGGCATAGTTCCTTTGGAAAAAGAGGACAGAATATACCGTGAAACAGTTGGGCGTATGCTTTGCAGGGCTGTAAAAAAGGCTGACAGGGTAGAGCGTATAGCGTGTGGCATAGGACAATGCCTGAAAGGTGAATAATATGAAGATTGTATTAATCAGACATGGTGCAACAGCAGGTAATATCAAAAAAAGGTATATAGGCATAACTGATGAGGACTTATGTGCTTCTGGGATTGAGAGCATACATAATAATATTAAGGCAGGTTATTACCAAGAGGTACAGGCAGTATATGTAAGTCCTATGAAAAGGTGCAGGCAGACGGCAGAGCTTATATATCCTGAATATAAACAGCATATAGTGCCAGATTTCAGGGAATGTGATTTTGGCATATTTGAAGGAAAGAATTATAAAGAACTTTCTGGCAATGAGCAGTACCAGAGATGGATTGACAGTAATGCAACGATACCATTTCCACAAGGAGAAGATGTTGCGGATTTTAAGAAAAGAAGTGTCCGTGCATTTTTGGAAACGGTTTCAAAATCGGAAAGCATTTTAAAAGGACAGGTAACATCGGGAAAACAGGACGACACTACAGTGGCATATGTCGTTCACGGCGGTACAATCATGGCGGTATTGTCGGAATTGTACGGCGGGGACTATTATGATTATCACTGCGGCAACGGGGAAGGATATTTGTGCAGTCTGACAAAAGATAAAAGGCTGTCGGTGATAGGAAAAATAAGCGCCCGAAATGGTTGTGAAATCCACGGTACAGTGCTAGAATAAAAATGTTAATAAATCAATGGAATACAGCCGCCCACAGGAGTGGATTCGTATTTTCAGACGGTAATAAGTTGAAATAACAAATCAGGAGGACAAAATGGTTAAGCATGTTATTTTGTGGAAATTAAAGGAGATGCCCGACGCCGAAAAGGCCGCCGT
>ERZ779877.2594-NODE-2594-length-13034-cov-2.350027_pt1 | contig 13034 bp, 14 predicted proteins | sample MGYA00511556_ERZ779877 | MGnify/ENA primary metagenome ERZ779877 (study PRJEB29588, sample SAMEA2159338) | human gut metagenome | biome: human gut; feature: human-associated habitat; material: faeces | place: Denmark | collected 2008/2010 ...
ATTCCAGTGATTGCAAGTGGCGGCTGTGGTGGTAAAGAAGATATCGTTGATGTCTTTAAAGAAACAGACTGCGATGCTGCATTAGCTGCAAGTTTATTCCACTTTGGTGAAGCCACAGTGGATGAAGTTAAGGAATCCTGTGCACAGGCAGATATTCCAGTAAGGAGAAATAGTTAATGAAACCAGATTTTGAGAAAATGAATGGTCTTGTACCTGCTGTTGTACAGGATGTCAAGACTAAACAGGTATTAATGCTTGCTTATGTGAATGAAGAAGCCTATGAAAAGATGTTAGAAACAGGAGATACTTGGTTCTATTCACGTTCTAGAAATAAGCTATGGCACAAAGGTGAAGAATCAGGACATTTCCAGCATATTAAGGGTCTTTATTTAGATTGTGATTTAGATACAATCGTTATTTATGTAGAACAGGTAGGTGCTGCTTGTCATACAGGTTCTTATTCTTGCTTCTTTAATGAAGTAATTCCTTATGACAATAGTGATTTTGCGCATGAACTTTATGATCTTATTGAAGATAGAAAAGTACATCCAGTAGAAAAGTCTTATACAAACTACTTATTAAATGAAGGCATTGATAAGATCTGTAAGAAGGTTGGAGAAGAAGCCACTGAAACAGTTATTGCAGCTAAGAATACATCTAAAGAAGATTTGATTGGTGAAATCGGTGATTTATATTATCATGTATTAGTCTTAATGAATGCCTATGGTTTAACTGTAGATGATGTTTTAGATAAATTAAAGGAAAGACATAAGGTGACAGGCAACAAAAAAGAATTCCATACAAGAGGAGAGATTTAATTCTCTCTTTTTTTTTGTTATAATCATTTAAGAGAGGTGTTTGTATGAAATTAGAAAAGTTATTAAATGGTTTTGAATATGAAATCATTGGGAATAAAGATGTAGATATTACAACATTAGTCTATGATTCACGTAAGGTAGAAGAAGGCAGCTTATTTGTCTGTATGGTTGGTGCTGCTTTTAATGCACATGATTTTATTGATCAGGTGATTGAAAAGGGAGCCCACGCGATTGTGATTTCTCAGGATGTCCCTTTAAAAGAGGGGATGACTTATATTAGAGTCAAGGATACACGTATTGCCTTAGCTTTATTATCTTGTGCTTATTTTAATTATCCTAGTAAAGAATTAAAGGTTGTTGGTATTACAGGAACTAAGGGTAAGACGAGTTCTTCATTAATGATCAAGTCTATTCTAGAACATGCAGGTAAGAAAGTTGGTATTATTGGGACAAATGGTACTTTTATTGGAGATATCCATGAACCTACAGCCAATACAACGCCAGAATCTTATGAATTACAGCGTATCATGAGAAAGATGGTAGAACATGATTGTGAATATTGTGTTATGGAAGTATCAAGTCAGGCTTTAAAGATGAATCGTGTGGCTGGTATTGAATTTGATTATGGTGTCTTTACAAATATTTCACCTGATCATATCGGACCTAATGAACATAAGGATTTTGCAGAATATATGGCATGTAAGAAACATTTATTTGATTTCTGTCAGGTTGGTTTATTTAATAAGGATGATGAACATTTTGAAGAGTTCACAAAGGATGTTCCTTGCAAGGTATTAACATACAGTATTGAAAAAGACAGTGACCTTAAAGCTCTCCATATTGAACTTTATAATGAGAATGGTGAATTAGGTATTACCTTTGATACAAAGGGATTAATTAATGCCTCTTTTAAAGCTTCTATGCCAGGTAAGTTCAATGCGTATAATGCATTAGTCGCAATTATGATCTGTTATTTAATTGATGTCCCTACAAAGGATATACAAAATACATTACCACAGGTTCATGTATTAGGTAGAGGACAAGTCATGCATGTCTCACCTGATTATAGTGTATTAATCGATTATGCTCATAATGGTGTTTCTTTTGAAAGTATTATTTCTACTGTAGAACAATACAATCCTAATAAGTTAATTGTAGTTTATGGCAGTGGAGGAAAACGTTCTAAAACAAGACGATATGAATCGGGTGAAGTAGTCGCAAAGCATGGTGGTTATTCTATTTTGACTGCAGATAACCCAAGAGGAGAAAAGATTGTAGATATCTGCAAGGACATCGTAGTGGGTATTGATAAGTATCATGGTGAATATACGATTATTCCTGATCGTAAAGAAGCCATCTATCATGCATTAGATATGGCTTGTAAGGGTGATGTTGTCTTATTACTTGGTAAAGGTCATGAAACTTATATGATTGGTGAAGATGAAGTGACACGCCATTTCTCTGAAACAGAAGTATTAGAGGAATATAAGAAGGAGCGTGGACTTAATGCGTAAGATTGATTATCATATGCATACGCATTTTAGTGGTGATAGTGAAGCAAGTCCTCGTGAACATATTGAACAGGCAATTAGAATGGGATTAGATGAAATATGTTTTACTGACCATCGTGATTTTGATTATCCTATTGATACATTTGATCTCGATACAGATGCATATTTCATGGAACTGAGTGCCTTGAAGAATGAATATGTAGATCGTATTACTATTAAGATTGGTGTAGAAGTTGGATTAGACATGGATCATATTGATGAAATCAACACTTTTGTAGCACAATGTCCTTTTGATTATGTTATTGGTTCTATTCATGTTATTCATCATACAGAATTCTATTATGGAGAATTCTTCAAGGGTAAAACAAAAGAAGAAGCACATAGAGAATTCTTTGAGGAAACATTAAAATGTGTACAGACATTTGACTGTTTCAACTGTTTAGGTCATTTAGACTATATTATGCGTTATGGTCCTTATGAGGATAAACGTGTAGAACATGAATTATATCAGGATATTATTGATGAAATCTTAAAGACACTTATTCAAAAGGGTAAGGGTATTGAAGTCAATACATCAGGATATGCATTAAATAAGACATGTGGTTTTCCTAATTTTGATATTGTGAAGCGTTATAAAGAACTAGGTGGTACAATAATTACAGTGGGTACTGATTCTCATACAAGTGATCGTGTAGGAGAACATGTAGAAGATGTTTTAAAACATTATCAGGAAATTGGCTTTGACGATGTAACTACATTCACAAAAAGAGTGAAAGATAATTAAGTCTATGTTATAATAGGCGAGATGGGAGAGATAAAGATGATAGAAATACTTACAAAAGATGATGTAGAAGAACTAAATGGCGAAAAAAATGATCAATATTACATTCCTGGTGAATTATTTAATGGGATGCAGTATAACCTTATAAGACTAGAAGTCAAATGGGCTTATGTGGCGGTATTAAATACATTATTGAATAAACCACATTATGATCAGGATAATAATGCCTATGTAAAAGATGATTCTCCTGCAATTATTGAGATGTTAGTTAAGATTGCGAATAAGAAAGTCAATGCCGCAAAGATTGAAGGCTATCTTGATGAAATGGATGAATTAGAACTTGTAAGACGTGATGGAAGAAACGTTTACGTTAGAAAAATTGTTTCAATTTTTTAGAGAAAGGTTCCTTTCTCTTTTTTAATAGTTTAGGGGGAGTATATATGTATCAGTTATTAATAAAAACATTTGTACGTGATTATAAGAATACTGAAGATGCACATGTAAGGGAACAATATGGAACAGTCTGTTCTATTATTTCTATAGTATGTAATATTATACTTGTAGTATTTAAACTTATTTTTGGAACATTAGTTCACTCTGTTTCTATTGTCGCAGATGGTTACAACAACTTATCTGATGCAGGAAGTAACATTGCGACATTTTTTGGATTTAAGCTTGCTAATAAGCATCCAGATGCAGAGCATCCATATGGTCATGGACGTTTTGAATATATTACAGGTTTAGGTATATCTTTTTTAATTATTTTAGTTGGTTTAATGAGTTTAAAGGATGCCGTTTTAAAACTCTTTAATCCAGAAGCAGTCAAGTTCAGTGTTCCTGCACTTATTGCTTTGATATTCTCAGTATTCGTTAAGATATGGATGGGTTACTTTAATCGTAAAGCAGGTAAAGAAATCAATTCAACCGCATTAGAAGCAGCTGCCCAGGATAGTATGAATGATGTTATGGCAACTTCTGCCACTATTGTGGCTCTAGTAGCTTCTTTAGTTACTGATCTACCAGTGGATAGTCTTATTGGTGCAGCAGTCTCTGTTGTTGTTGTCATTTCTGGTATCTCTATCGCAAAATCAACCATTGATCCACTTCTTGGTATTAAACCAGAACCAGAAACAATTAAAGAAATAGAAGATTATTTGATGAGTTATGACTGTGTTATGGGTATTCATGATTTAATGATGCACGATTATGGCCCAGGGCGTCGTTATTTAACTGTTCATTGTGAAGTAGATGCTTCTATAGATATGATGACAACGCATGATGAAATAGATAATATTGAACGTGCAATGATGGAGAAATTTCATATCCTTACTACAATTCATATGGATCCTATTGATATCCATGATACACTCACAAATGAATTAAGAGATAAAGTGACTCGTATTGTAGAATCTATTGATTCATCACTTTCTATCCATGACTTTAGAATAGTGAGAGGTCCTACACATACTAATCTTGTCTTTGATGTATTAATGAAGGATGATAAGTATAGTAAGAAGGAACTTAATAAATTAATTACTTCTAAGGTCAAAGAAATGAATACTACATACTATTGTGTGATTAATTTCGAATATTCATTTGTCTAGAAGTGTACAACCATAGTAAGAAATGTTAAAATCTTAATAGATAATTATCAATAATTTCATATATATATTCGAGGTGATTTAAGTGAAGAAAGCAAGTAAGATTATTACAGGATTTAACAAAGGGGAATACAAAGCACTCATCAAAGATCTTTATATAGAAGATGCAAGACTTACAAAGCAGAAGAATCGTTATGTCACTGCTTTGAAAAAATTCATTGAATTATATGGTGATGAAGAAGTAGAAATTTATAGTGCACCAGGACGTAGTGAAATCTGTGGTATGCATACAGATCATCAGCACGGTAAGATGCTTGCATGTGCTGTAAACCGTGATATTATTGCGGTTGTAACACCTACAGATGACAATGTTGTAAGACTTGTGTCTGAAGGATTCCCAGATATTCGCCCTATCACAATTAGTAAAGCAGGATTAAAGTTAGCTTTTGATGAACAGGGTACAACTGAATCTTTAATTAAAGGCATTGTGTCTCAGTTCCAGAAACTAGGTTATGAAGTAGGCGGTTTTAAAGCTTATATTACAAGTGAAGTGCCACTTTATTCAGGTATGTCATCAAGTGCTGCAATAGAAGTTCTTCTTGCCACTATTCTTAATGGTTTATACAATAGTGGTTCAATTAGCTCATTAATTATTGCACAGATTGCACAATATGCTGAAAATATCTATTTTGGTAAGCCATGTGGATTAATGGACCAGGCAGCTTGTGCGATTGGTGGCTTAATTAAGATTGATTTCAAGGATCCTAAGAAACCACTTATTAAGAAACAGATGATTAAGTTTGAACAGTTCAATCATTCTTTATGTATTGTAGATACTAAAGATGTACCAGCTAACTTAACGAAAGAATATCGTGCTATTATTGAAGAAATGAGATCAGTTGCTAAATATTTTGGTAAAGAATTCTTAAGAGAAGTAGATGAAAATGAATTCTATGAACATATCATTCCAATGCGCAAAGTATGTTCAGATAGAGCTATCTTACGTGCTATGCATTTCTATAGTGAAGAAAAGCGTGTGAATAAGGAATTAAAGGCACTAAGAGATGGTAACTTTAATGAATTTAAGATCCAGGTGAAGCGTTCTGGTAATAGTTCATTTGAATATTTACAGAATGTTTATTCTTCAAAAGATCCTTCTCATCAGAACATTTCTCTCGCAATCTGTATGAGTGAAAAGATTCTTAAAGATAAGGGTGTAGTAAGAGTACATGGTCCTGGTTTTGAAGGTACTATCCAGGTATTTGTAGAAAATGATTATGCTAGAAAGTATAAGAATGAAATAGAAAAGTATATGGGTAAACATTGTTGCTATGTTACTCATATCAGACAGCAGGGCGCTATGAAAGTCATCTAAACGATGACTTTTTTTGTACTAGTTTTTACCTTATAAGACTTTAGATTTAACATAAAAAATGATAAAATGGCAAAGGACTTTTATATATACAAGGAGGGTGAATAACATGGATAAGATGACAAAAGAACATCTTACGAGTCTCTTAATAAATGGGACTTCAGAACAGATTCAGGAAGCGATAGATGATATTCACCCCGCGGATATTCTTGATGTATTACAGGATCATCATAGTCAGTTAAATAATATTCTTTCTAAACTCCCAAATGATATTATTGCGGATGTTATTGAGGAAGAAGAGGATGAGGATGAACAGTATGAAATCCTTAAAACATTCCTTAAAGATCGTCAGAGTGCTATCCTAGATGAGATGAGTGATGATGAATTAGCTGATTTGATTGGTGAACTTGATGATCCAGAAGAACGTGCAGATGTATTATCTAAATTAGACATAGAGGATAAGACACATATTGAGAGCCTGTTGAAATATGATCCAAGCACTGCTGGTGGTATTATGACAACAGAGTTTATCTCTGTTAAAGCCAATAATACAGTACTAAAGACATTAGAATACTTACAAACACAGGTTGAAGAAGATACAACGTATTATTTATATGTTTTAGATAAAGAAAAGGTATTGAAAGGTGTTATTTCATTAAGAGATATTGTATCTTCTTCTTTCGATACACCAATCATGGATATTGTGAATCCTAATGTAAAGACAGTAGATGTTAATATGGACCAGGAAGAAGTGGCTAAGAAGTTTATGAAATATGGCTTCTATATGATGCCAGTTGTTGATTCAGAGTATCATATGCTTGGTGTGATTGAAATTGATGATGTTATGGATGTCATGGAAGAAGAAACAACAGAAGATATCAACTTAATGGCTGGTATGAGTGGTGAAGAACGTGTAGATTCTACGGTATTAGAATCTGCAAAGAGCCGTATTCCTTGGCTTATTGTCAACTTATTTACAGCTGTTATGGCTGCTGCAGTTGTCGCAAACTTTGAATCTACAATCGCCAAGGTTGTCTCTTTATCTTCGGTTATGTCCATTGTTACTGGAATGGGCGGTAATGCAGGGACACAATCACTTACTATCTTATGTCGTGGTTTATCTTTGGGTGAAGTGGATAAAGACAATGCCTTCCAGATTTTCTGTAAAGAAATCACAGTTGGCTTATTATCAGGTATTGTGATTGGTATTATTGTCGCATTTGGTGCCTGGTGGTTTGCTAGTAACCCATGGTTTGGTTTAGTCGCAGGTTTGGCTATGATCTTAAATATGCTTGCAGCTAATATTGCAGGTTATTTAGTACCAGTTATCTTAAAACGTTTAAATATCGATCCAGCACTTGCATCAGGTGTATTTGTCACAACTGTGACAGACTGTATGGGCTTTTTCTTCTTTTTAGGTCTTGCCACATTATTCCTTCCTTTGTTAGTATAGTAGAAGGAGGATATGATTATGGAACATTTTACTTATAAGACTAAAGGAACTTGTGCAACTGCTATTGATTTTGACTTAGAAGGTCATACAATTCATAACGTTGTATTTACTAGAGGATGTAATGGAAACTTAAAAGCCATTGGTAAACTTGTAGAAGGTAAAGAAGCGGAAGAAATCGTAGCTATTCTAGAAGGCAATACTTGTGGTATGAAAAATACATCTTGTGCAGATCAGTTTGCACATGCATTAAAAGAAGCAATCAAATAATTAAAAAGGCAGAGAAATCTGCCTTTTAGTGTGCACAATAATCACCTAGAATGACTGCACTTAGTCCAAGTACTATACTTAGAACTATGTAAATCATTGCAAGAGTTGTATTGCCATTCTTATGTAAAGTAATAGATTCTAACGCAAATGTAGAGAAGGTAGTAAATCCCCCACATAATCCTGTTTTAAGTAATAGAACTAAGTGAGGATTCATAGACTTCTTTAAAGCTATTGTGCTAATAAAACCTATTAAAAATGCACCAAGAATATTAATAGATAAAGTCAGTAATGGAAATCCATGTGTAGTCTTTAAAGGAATCAAACCACCCATGCCGACATATATACATGCTGTCATATGCTTTTCTCCTTTTTATGTATTATAAAATAGATGGAAGAGAGAATCAAAGGTGCTATAATACCAAAATAGAGGTGGTATTATGTTGAAAATTACTTATATAACTCATAGCAGTTTCTTTATAGAAACAGATCGTACATGCTTGTTATTTGATTATTATACAGGGACTATTCCAAAAGTGCCTGATGGTAAGAAACTTTATGTATTCGCTAGTCATAGACATGGTGATCATTATTCTAAGAAAATCTTTGACTTAAAGAATGAATACAAAGATGTTCATTATTTACTATCTAGTGATATAGAAAAAATAGAAGATGATTCTATCTCTTATTTAAAGGATAATATTGTTTATTTTGATTCTAATATAGAAGTGAGTACTTATTTATCAAATGATGAAGGTATTGCGTTTATGGTACAAGTAGATGGTTATACTCTTTATCATGCTGGAGATCTCAATAACTGGGATTGGATTGGGGAAGATAAAGAGTGGCTTGATTGGCAGAAGAACCTTTATCATACAGAATTAAAAAAGATGAAGGACTTTGATATAGATATAGCCTTTATTCCTTTAGATCCTCGTTTAGAAGATAATTATCATGAAGGTATTACAGACTTCTTAAAAGTATGTCATACGCGTTATATTGTCCCAATGCATTGCTGGAATAAATATGACGTCATTGAAAGATTTATAGAAGAACAGGGTCATAAAGATCAGGTTCTCTCATTTACACAAGAAGGAGAAGTAATGGATGTCAAAATATAAAATACTTTGGGTTATTCCCCTCTTTTTTATAATTTCTATATGTGGTGTTCTTTATTTTCAGAAAAATATACCAAATGATATGTCTCGCTCTGAGATTGCCTATATTAATGATCATTTGATTATTCCTGATAGCCAGGAAATCATTGAAAAGGGCTATCCTAAAAATGAATCAGGGCAGTCTTATGGTCCTGATTTATCAGACTATATAGGTAGTGCTCCTGATCTCATTCTTGCAGAAAGTGAAGATGGGATTAAAGGTTATTTAAAGAAGACAGACAAGGATTCTATTACATCAACGTCACGTACATTACCGCTCTATTTACAGGATGGTCAGACAAAGATTGCAGAACTGACACTCAAAACAAAATAATTTCCCAGGAAAAGGAGGATCTCATGACACTCAATCAATTACGTTATGTCGTTATGGTGGCTCAAATAGGAAGCATTACTCAGGCGGCTAAAAGACTATTTATCTCACAGCCTTCTCTTACAAATGCGATTAAAGAATTAGAAAGCGAAATGCATATCACAATCTTTAGACGTACCAATAAAGGTGTTATTGTATCTAGAGAAGGAGAAACATTCTTAAGTTATGCTAGACAGGTATTAGATCAAGCTGATCTACTTGAAGAACGCTATATGAATGATAAACATCAAAGTCCTCATTTTAGTGTATCCTGCCAGCATTATTCATTTGCAGTTAATGCCTTTGTGGATGTTATTAGACAGTTTGGTGTTAACCAATATGATTTCACATTAAGAGAAACAGAAACACATGAAATCATTGAAGATGTATCTACTATGAAAAGTGAAATAGGTGTTCTTTATACATGTCCCAAGAATGAAGAAGTCATCATGAAGATGATCAGACAGAATAACTTAGAATTTAAAGAACTATTTGTCGCAAAACCTCATGTCTTTATTTCTTATCATCATCCTCTTGCTTATAAGAAGACATTAACTCTTAAAGACTTAGAAGATTACCCCTATCTTTCTTTTGAACAGGGAGAATACAATTCTTTCTATTTCTCAGAAGAAGTATTAAGTACATTGGATAGAAAGAGAAACATTAAGGTAAGAGACCGTGCGACACTCTTTAACTTGTTGATAGGTTTAAATGGTTATACAGTATCTACTGGTATTATCTCTAAAGAATTGAATGGAGAAACAATTATTTCTGTTCCTTTATTAGTGGATGAAATTATGAAAGTAGGCACTATTACACAAAAGAATATGATACTTTCACGTTATGGAGAAGCCTATATGGAGGCACTAAAAAAGCATATATAATGATGATTTCTTGATTTTACCACTTAAATATTACTAGTGATATTCTTGCTTTTTATGATTTTTGGTGTAAAATACTACCAACATCACAAGTGTGATGTTGAAGGAGGTAAGACTCATGTTGAAACGTTATTTAGAGAAACTGATCTCTTTTGGCTGTAGTCTTCAGGATGTCCCTCGCGTAGATGTTGTTTATGAAATGCCAGAAGGTCAGAACTATCATTTAGTGAAATATATATCAGGAAAGCAAGGATGCTTATATGTTGATATCGATGCTTTCAAGAAAGAAAATCAAAAATCCTTATTTGCGTTATTTACAGAATTAAGACGTTATTATCAGGACTACACAAATATGAAACAACCTCATGATCTTGAATATGTTATCGATGCCAATGCCTTTGCGGTCATGGTCATGAAGGTCTACTTTGGTGTAGATTCTCCAGTTAATCATGATCTACCAATGACAAGAGTGATGCTTGCATCACATCGTCTTTCACAACAATTAAATATCAAGTAAAAAGAGTGGCTGTGGCCACTCTTTTCTTAAGGATTGTAAGGATATGTTTTTTTAGTTACTAGTTAGTAGTAACTAACTAGATATTATCATACATACAGGGTAAATGCAATAAATATATTAAATTAATTTTTCTTGGTCATTTTACTTGTTTAACAACTATAGTTATGCTAGACTAACTGTAGTTAGAGAAATCTAACTTGGAGGTAAACAATGAATAAATATCTAATTGAGAAAGTATATGGACGTGAAATTATTGATTCTCGTGGGAATCCTACAGTAGAAGCAGAAGTGACTCTTGCGGATGGTACAGTAGGACGTGCTGCAAGTCCTAGTGGTGCTTCTACAGGTGAATTTGAAGCATTAGAATTAAGAGATAACGATCCTAAGAAGTTTGGTGGTAAAGGTGTTTCTAAGGCAGTCGAACATGTGAACAATGAAATTGCGAAAGCAGTCATTGGTGCAGATGCAAGAGATACATATCATGTTGATAAACTAATGATTGAAGCAGATGGTACAGAAGATAAATCTAACTTTGGTGCCAATGCGATTCTAGCTGTTTCTTTAGCGGCTGCTCAGGCTGCTGCTAAGAGTGAAGATATTTCTTTATACCGTTTCATTGGTGGTGTGAATGCGAATAAGCTTCCTGTCCCAATGATGAATATCTTAAATGGTGGTGCTCATGCCACAAATACTGTGGATGTACAGGAATTCATGATTATGCCAGTAGGTGCTGATAGCTTTAAAGATGCCTTAAGAATGGCGACTGAAGTATTCCATGCATTACAGTCATTATTAAAATCTAAGGGACTCGCTACTTCAGTAGGTGATGAAGGTGGATTTGCGCCAGACTTATCAACTGATGAAGAAACAATCGAAGCTATTCTAGAAGCAGTTAAGAAAGCAGGTTATGAACCAGGTAAAGACTTTGTACTTGCCATTGATGCTGCATCAAGTGAATGGAAGACTGATAAGAAAGGCTTCTATAAATTACCTAAGTCAGGTAAAACTTATACATCTACAGAGTTAATTGCACATTGGAAGTCTTTAGTTGAAAAGTATCCAATCTATTCATTAGAAGATGGTTTAGATGAAGAAGACTGGGAAGGCTGGACACTTATGACTCAGGAATTAGGAGATAAAGTACAGCTAGTAGGTGATGACTTATTCGTTACTAATACTAAACGTTTATCTAAAGGTATTGAATTAAAAGCAGGTAATTCTATCCTTATTAAGTTAAACCAGATTGGTACTCTATCTGAAACATTAGAAGCTATTAAGATGGCTCATAATGCAAACATGACAGCCATTGTATCTCATCGTTCTGGTGAAACAGAAGATACAACTATTGCGGATTTAGCTGTTGCACTCAATGCAGGTCAGATCAAAACGGGTGCACCAAGTAGAACTGAAAGAGTAGCTAAATACAATCAGTTACTTCGTATTGAAGAAGCTTTAGGTGATAGTGCAGTTTATCCAGGTATTAAGACATTCAAGTTCAATAAGTAAGGCAGAGAAATCTGCCTTTTTTTCTTCTCTTTTAATTCGTTTGTGTTATGATATATGAACGTATTTTCGGGGGAAACATTATGGAACATTTTAAAAGAGGAGTACTTCTCACTTTAATTGGTGGGACATGCTGGGGATTTTCAGGTGCAAGCGGACAGTTCTTATTTACTCATTATCAAGCCAATCCTATGTGGCTCACATCTATGCGTATGTGTTTTGCAGGATTATTGATTACACTATCTGGTGCATTGACACAAAAAGAAGCGATGAAACGTTTAGTAGGTCAAAAGAAAGACTTACTTAAAACATTTGGTTTTGGTTTTGTTTTAATGTTGTGTCAGTTTACTTATTTACAGGCTATTAATACATCTAATGCGGGAACGGCTACAGTATTGCAGTATCTTTCACCAATTTATATCATGATATTTGTTTGTCTTACATCAAAGAGATTACCAAATAAGATTGAAGCATTATGTATTGTCTTAGCCTTAGGTGGTGCCTTTGTGATTGCAACACATGGTCGTTTAAACGGCTTAGCACTTACTCCAACAGGATTATTCTGGGGTATTGCCTGTGGTTTTACGAGTGCTGCTTATTCTATCTATCCTAAGCGTTTGATGGCAGTCTATGGCAGCGTTCCAGTCACAGGTATAGGAATGTTTTTTGGTGGTATTGTGCTATTATGTGCAGGCAAGACATGGACTCTTGCACCTACATTAGACTTAGCTGGAGTACTTGCGACAATGGGTATTATAGTCATTGGCACAGCAGTTGCCTTTACATTGTATTTACAGGGAGTTGTA
>ERZ779877.2595-NODE-2595-length-13029-cov-5.923539_pt1 | contig 13029 bp, 13 predicted proteins | sample MGYA00511556_ERZ779877 | MGnify/ENA primary metagenome ERZ779877 (study PRJEB29588, sample SAMEA2159338) | human gut metagenome | biome: human gut; feature: human-associated habitat; material: faeces | place: Denmark | collected 2008/2010 ...
CCATCTGCTCGATCCAGCCGGTGGTGGAGCTGATAATGGATGTTTTTGCGCCATATTCCAGCTTGTACACCTGGCAGGTGTGCACGTCAATGAAAACGGTTCCGGACACATCCTTGATCTCCAGGGTCACGCCGTTCACTGTCAGGCTTACGTCCCCGGCGCCGGTCAATTCGATGAGCGGCTCCGAGTACATGGTACCCACCGTTTGCAGCTGTGCCGGGGAGGATGTCAGCTCCACCGGGTCGTTGGCGATGGCATAGGCGAAGGGGGCGCAGGTCAGCTTGATCTTGACCTCCCGGATGGTGTTGGCCGCCCCGATGCGCTTGGAGGAGATCCCGGCGCATGCGGATACATTATAGTACCTGTCCGGCGTATCGCTGAAAACCAGCCTGCCGGATCCGCTAAGCCAGTTGTATACGGTGCTGAGGTCTTCATTGTAAAGGATGCGCAGCGTGACGGTGATGCTGTATGCGTCTCTCTGTGGATAGATGCGCAACAGCGGAGACACCCTGCCCGGAATGGTTATGGTTTCGTTTTCCCGTTCCGCCCGGGCTGGAATATCGATTTCCACCAATTCTGCACCCACGTCGGTGTTCGTAATGCCGTTGTATGTGATATACATCATTGCCCCCTTCCTGCATCGTTCCGGGACTGGAGTGCAGCCAGTTCCTCGCCGATGCGTTCAATATCCCGGTCATCCCGCACATGGAATTCGTTGTTGTTGATGATTTCTGTGCTTTCTGTGGTATATTGGTTGATGACCTGCCCGGATCCCCCCGTCCCCGTGGGATAGTCATACCCGTTTGCAATGTCAAACAACCGCTTTTGCTGGGCTTCTGTCAGCACCATTTCGCCGTCCTTGGCGATGATGGTATCTTCGTACTTGCCCTGGAAGTCAACCACACCGCCGGTATGGAATCTGGGCAGGGTCACATGATCGATTTCAGAGATAGCTTCGATGCCGATCACCCCGGTGATCTTGTTCACGCCCTTGATCATCTTGTTGATCAGATCGATGAATTTGTTGATCACGGTTTCAGCTGTAATTGGGATCCAGTTCAGCACCGCTTTAACGTAATCAACCAGGTGATCCCATGCGCTTTCCCAGTCTCCGGTGAACACGTCAGAAATAAATCCGATCAGATCGCCAAGAATTTCTATGATGTTCTCGATGATGGGCATAACCAGTTCAATTGCTTCGGAAAGTGTTTTCCCAATACCCTCCGCCACAAGCCCGATGATAGGCGCAAGATCCTCCAGAATGGGCGCAATGGATTCAAACAGACTGATGAGCGGCGGCAATAAGGATTCGATCAGATCCGTGATGGGCGGGAGCAGCGCCAGGAACACATCGATCAGAGGGGGCAGCAGGGTTGCAGCCAGGTCTGTGATCATGGGCATCAGGGAAATGAACAGGTCAATCAGCGGCGGAAGCGCATCGGTAATCAGCTTTTCAAGAGGCTCTTTCAGAGTGGTGAACGCATCCTTCAGGACAGGAAGAAGATCCTCCCCAAGCTGCTTCAGCGTGGTGTCCATCAGCATCGTAAGCAGTTCTGTCAGCGCCGGAAGTGCTTCTTTTGCCAGGCCGAGAACCGGTTCCAGGAAATCGCCGAACAGGTCGATCACGTCCGGAAGCACATCCTGGATCACGGGGAGTACGTCCTGGATCAGATCCGACAGAACCGGGATCAGCTCCTCTCCAAGGGGCAGCACCAGCATCTCTACACTGCGTTTCAGCCCCTCGAACATGGATCCAAGGTCGTCGTATTTGACGTCCTGGACTTTCTTCATGCTTTCTGCTGTCTGATCGAAAGAATCGGTCATATCTGCCGAACTCAGCACTACCGTTTCCCCAAGGTCTTCCCACATGGTGCCCCAAAGTGCAGTCCCGATCTCGTTACGTTTTACCGGGTCCTCTATAGATTGCAGTCCAACCATTACCTTCTGGAATGCTTTTTCAGCTGTTTGTCCGCCTGCGCCGAATTCAGCTGTCAGCTTAGAAGCATCCAGTCCCAGAGATGTAAATGCATTGGTGGTGGATTCTGACAGGTCGATCACTCGGATCGCATTTTCCTTTACTGCATCACCTATTTTATCGAGATTGAATGCACCGCTCTCCGCACCGCTTTTGAATATGTTAAACATATCCTCAGCAGAGAACCCCATCTTTTTAAACTGCGGAGCGTACTCATTGATGGAATCCAGAAGTTCACCGGAAAAGTCCAAACCTTGCTGCTGCCCTTGCACCATGAGGTTATAGGCTTCTTCAGCAGTTACTCCGAATTGATTCATTAAGGAATTGGCAGCTCTGAGACTTTCTTCAGGGCTATATCCGGATATATCTTCAAACGCAAATGCGGCTTCTGTGAGAGTCTGCATGTCCGCAGTGCTGATTCCATCCATCTGCTGACGCACGACCGCCATTGTATCTGCGATGCTTTGAAAATTTTCTCCGTAGTTGTTGGCATACACTTTTTTGAGTACCGTCTCATACGCCTTCATTTCGCCGGTGGAAGCGCCCGTGGATGCCGCTAAACCGTTTAATGCCTTATCCAGGCTAACCGCAGAGTTTACTGCAAACGTCCCGGTTGCGACTGCAGCACCGCCAACAGCAGTTGCAACAGCTGCTCCTGCGCTTGCGGCGGCACCAAGGCCCTTCCCGATCCCGGATGCAGCAGATGACAGCTTGCCCATCATGCCGGTGGCTTTGCTGCTGCTGTCTGCCACCTGGTTGATCTGCCCGGAAGCGGATTCCGCTGAATCGGCTACCTGCTGCAGGGATTCGCCCGTTTCCACAGACTGCTCCCCCAGTGTATCCAACGGGTCGGCATCGATCTTCTCCACTGCCTTACCGGCAGACACGGCTCCGGTTTCCACATCCTCCATGGCGTCCGTGATCTTTCCCGTGCTGGTTTTGGTTTCCTTGGCTGCATGCTCCATGCTGTCCGTAATGTCCGATTCCATCTGCTCCGCCGCCTTCTTGGTGCTGGTTTTAGCATCATTCAGATCCTTTGGCAGCTTCTCCAGATTGGCTCGGACGTCAAAAATGACTTCGCCGTCATTGTTGGGCATGGTCATCACCTCGCTTTTGCCCGCAGCGCCCTTGCCAGATTGGCAAGGCTGTTTTGTATATTCCGTTCCCGTTCCTCCTGGGTAATCTCCAGGGCATAGTATGCCTTCAGCTCCAGCAGATTGGCGATCAGCTCCCCGTTGTACTTATCCGGTGTGGGCAGCTTCCGCTGCCGGATGGACATGACCTCTCGCATTTTCGTGCGCTCGGATAACCCCTGGAACAGGGATACAAACTGCATCCAGTGCAGTTTGTCCCGAAACAGGTCAATGCCATAGTCCATGCGGAATGAGGAATAGATATAGCTTCCGTCCTGGAGGAAGTCAAAGGATCGGGTGCTGTGTGTGCCTTTCTTTCCGGTGCTGATGCACTGTTCAAACAATCTGTTGACTGTTTCCACAGGCGGTACCCTGCGGCCGGGAAACAGCAGGACTGTGGCAAACCGTATCTTCTCGTTGGTGCTGAATTCCTGTTTATGCATGATTTCAAACACGTTTAAAACGGTTTGAAACCGAAGGTCAACCGGGTAGCCGTCGATCTCATCCGGCAAAGGCCGGCGAATATCGAAGATCACAGGCCGATCCGGCGGCGCTGCCGTTTGGACAACCGCATGTTTGCGGCCATGCGCTGACGCTTTTCCAGGATCTCTGCTTCAATGGCCGGCTTCACCACATTCTGAATAAACGGCGTCACCTGCAGGAACATGTCCGTATAGTTGCCATCGAAGTATGCCAGCATCTTCTGGGTGTTCTCCTCCCCGAAGACCAGGTCAAAGAACGCCAGGACAGCCGTGCCGTAGGCCTGCAAGCCCTCTGCAGAGCCGCCCTTTGCCTGTTCCCGGCATTCCATCAACTGCATTTCTGTTGCCCGGTACTTCTGCGACAGCCGGTCTGCATCGATATCCACATCAATGGTCAGCACCACCTGGTTATCCTCACCCAGAAACTCCATCTGCTCTGTGATTCTGCTTGATTTCTTGATCTGATATGCCATATAAACCTCCTGAATAAAAAGCGGCACAGAGCTGCTCCGTGCCGCTGTATGGCAGATTACGAATTGTATGTGACGATCACCGTATACGTCCGTGTGAAGCTCTCGTTGGTGACAGTGATCTTCACGGTGTTCTTGCCGGATACCCATGTGGCATCGCCACCGCTGGTCACAGACGCACTGCCGTTGACGATGGCAACCGTTGCATTGCTGTCCTGTGCCGCTGCGGTGATGCTGTCGCTGGAACTGGTTGCAGTGGCTGTATACTGCAGCACATCCGGGTCAAATGCCGGCGTCAGACTCAGTGATCCGATCTGCAGGCTGGCAAGCCGTGTGTCGATGATGGCGGGCTTGCCGTTGAAATGCACCTCCACGCTGACGGCTGTGGAACTGTTTGCCGCACCGCCGCTGCGGGTGACCTTCGCCAGCGTTACAGGGCAAGAAATGACGCTGCCGTCCGGGCAAATCAGCCGGGCATCCGTCTTGCGTGCCTTGCCCCAGTTGTAATACACGGCATCCGAGAAAATGTAGTCCTGCGCCGGGTCCCCGGTATAGCGCTTACCGGTCAGCGTCAGGATCAGCTGACCGCCGGTCACCTCACTGGATCCGTAGCCGCCGTCTCCCAGGTAGGAGGACTGCTCCACTACCTCGTTGAGCGCTTCCGCAATGTTGTCAAATCCTTTTTTGACGTCCGCATAGGTCCCGGTTTCCGCCTCCGGCGTGGTGTTGATCTGCAGGACGTAATCATAGTTCAGTACAATTTCAGGCATTGATAAATCCCTCCTCTGAAATAAAGCGGACGGAGATGATGCAGGAATAAATCCAGTAATCTCCGTCCTTGGCAATGTAATTTGGTTGTGTGGATGTGTCCGCCGCATACATCTGCCAGCAATCGCCGGCAGGCAGCGTGCGGGTTTGCGTCAGCCTCCTGACCGCTGTATCCAGTGCCTGGATGCATGCAGCCTGGTCTGTGTGCTTGGACAGGATCAGCAATGACAAGGCACCGTCCATAGTGCCCGTCAGATCCCGGATTCCGGAGCCGGAAGGAGCAAGCTCCATGGCAGTGCTGTTACCCGTGCCCAGCTGTCCCACCGGGATACCTAGAAAAGCGGACAACGCCTCCAGCATGCTTCGCATCATTTCTGCATCGCTCCTTTCAGTGCCGCCTCGTAGACTGCCTTCCAGTCCTCTTTGTGCTGGGCGGCAGCAGCCTGTGCCCACAGCTTTCTGCCCCGTCCGGCAAACCGGAACTCCCGATTGCTCTTGACCTTCTTAACCCCCTTCCGGGAATACAGCTGGTCACCAATGGGGAAGCACGCCTTTCCGGTTTTCGGATCCACCATGATGATGCCATAGTACAAATGCCGGGCGTAGGGCGTTTTCCAGACAAGGTGTCCTTTTTCCAGATCACTGTTGGTCAGACTGCTGTTGATCAGTCCGGATTGATCCTTCGGGCAGTACACGTTGCAATCCTTCAGCGCCTGCTGGGACATGGCATGGGTAGCTGCTTCGTTGGCTTTTTCCGCCTTCGCCAGAATCGTGGACACATTGATGTTGATCTCTGCCATCAGCTCAGCCCCAATTCATAATGATGCAGCCGGGCATCGTCATACACCGGCTCTACCGTCTCAATACGGTACACAGCGCCGGCAAAGGTGATCCGCTGTCCCACAGTAAACTGCACGGATGCAGGACGGCTATTGCGGCAGTCAAAAAACAGGGCCGCTGCCAGGTTGATCTGCCGGTTGTCCTTGGTGGTCACGAGCCTTGTGGAAGGCTCTATGCGGACATGCTGCAAAACCGCAGCAGTTTGCAGGGCTTCGGACTGGAATGCAGTGACCGTTACGTCTGACAGCGTTGCAGTATGGATCAGCAGACGCTTTGGGATGGGTTTTACCACAGCATACACCCCCTGTACAGCAGACCGGTGGGGATCAGGTACTGGTATGCAAGACTGCAAAGCATGCTGCCCGCTGTGCTGCCGGATGCACCGGACTGATAGCTGAATTTTCCGATTGTAGCAGAAACGACACTCCCCGCATCTGCCATGCAGGAAACGCCGCCCTGTGCTTCAATATAGTCTGCCTGTGCGCAGACGGCCTTTTTCACGTTCTCTGCGACCATATCCGGCACAGTATGCACCGTATAGCCGCTCATGGTAATGGCAATGTTCACAGCGTCAGCAGCACGGCTGAGGAGGATCCGCAGTTCCTCCTCAGAGCCGTCAAAGCTGCCGTGCCAGTTGTCCTTGTAGTATGCCGGATCCACCATAGCTTACGCCTTGATGTCTGCCGCTGTCAGGGTCACATAGCCCACCTTGACACAGCCATTGCTGTTGAACTCTGCGACCTCAATCACGTCTCCTGCCTTACAGCCGCTTACCACCTTTGCGGTACCGGAGGTCAGCGCCGTGCCTGCATAGGCGGAAGAAGCCGTGCCGTATGCCACCCGAGATGCAGGATTCAGCTTGTACGCCAGGGTGTTGCTGTCGGATGCGGTAACGGTGATCTTGGTGTCGCCTGCAGCGGAAGTCCCTGCAGCAACGGTAACCGCTACGCTGCCGGGTGCGTATACTGCCCGGATGGCAACGCTGCGCAGCACCTTATGACCGTAGACCATACGTCCCTGTACGGCGGATGCGCCCACATACTTGCCGGAACCGCTCAGATCCTGAATGTGTACCGGCACGGAAAATTCCTCCGCACGGGTCGCAAATCTGGGATGCCCGGCAATCATGGCAAGGCCGGCAGTGTCATCGTTCCACTCGATCACGTTGAACCCGGCGATCTTGCCCACAACGCCGCTCTGCACCACTGCGTCGCCCAGGCTGGATGCCTTGATGAACTCATCGCAGGTCAGGATCATGGCGAAGGTGTCCGGGGTGACCAGCAGATACCGCTTGCCATCGTCCGGGATATTCTGCTTGGACATCTGGGTGCGGATATCCACAATGGCTGCGTAGATGTTTGCCTTGCTGAGTGCGCCCACCCCCACGCTGGTAGCACCGGCAAGCAGTACGGTTGCACCGTCCACATCCTCCTGCCGTGCCAGAGCATAGCCTGCGCTGTCCAGTCGGTCAGCCACCAGATTGTCCGGCACCGTCTGGGCGTCAAAGCCGTCAATGATCTCATTGACCGCCTTATCCTTGTTGATGGTGAATGTTTCATAAGTAGTGCTGCCGGTGCCGGCGGTGATGCCGTTCGCCTTGTCATAGTCGGACACCTGCACCTCTGTGTCCCGAACCGGGATCTTGACGGAGCCTGCCTTGGGGCTGCCCTCGTAGTCTGTGTTGAATACCACGCCGTTCTTCAACTTGTTCTCCTTGCGGATTTTCGCCAGGACCAGGGAAGAATAGCGCTCCTGAGAATTGTGTGGCATATAAGTTTACCTCCTGTTACTTGATTTTCAGATCTGGATTTTTTGCGTAGAATGCCGCTTCCACGCCGGAAAGATTGTCCGTACCGCCGCTGCCGGTGTGTACGCCTGTGGTCACGCCTGCGCCGAACTGAGGATACTTCTGCACGATGGATTCGATCGCCTGCTCTGCGGTGACAGAATCGGAAATCTTGGTGCGTGCCAGTGCGATCACGTCATCCAATGCTTCGGGCGCAACACCCTTGGACAATGCAGACAGCTTCAGCTCAGCGGCAGCAGCCTTTGCTTCTGGGGCAAGCCGTGCCTTTTCCGCCTTGCTGATGGCAGCGGCCTGCTTCTCTTCGTCCGATCTCTGGGATTCCTGCCACTTGCGGAATGCCGCCAGTTCCTCCGGGGTGGGTGCGTCGGGCTTTGCGGCAGGCTCCTGTGCCTGTGCAGCGCCAGGGGCAGATGTGGGATCACCTCCGCCGGTATTCGCCCCGGCAGGCTCCTGTGTGGTGGGTTCAGTAGGCTCCTGCGCCTGTGTGGTGGGTTCTGCCATGGTTTTTACCTCCGTTTAAAGCCCGTCGGCTATAAATTAGCGGCCGCAGTTTTACGCCTTAAGTCCGCCTTTGGGCATAAAAATAGCGCCTTGCACGAATGCAAAACGCTGTTTTTATTGCGTTTTGGATGAGAAAACCGCATTGTTAATGTATGTTTTGCTGATCCATTTGTTGTGTTAGGACAGATCCGAACAAATTGTTGAATGCCTTTTCTGCTTCTTCATCAGACATAGCAGCGATCTTATCACTGATTTGAACCGGTCTATCGTCGCAGATATATTCTTTATCCATACTGACCTCCTATAGTTTTTCAAAGACGAATCCGAATTTGGCACTTAATAATTCAAGTGCTTTTTCCATCGCAGTGGTTTCTGAATAAGAGTTGAAATGCTTCATAGCAATGCTCCAATCATCGTTGCTTATTACCGAATCTGGACGAGAATAATAATAAATACTTCCATCATGGCCGATGGTAATACCGGAAACATTCTTATTCCCGAACAAAGCATTGATGTCACTCAAGCTAGGTGGTAACCCTCTTGGGTGGTTATGTATCAGTAGAACCTTTTCACCTGTTGAATCGATATAATTTAGTTTTCCCGTAAATTTTACGGTTCTCTTTACGGCAAAATCAAAATTCTGATTGGTTATACGACTGATTTCTCTTCCATTGGATAGACTAATGGCATACAACTCTTCGGTGTTTGAACCATCTCTGTTATTTAAAGCCCATTTTGCGCGAGTTTCTATTGCAGACGAAACCTTTTTGTCAGACGAAATCTTTTTAAACTTATGAGAATATTCATCAGACTGGATTTTCTTCCAATTAACAGAATTACTTTCTGAGCCACTCTTTCTTGGAAGGCTTTCTCTTTCTTCTATTATACCACTACCTCTGTATTTGTCAACATCCAAGCTATTCAACTTCCGGATCCGTTCCGTCTGATCCGGCGGCACATATCCGGCAACGGATTTCTTGTAATCCGCCACAGCCGTCCGATCCGGCTTATACCGCAGACCGTTGTCGCCGCAGAACTGCCGCAGCGCATCCTGTCGCTGTTTCAGCAGCTGCTGTGCCTGCCTGGCTCCCTCCGGATCTCCGGCAGTCTCCAGCATCATGCACTCCCGCTTGGATTTGCGCACCCGGCGCTCCAGTTCACGCTGCTGCTGGGCTTTCTTGTATGCTTCGGCGTTTTCCTCCTCCGGTTCTGGGAAGTATGTCTGATAGGACACCCCGGGCGTGAACGGATAGATCTGATGCCCGCAATTGATCCCCAGGATCCCGTCCGGCTCTCCGTAGGAGCTTTCCGACCAGGCGTAATAGCGGATCTTCCTGCCGTGCAGATCTGTGGTGTATCCGCCGCCGCCGGAGCGGTTGAAGATCTTGCCCTGATCCTTCGCACATTTGGGGCGTGCACCGCTGTGGCTGCTCACCTCCACCAGGTTCAGACCGTAGTCATCCATGCGGTCAAACTGCGCCTGCTGGGCGGTGTTCGCCGCTGTGGTGCGGATCGCCATGTTCACGTACGCTTCCGGGCTCCACTCCCTGCCGCGCTTGTCCACAAATGCGGGGATCCCCTTGTCGGTCATTTCCTTGATGCACTGCCGCATTGCTGCCTGCCGGCTTTCTATGCCGGATACTGTCTTGCCCGCCGCCTTGTTCAGCACATTCAGAAACTCCTGCTTATCCGCCAGCTCTGCCGTGTCATTGATGGCCTTATGCGCTGCGTCCCTGGCCTTGTACCGCATGACGGTGTTCACCATGTTCATAGACTTTCTGGCCTGCTTGGCGTAGGCTTTCAGCGCCCGTGCCATCGTGTCCTCAACCGGTGTGTCCGTGCCTTGCAGGATGCCGTCCAGCACCATTTGCCGGAATCCCGGTTCCAGATCCTCCAGGGCACTGAGTACACCGGCTTGCAGGGTGTCCTGCAGCATCCGGGGTACGTTCTTCACGTACTGGGTGATCGTCCGCAGGTTTTTACGATCCAGTGCTCCCAGCTGCGCAAGCATCTGTATCTTCCACTGAGCAGATGGCATGTCCGCCTGTTCTGCGGTCAGAAAGGCCGCAATATTCGCAAGTAGATCCGTCTCCAGCCCCGTATACAGATCAGACAGCCCCTGGCTCAGCTGCATCAGTTCAAGCCTGGTCATCCTCACCACCGCCCATCAGATCATCCACAGACAGCCCGGATACCGACTGCTCGGATGCGATCCGCTCAAGCTCCTGCCGGGCTGTATCCTCATCGCACTTGAGCACCTCCATAATGGCGGATACCTTGGATTTCAAGCCGGCCTGCACCAGCTTGATGTTGTTGTCAATCAGCGTATTGTCATCGATCACAACATTGTCCTGCCAGCCAACAGTGACTGTGTATGCCCTCCTGGGGAGCTGATGCAGCCATACCCCTAGCGCCACAATGGCGTGGATCACGTCCTCCAGCATCTCCGTCAGCATATTTTTGTTGCACTTGATGGTGCGTGCTGTTTTACTGTCCTGGGAAATGACCTCCGTTGCGGTCTTTAGTCCCTGCACCGCATCGAAGGACAATGCTCCGGCAGACAGCCCTGTCTGGAAGCACAGGATATTCAGCAGGGCGTTGATTGCCCGGACGTGCTCATCCACCCGCAGTTCCATGGTGTTGTCCGTTACCTTCAAGGCGTCCCCATCCTCCGCAGAGAGGGCGGTGAACACTTCATCGTCTGCATCGAAGTACCGGACAAGCTGCCCGGTGTCCGGATCTGTGACCGTCTGCACCGCTGCTGACGGCACAATGATACGCTTCTTGCCGAGAATGAATTCCCGGTAGAAGCTGTCGAATGCCACGTCCAGCGCCGCCAGTGTGTCCATAGCGTTGGCGTAAATGCTCATGCCCAAGGGAATGTCATACTCCACATTGGAGCTGACAGAGGGCTTGAAGTACCCGAACATGGGAACGCCTGCGCCGTAGTCTGTCTTTGGCTGCGCCTTGATGTCAAGCTCCGAGAGCTGGCATTCCGTTCCCAGATCATTGGCGGAATCGGACCGGAACAGTTTGTTATACACCTGCCCATTGGCAGTGTACCGTTCGCAAAGGGTGTAGATCTTGTCGTTGCTGCACTGGGTGGACTGGAAGATCCCGCCCCGGATGCGTTTGCCCATCCATTCTGTGGGAACAAACCGGTCAGTGCGGATATAGTCCAACATCGGCTGCCGGGCATTGGCATACACCTTCACAGCGGCCCCGCCAAATGCATATGCGGACGCAACCAGATCCGGCATGCTGTCCCAGAAGCTGTTGTGTTCCAGCACGTCAAGGACATACTGCTGATACTGTGCATCGTCAATGGTGATGTTACACTGCTCGGAAAATGTCAGCGCCGCAAACTCGTCGCACAGGCATTTTGCCGTGTTCAGCCGCTTCAAGGGTCGGTTCCCCCGGTTGTAAAGACCGGAGCGCCGCACCGACTTCCAGGGCGGATTGTTCTCGAAAATATCCTTCCAGACCGCTATATGCTCGCTGTAATAGCGTGCAGCATCCGGGACACGAATGTCCGGGAATGCTGCTGCACAAGAGGTAATAGTGTTCATTCGTCTCCTCCGATCTTGATCATTTGGGAAATGTACATCTCGGTGCTGTATTCGAAGGCATCCAGGCTGTCGATGTTGCAGGAGCCGTCGTCCAGACGTACATCAGTTTGTTTTTTGCCGTCCCACACTGCGGTGCTAAGTGCATCGATAAAATGGGTACAGTGTTCCAGGATCGACATGCGTCCCTGCGCCAGCATCTGGTTCGTGAAGCGGATACGGTTCAGGATAGGGGACTTGCGTGCATTGTGAATGTGAATCGGGACATGCTCCCGGGCGGCAGCCGCGCGGATGCCTTTGATTAACACCTGTTCAGCTGAATCGAAATATATATCAGACGTCCGCATTTTGCTTTGGCAGCACCGGATGAATTGAATTACGTCACGTTCCAGTTCGGTAGGGGAGATGATTTCTTTTCGGTAGTATTCATCTAACACCACGGCACGTTTTAATCCCCGGCTGAACCCGGTGCAGATGCCAGCATGGGCCGATCCGTTCCCACCGAAGTCAAAGCCGATGGTTGCGAATGCAATATCGTCCGGGATTTTATCGATCAGGTAACGCCCTTTGTTTTCGGCGAACTGTCTGTAGATTACACCCTCTGCGCTAACCCATAGACCGCGGATGTATCGGTCGAAAAAAACGCCGCTGTACATGCTGAGATAGCGTTGCTTCACATCATCGGATAAACTTAGATTGTCATCCATGCAAAAATGAAGATAGCACAGTTCTTTGGGTTTTATGTGATTTTGCTGCATCTCCCACATTCGTTCCTGCGTCACGTAGGTAGAACACACATCCAGCCAGTTTTTTTTAAACCAGTGGTTGGGTCCTCCGGGGTTACAGTTGAACCAAAATTTAGATCCGAACACGGAACATCTGCCCGTTGCCTGATTAACGAACGATTCCGGCATGAGCGCTACTTCATCGAACAAAACGCCCGCCAGGGTAATGCCCTGGATCAGGGCGGCGGAGGATTCGTCTGTGCCACCGAAAATGTAGAATCGATTAACCCGTCCGCCGTGTTGAATCGTTACCAGGTTATCTGTGACACGTTCGGACATGTCATATCCCATGGCCGGCAACATGGATCGCATCGGGCTGAGCACATTCCGGCGGAATGATCCTATGGTTTTCCCGCACATTGCAAATGTCTGTCCATTGAACGTTTCCATAGCCCACATTACGAACGACAGCGACATGCAGACAGTTTTGCCAGATCGGATGGATCCATCTGCGATAATCCCATCCATTTTGTGCACGGGGGATGCATCCGTCCACCAGGTCAGTACCCGAAGCTGCTGCTTTGAAAACGGTTTAAACTGGAACGACGGCTGTTTTACTTGGGTTCCCACGCCGATTCACCCGCCTTTTCAATAGCGTCCAAAAATGTGTTGCCCTCCTCGGCGTCTGCGGTCGTTGCATCCAGCAACTGCAGGATTGCCTGCAGGTTGGGCGCTGCCTGCCGCACCCGGCGGCGCTTGTGC
>ERZ779877.2596-NODE-2596-length-13021-cov-3.351766_pt1 | contig 13021 bp, 11 predicted proteins | sample MGYA00511556_ERZ779877 | MGnify/ENA primary metagenome ERZ779877 (study PRJEB29588, sample SAMEA2159338) | human gut metagenome | biome: human gut; feature: human-associated habitat; material: faeces | place: Denmark | collected 2008/2010 ...
TTGAGCCGTAAAGCCCGGCAAGCTCGCGGTTTGCGTTATAATCATTGTAAATGAAGAGGGCGGTCACGACACTTCCCTTTGCCGGAGCCGGGATATCCTCTCCGGTTTTGTCCTTCATGTCCTGAAGCAGCAGTGTCCACGGTATCGCCTCTTCAAACTGCCAACCCTTATCGGTGACAGATGCTGCGTAGGGGTAATTCACCGGATCCTGTATGACCGACTCGTTTTCCACGCATTGGTGGCAGTAAAGTGCCGCGCCGGGGGCTCCGTCTGCCTTGAGCTGCGGAGCCGAAGACATGAGAACACCGCGTCTTGCACCGTTCAGAGTGCCTTTGTTCATGTCGAGGATGTTCTCTCTGCCGTTCAGCTTCTTTCCGACGTCAAGAAGAAGCTGAACGTTATCACCGCCGTTCCATGTATACTCGGTGAAGTAACATTTTGTTCCGTCGGTTATGTCGTATGCGACATAGAGGTACTTCGCATCCCATCCGAAGTAGACATCAGCCGAAAAGCCCTCTGCGATCTTCTCTCCTACAACTCCGGCTTTGAGGTTTTTTCCGTCAAGCGTGATCTTTGCCGCACCGTTGTACTCATCCGCCGATATCTTTCCGTCGACCGTGATACCGGACACCTCCGGGGCGCTTATCCTTCCGACCGGAGCTGCGGCCGAGGCGGTAAGCACCATTGCTGCCGCCGCGAGAACCGCGACTGCTGCCGTGATGATTTTCTTCATGTTTTTTTCCTCCTTATTTTTCACGCTGTATTCGCTCAGCGTGCATTATACGATCAAATTACGGCGCTCATAAGGTCATCTTCAATGCGCATCAGTCGGTTGTATTTTCCGTTTCGCTCTCCTCGAACCGGCGAACCGAGTTTCATTTGCTTTGCCCCGACTGCAACGGCCAGATCCGCTTGGAACGTGTCATTTGTTTCGCCAGAACGAAGAGAAGCCGTAATTTCAAATCGGTTGTTTTTCGCCATCGCCGCTGTCTTCAACGCCTCGCTCACTGTGCCGATTTGATTCACCTTCAGCAACAATGTATTGGCCGCCTTTTTTTCAATACCCATTTTAAGTCGTTCGTCATTAGTCGCAAACAGATCGTCGCCGACAATTTGTTTCTCAGGCAAAAGCGACGTCAGCTGTGAAAAGTGGAGCCAATCGTCTTCGTGGAAAGCATCCTCGATGTAAAGCAGTGGGTAATTGCGGCAGAGCTGCTGATAATATTCGATCAGCCTTTCAGCCTCCATGCAACCGCTTTTCATATTATAGCAGGATTTTTGAGCGTCAAATAATTCGTTGGCCGCCACATCCAGCCCCAGAAAAACGTGTTTTTCACATCCGACCTGCCTTGCAACAGACAGCATGGTTTCGAACGCTTCCTCCGTGCTGCTCATCGGCGGCGCAAGTGCGCCTCCGTCTTCGGCAACCACACCGTATTTTTCTGCACAGCGTTTTTGCAGCAGAGCGCGCATGTCGCTGATGGCCTCCACCTGATCGTGAAAGGAGGAAAAACCGTCAAGCACATACAGATAATCTTCAAATTCCAATCCAGAAGGGGAGAAGGCACCGCCAGAAATTACCGTAGACATTACGTTAGGCAATCTCGTTGCACTTAAACCACCCAAATAGCGATACAGCGGCAGCCCAAGCGCCAGCGCACCTGCTCGTGCGGCTACCAGCGAAACCCCTAAAATAGCATTACCACCCAGACGGCTTTTTTGCTTTGTGCCATCCAATTCGATCAGCCTTCGGTCAATTTTTCGCTGATCGGTGACATCCATTCCGATGACGGCAGGAGCCAGAATCTGATTGACATTTTCAACTGCCTTTCGAGTTCCCTTCCCATGGTAACGACTTCCGCCGTCGTAAATTTCGAGTGCCTCGTATTTTCCCGTCGATGTGCCGCTCGGAACGGATGCGGCAACCGTCAAACCGTTTGTACAGGTCATTTCAACCTCAACGGTCGGCTTTCCTCGCGAATTCAAGATCTCCCGGGCATAGATCTGTTCTATTTTAACGCTCAAGATTCATTCTCCTTTTTCTCAATCACGACAACCCGGAAATTCATGATGTTAGTTCCGGTGTGTCCCGTTATCAACGCGTCGTTCAGTTGAAGCAGCGCTGTCGACGAATCATGCCGCCCCAGCATCTCCCAGAGATTAAGTCCCAATTCACAAGCTCTTTCAAACGTTTGATTATCCGATATGCCTCCGGCAATGTCACTCGGACCATCTGTACCGTCGCTGTCCATTGACAAGCACACCGTCGGGCTTTGCGCATGGAGTTTAAGCGGATAGCCCAGTGCCGTTTCTTGATTGGGGCCACCAGCGCCGCATGGACCATGAATGGTGACGGTGGTTTCTCCCGCAGAAATGATGGCGCAGGGGGCGGCAAAAGGACGCCCAGTTTTTGTAACTTCGTTAGCAATGCCAGAGAAAAATATACCCAAATTACAGGCATCGCCTTCCAATGCTGTGGAAAGCACATACGGGGTATAGCCCAATTCCTTAGCTTTATTGGCTGCGGCTACACAGGTGGAACGTGGGTCTGCTACACTATGGATATATGCTCGCGTATTAGTCAGCTTCTTAGGCGTTTCCATTTCGGGATGTGCCAGTCCTTCGAGCAGGTGCTCGCGAATCGACGCTGGCGCTTCATCCCAAATCGCATATTCCTTCATCATGTCGATAGCGTCTTGGAATGTCGTCGGATCAGCCAGACTTAAATCCGGCCATGGCATGTCGGGCGGCGCCGTATCCAGAGTCAGTGTATGGATTTCTGCCGGTTTCGCATATTCGACCAAGTGGCCGCCTTTCATTTTGCACAAATGCTTGCGCACAGCGTTCATCTTTCCAATGCTTGCGCCGCTCTTGAGCAAGGCATCGTTGATTTTTCTTAAATCCTCCAATGTAATCCGGCCACACGGGAGATTCATCATTGCCGAGGAACCGCCTGTAATGGGGGCAAAAATCAGATCCCGTTCTCCTGCTTTCTGAAGGATGGATAGAATCTTTTTCGCGCCGTCGATTCCGGCTTGATCCGGAAGTGGATGTCCTGATTCGATGATTTCAATCCGTTTCAACCTGCGCGTATCGCCCTTTTTGACCAACACGATACCTTCGTCGATCAGATCGCCCAGTTTTTCCTCTAGAGCCTGGGCAATTGGATAAGCTCCTTTTCCGACGCCTACAACATAGATATGATCAATTTCTCGGAGGAAAATTGTTCTTTCTCCGATTGAGATGGATTCGGGCGTTCGCCGAATGAGCCGCAGTGTTTCGTGATACGGAATGGCACGTTGAATGGCTGCTTCCGCGATATCCAACGCCACCTTCCGGGTTTTTGTCTCCCCGTGAGAAAGTAACATGTCATAATTTTTGATAATGTGTTCGGATTGCGCCATTTTTTACTTCCTTTCCCTTCTTTTTTTACTTTATTAGAATTCTAACATTTTAGTTTTGGAATGTCAAGACGTTATGAACAAATTTTCGCCGTTTTTTTTATTCGCTCTTTTCCGAGCACTCGTGTGTGCCTGCTCTCCGTTTTACAATGAATATTTACATATTTGACAGATGGCCTTTCTTTTTTCGCCTAAATCATGTATAATAAAGTAAAATGTTAGTTTATCTCTAAAACCAAAGGTGGTGCAATCATGCTCGATAATCGGACAATCGGTGATTCCGTCTATGAAAAGATCAAATACGATATCGTTCATTTAACGCTGAAGCCGGGAGAGAAGCTTTCCGAAGCTTCTCTCGCGGAGAAATATGGCATTAGTAAGGCGCCCATTCGCGTCGCTTTGCGTAAATTGCAGGAAGAAGGCTTAATTGTCATTCGCCCACAAAGCGGGAGTATTGTTTCGCCGATTTCCATTTCTCGTGCCGTCAATATCATTGATATTCGACTTTTATTAGAGCCTTATGCTGCGGCACATGCCGTACAAAACCTTACCAAAGAAGATTTACGCTATCTAGAAGAACGCTTCAAACTTCTGGATATCATGGTGCCGGGTTCAGAGGAGAGGAGTCAATTCATCTCCAAGGTCGACATTGAGCTGCACGGCATGATTCAGGATCGTAGTGGTAACCCGATGATTCGAGAGATTCTGAGTCGATATGCCTCTGAAATCCAGCGAATCCGTAGAGCCAATATCGAGTGGAGAAACCGAATGGAGCCTTCCGAACAGGAAATGCGTTATATTTTTGCGGCGATCACGCAGCGCGATGCCGAAAAAGCAGCGGAAGCCATGAGGATTCACTTGAACAATATCCGAACGGCGCTTCTGAATTTGCCCAATCAGTCAGAATAAGTATGGAGTCTTCATTTTAGAGTCTATTCCGACTTTTGTGTAAACGTAGGAGTCAGAAAAAATCATAGTGCTATGAGACGGTGAACAGAGCAATCAGTTCGCCGCCGTGACTGTTGCAAAAGAGAAATCCAACCGATTTGTCAGGGATTGTCAAGCTAAAAACTTGGCAGTCCCTTTTTGCGTTGTACATCCGTTACAAACAAGTTATCCACGGGTGAACTTTCATTTTTCTTGAATATCGTCTTGACAAATCCTTGTCACTGAGCTATTATACTAGACGGTCGTATAGTAGACGAGCGTCTACAAGGCAAATGAAATAGGAGGAAAGACGTATGAAAAAGATAATATCGGCTTTTCTGGCGTCCGTGCTGCTTTTGGGCAGCATCGGCGGCGCGGCGATGGCGGAGGGCATGACCCCCGGCACCTATGAAGCGGAAGCGCAGGGCTTTCACGGTGATGTGAAGCTGAGCGTGACGGTTGATGCGGAGAAGATTACCGCAATCGACATTCTGGAGCATAGCGAAACCGAGGGCATCGGCGCGGCGGCACTGCCGAAGCTGGTGGAAGCGGTGCTTGCGAATCAGACGATCGGCGTGGATTCCGTTGCGGGCGCGACGGTGACGTCTGAAGCGTTCAAAGCGGCGATGACGGATGCGCTTACGCAGGCGGGCGCGGATATGGACAAGATGACGGCGGCCGTTGCAGCTTCCGAACTGGAAGACGTCCAGATGGACGCGGATGTGGTCGTCGTCGGCGCGGGCGCGGCGGGTCTTTCTGCGGCGCTGAAGACGGCTCAGAATGGCCACAGCGTGATCCTGCTGGAAAAGATGGGTGTGATCGGCGGCGCAAGCGCGATGGCCGGTTCCGGCACGATGGCGACCGGCTCCAAGTGGCAGAAGGAAGACGGATATGAGGATTCCGCCGAGAAGCTGGTCGAGGATATGATGGCGAACGGCCACCAGAAGAACGACCGTGCGACCGTTGAACTGTTCGCCAACACCATCGGCGAGGCGTTTGACTGGCTGGTTGGCGAGGATGGCGCGGCTGTTCCGTATCAGCGCAGCGGCAAGCCGTCCCGCAGTTACTCCGGCGAGGGGCGCGGCGCGGGCGTTTGCAAGAACCTGGCTGAGCGGCTGGAGGCTGCCGGCGGCACGCTCCTGACCAACACCCCCGCGACGGAACTCGTTGTAGAGAACGGCGCAGTTGTCGGCGTGAAGGCTGAGGGCGAAGGCAAGGCGTACACCATCCGCGCGAAGGCAGTCATTCTGGCCAGCGGCGGCTATGGCGCGAACGATGCGCTTGTGCCGGATGAATACAAGAAGTTCGTCTATGCCGGTCATGCTGGCGCAACGGGCGATGCGATCAAGATGGTTGAAGGACTGGATGCCGACCTCATCAACATGGATCTGGTGAACACCCAGCCGAACTCCATGATCCTGCCGAGCGGTCTCGGCCAGTACTGCAACCCCGGCGTTGCGGGCGCATATAAGGCGGGCGCTTACATGGTCAACCAGAACGGCGAGCGCTTCTTCAACGAGAGCGCGAACGCATGGGATCTGATGCAGGCGATGAAGCAGAACGAAGCGCAGTACCTGATTATGGATCAGACGGCGTTTGACAACTTCAACGCGGGCATGACCAATTCCAAAATTTACACGATGGAAGACGTGGAGGAGTGGCTGAGCGACGATTATGACGGTCAGCCGGTTATGAAGCAGGGCGCGACGCTGGCCGAGCTTTGCGAGAAGCTGAATCTTCCGGCGGACGCGGTGGAAGCCTCCGCGAAGGCATTCAACGACTGTGCGGCGGCTCAGACCGCGGATGCGTTCGGACGCACGCCTGCCGCGGCGCAGAGCGAGGAAGGCCCGTTCTACGCGCTTCAGATGCACATCCGTTACTATGCGTCCCTCGGCGGTCTGCATATCAACGACAGCATGCAGGTGCTCAACACGAAGCAGGAAGCCATTCCGGGTCTGTACGCGGCGGGCGAAGTCGTCGGCGGTCTGGAGGGCGACGTTTACATGGGCGCAACGCTGTTTGGATGGGCAATCGCTTCCGGTTATGATGCGGCGAACGCGGTGAACGCCGTGATCGCGCAGTAAGTAGAGCCTACATGATTTGTACGGTTTAAAGTAAAAAATGCCGGAGTCGGTTGCCGATTCCGGTATTTTTTTGTATAATGATGTCATGGGAGTGAGGAACATGGCAAACGAAACGGATCAGGCGTTGGACAAAAAGACGCTGATTCTTGCGGAGGCAGAACGCATTTTTGCGGAAAAGGGCTACTATGGGCTGGGACTGTCGGAATTGCTGAAAAGCTGCGATGTGCCGAAGGGGAGTTTTTATTATTACTTCCCGGGTGGAAAGAAGCAGCTTCTTCAGGAAGCGCTCGAATTCAGCTATCGCAGGATGGAGCGCGGCATCAATGGGCATATCCTCGTGGAAGAAACGGCGCTGGCTTCTTTTGAACATATGGCGGATCGCCTCGCTCAGCGCGTGGCTTCGGGTAAATATTTTGCGTCGCTGTTCCTTACGATGATCTCGATTGAATCTGTCTATCTGGATGAAAGCGTCAACCAAACCTGCCGCCGACTCTACGATGACTGGCAGAAACTCTATGCGGATCATCTGGTGCGATTTGGCTTTTCTGAAGAGGAAAGTGTTCCTAAGGCGCAGGCGATTTTTGCACTGATCCATGGCTCGATGATTTCCAGTTGGATTAAGCGCGACCCGGCCGATTTGATGATGGCCAAAAAAGCGCTGCGCGGGATCATCGGTGAGAGATAAAAAGAAAGAATGGTATGGCAGGTCGCTTATCTGCTGGCGTCTGAGGAAACGGTCAACCGTGAGTTTGGTGCATATGATCGTATTCGAGACAACTTCCCGAAGTATGTTGTTTCCTTGGATGAGCTTGACATGAGCCGAAATGGTATCAAGCACCGAAATATTCGCGATTTCCTTTTGACGGAAGAATGGAACTGAATACGAAGCCCAGAATTACGTTAGCGACGTGGTGCTGGGCTTTATCATGACTGCTATGTTTAATAGCAATAGTCTTGTTCGCGGAACGATTGAAGAACTAGGTGGAAAAGATGCATTAATTCCAGGCATGGTGATTGGCCAGAGTGGTGTGGATGAAAATGGAAAGACATGCATTGCTCATGGTGGCGTTTATGCTGGAAAAATTGCACTCGTTGACGGAGGAGAACCGGTACACGCAGTCCATCAATCTGTATCTCCGGGTACGAAATTAAAAGGAAACGAAGGAGGAACGCTGCTGACGGAAATGAGTGATGACTGGGATGTGTGGATGTGGCATACGGGTATGATTCTGGATTACTAAAAGGAGACGGATGCTTTGAAGAAGAGATTTGCAATATTTTTTATGTTGATACATCTGTTCATGGTGTGGGAGCAAGAAGCTATTGCGGTAGAAAATATTTCAATTGAATCCATAAATTTATATCAGGTATATATAAGAATAAAGGAAGGCTGTACAGAACTGTCTAAATCTGATTTGCTTGAAATGGATCAATATGAGGAAGCGATTATTTATGTACCGGATTCATTTTCTCAAATTGATGTGCTTTATAACAGACTTAATGCTACAGATTTTGATGTGTCTGCCACTCACCCTCAACTATCTTCGTATGATGGTTGTCTTTACTCAAAAGACGGAAAAACCTTTCTTTTGCAGCCTTTCGGTCAAAAGGTTGATATTTTGAAAATAAAGGAAGGGGTAATCAACCTAGCAACAAATTCCTTGCAGGGAAAGGTGAAACGTCTTATCATTCCTTCAACATTGATTTCGGGCGATGATGAAATTGAACGAAATGGGAGCTTTGCTGAAATTCAAGAAATAGATGTTCATGATCAAAACGTTCGATATGCATCGAAAGATGGTGTTCTATATTCTAAAGATATGAAGAAATTGCTATGTTATCCGTCAGCTAGTGGAAAAAGCATATTTAAGATCCCTTCGGGTGTTGAATATATCGGTAGTTTTGCATTCGCATCCGAAGAAAGTTTGGAATATGTGATTGTTCCAGAAACAGTATCTGTGATTGATGATTATGCTTTTTGGTTTACAAAACTTTGTAGAGTGGAAGGATGTGATGGTGTAATATCCGTTGGACAGGGCGCATTTGAGGGCTCTGTCTTGCTGGAAGAAATACAAGGAATGGAGAAATTAGAGAGTATAGGAGAAGAAGCGTTTAGTGCAACGGCATTAACTAGTTTTACTGTTAGCCAAGCATGTTCATCAATTCCATCAAAAGCGTTCTATGATTGTCGTTGCTTGAAAGATGTTGTGATTTTATCAATGAATACGACTATTGAGGAAGATGCGTTTTCAAAAAGTGAAGCAAGGCTATCTGATGCTGAACTGACCATTCATTGTTTTTCAAATAGTCTCGCAGAATCATTTGCACGCAGCCAAAAGTGGAAAGTTAACATTTTTAATCAGTATTAATGATTGTTAGGGGCTATCCCATATTTTGTGTAAACGTCAAAATCCGGTGCAAAAACTAAAGTGGAACGAGGCGACGGGCAGGGTATCCTGTTCGCCGCCTTGATTGCCATGAAGCAGAAATCCTACAACCTGTCAAAGGCAGCTGCGCAGCCGCTGTTCATATGCCCTTGACGGACAAGGGATTTCTGTTACATGGGCATCTTGGCACCGTAATGGGTAACGGTTATGACAATGCGACAATGCCGCGCTTTACCTATGGATACGGTGCGAATGGTCAGGCTGCGTATGTGCGTGACAGTGAGCTGAATCGGACGGTATGGACGGAATACGATACCAGCGAGCGGCCGATGCGCGTTCATGTGCTGGAGGGGGCGACGAGGACGATTTCATGCTCAACGCCGTGACGAGGTTGGAGGACGGGCGCTGCTTCCTGTTTTCCGCAGACGATGATTTCATGCAGAGCTAAAATGGTTTGAACATGGCAAGCGCGCAGGCAAAGCGCCTCTGCTCCCCACGAATACACGACAAGCCCGCACTGTATGCCCTGTGATGATTTGAAATCAAACATGCAGGTCGTAAAGCGCGAGCTTTGTACTGTTTGAAAACGCTTGCAGTTCCTCAATCCGTTTTTTCGTTTTTGACCCACGCCTCTTTAAACCGTGTGTATTCAGATATGTCCTCAATCCGCTCCAGAATGCCATCCTTGAGCCAATACACCTCGTCGCAGAGCAGGCGGATGTCCTCCTCGTGGTGGCTGGCGACGAGGATGATTTTCCCCCTCTCCTTTTGCACCTTGAGGATGTCGTAAACCGTTTTTACGCCTTCGTAATCCAGTCCATTCAGCGGTTCATCGAGGAGCAAAATCGCGGGATCTTCCATAATCGCTTGGGCAATCGCCAGCCGCTGGCGCATGCCCAGGGAATAATACCGCACTTTTTTTCGGTTGTCTGGCGAAAGACCTACGGACGTCATGAGGCTGGCGATTGCTTTTTTGTCGGCTTTTTTTGTGATGTCCGCCAGGGCGACGAGATTGCTCAGACCGCTGAGTGAATCATTGAATCCCGCGCCGTCAATCACAACGCCGCAGTACGGGCGCGCCTTTTGGGCCGGGTCGTCCAGCTGGATTTCAATACGCCCGGACGTCGTGGGCATCAGGCCGCTCATGCATTTGAACAGCACGGTTTTCCCACAACCGTTTTGCCCGACAATCCCGTAGATCTGGCCCGGAGAAAAGCAGGCATTCTGCGCTTTGATCACATTCTTCTTGCCAAAGGACTTGCTCATTTCATGAAGAATGATTTGGTTCATGATGATTACTCCTTTTTATTCAGATAGCCCAACCGGCGTTCTACGGGGAAAAGCAGGCATCCGGCGGTGACCGCAGCACAAATGAAAAGCGCGGCCGCAACGATTCGTCCTTTTGAGGGGTAATACAGGTTGGTGTGATGCGCGTCAATGATGTTCAGGCGCGTATAGGACAACGGCGAATACAGATACATTTTGTAGCCGAAGCCCATCTCGTCAATCGCCATGTCAAACCCGTCCCAGGCGCACAGGCTCACGAGCAGCACTTTTTTTGCGGGCAACAGCATGGCCGCAAACAGCAAGAGCAGGCCCATGCTGGTAAAGACGAGCAACAGCAGGCACAGATTGACCGCGAAGGCTGAAAACGGCGTGTAGTTTGCAATCACATTCCCCGGAACATCCATATACAGGTCCTCAATGTACTGCCCGTGCGCGTAGGAATAATGGATTCGGTCCCAGACGTTGGGATTGAAATCCGTACAGCCGCCTAAAATGCAGAAAAGCACAAAGAGCACGGCAAAATAAAGCAGCGTGACCTTCAACAGCGCAATGACGCGCACGGGCATGATCGTCCACCGTTTGGAACGCACAACCTCATAGATGTTGGCTGCGGAAAAGTAGGGGACATCGCTGATCAACAGGATATAGCCCACAAAACAGACAAGCAGGATTTTCGCATTGCTCATGGCGCAGGCAAACGTGCCCCACGCATTCAAAACGGCCCCGTATCGGCTTGTGTACACATATCCCTGGCTCAGATAGGGACCTGCGTACGCGACAATCAACAGCAGGATGAACACGGACCGCATTTTCATGACCATGTCCCTGAGCAGATGATTGGAACGCCTGTTAAGACTCACGGCAGTTCCTCCTTCCCCGATAGATGAATGCCAGGTAGCACAAAACGCTCATCGACCCGAAGGTCACCAGCGGATAAAGCAGCGCCTGCTGCCACGTTTCATAGTAATACATGGCAAACATTTGCCCTGAAAGCGAATACAGGTGAAGGTTGGGGGCAGCATAGTCCATCGCGTACAAAAAGAGAATGGGAAAAATGTAAATCGCATACGTGTTGTCCACCCATGCGGAGACGGTCAGGGCCAGAACGCCCCAAAAAAACGCCGGAAATCCCGATGAGCAGCGTATAAAATCCGAAGTACGCAAACCAGTTTTCCGTCTGGGCGACAGTTTCCAGAAACGGCATGATGAGGCCGCCGATCTCTTCCAGCTCATAGGAAAGGACGGCGTGAGGGAAACACACGGGAATCAGGCCAAGAAACAGGAGCGTGCCCACCGCCATGACGGCAAAACCGGAGACGGCGGTGCGGACAAACAGGGTGTTCAAATACCTGAAAACCGAGCACCGCTGCAAGATCATGTAGTCCAAATGGTTCTTTCTGTTTTCCCGGTATCGCAGGGCGTAGGGAAACGCGGCGCAAACCGGGAACAGATAAATGAAGGAACTGAAAAGCGTGGACGCGCCGAATACATAGAGAAAGCTTTTCGCGCCCCACCAGACCAGATCGCCGAGAACATAGATCCCGCAGCACAGGAGCGCCCCCTCGGCAAAGCGCAGCGTCAGGAAGGTCTCTTTCAAAAACACGCAGATTCGATGCGGCACATTCCGCCGTGCCGGCGCGGCCGCTGTTTTGGCCTTTTCGCTTCGGTTCACCAGATCACTTCCGTTCCATCCAGCGCGTGAATCATCATCGCCGGTTGATCGCAGCTCCTCGCTGTGTAGATGCTCCAGACGGGGTAAAAATGATACGTCGGGGAAAACACGCCTGCCGTGTAGCGATGCCAGACATCGTACTCGAGCAGTATGCCGGTGATTTCCGTCATCCCCTCTTCGAGGACCAGCATCTGATTGAGGTGTTGCTCATACTGCGCCAGCGCTTGCTCCGGCGGGATGGGTTCGCCGCCCCGCTGCTTTTGCGGCACCTTAAACCGGCAATCGCCCGCGTCGATCTCCATGATCTGCTGCTGCGTCATGCGCACGCGGATGGATGTCCGGCAATCGTTGAGGCTGGCGTCGCTGGTTCCCATGCTGGCCGCCTTTAAGCGCATGCCGTTCAGATACGTGGGCATTTGAATTTCCAGTATCGCGTCCGCTTCCTCAAACGTATGGGGTTCTTGGTCGAACTGTGACCGGTCGTACTCACTTTGCATCGCAAAGACGTCCCAGTAGGCAACTGCCTCCGGCTCCCCGAACGCAATGCCCATGTTCTCCAGAATGGCAAACGCCTCCTCTACCCGTGCCCCAAAGTCCGTCTGCGCAATCAAGGGGATTTCCCGCCAGGGGAGCTGATATCCGCGATATACGTCTGTATATGTATCATGGAACCCGGATATCCACGCGCCCGCCCGGTTGAACTGATCCAGCTTCTCCAGATCCGCCCCATAGCGCAAGCACGCAGGCGAAAAATGCACGTCTTTTGTGCCAATGATGTACGAATGGGTGTACTCCCTGTTGATGTGTTTTTCCTCCATCGCCTCGCCCGCGTGGCCCAACAGGGCATAGATCCGTTCGGCGTCCTCGCGCACGCCGGTATATCCTTCGGCGGTCAGCTCATACACCGGCTCCTCGGGAACCGGGGAAACCACGGCCGTGCCCGCGTAGCGCGTGCCGTGCACATCCAGCGTGTAGTCAAAGGGCTGAACCTCCAAAGGAATGCACGATTGTGCCAGGCCGCAGGCGGACCCTGCCAGCAGGAGCAGGATCATCATCAGCCCTTTCGCCATGAATGTCATGAAATCGCGCCCCCTTTCCTGTGCAAGACGGAGCAGGACGGCTTGTCCTGCCCCGTCCTTGTGTTACGGATTCCAGGTGCCCCTCACAGAGGCGGCAGCAACGAGGTGATTTGGATTTTACCTCGTGAACGTTTCAACAAGAAGGACAGCGCCCGTCTGCTTGTCAATCCATACCTCACACGGC
>ERZ779877.2602-NODE-2602-length-13006-cov-2.842252_pt1 | contig 13006 bp, 13 predicted proteins | sample MGYA00511556_ERZ779877 | MGnify/ENA primary metagenome ERZ779877 (study PRJEB29588, sample SAMEA2159338) | human gut metagenome | biome: human gut; feature: human-associated habitat; material: faeces | place: Denmark | collected 2008/2010 ...
CCGCAAGCCGTCGGCCCTCGACCAGGACGACATCGTCAGGAAGGATGCGCCTGGCGGGAGCGTGCTCCACCATCCCGTTGACCTGGACAGCACCGGCAAAAATGAGCTCATCGGCCTTGCGACGGGAGCAATAGCCGGACGCCGCGATGAATTTGTTGAGCCGGATCCCGTCCTGCGGATCTTCCTCCAGCCCAGATGGAGCAGAACTTTCCCGTGGAGCAGGGGAGGAATGACCGTTTTCAGGCGATCTGGATGCAGGCATACCTGGATGGCGCCGGGAGCGTCCACCATGGCTATGGAAAGAAGAGGATTTGGCGTGCATGCTTTAGAGGTGTGGCAAAAAAGCAGCCATGTCAAGCGCGCTGCACGGAATGCCTCGGATGGCAGAAGATCAGCACAAAAATTTTTTCGTGCATGCGGTGAGCGGTGAAAGGCAAATTTATTTCAAGTGTGACTTGAGGAAAATGCGCGCCGAAAAAATACCAGCCCCATCCAGGGAGAGGAGTGCGATTTTTGTGCTCACATGAATAAAAGTTTACATAATTATCATTATGGGACATCAGTTCTTTGACAATCGCAGAGAGATTTTTCGGAACTCAACCCTTTAATTCTGGAGGATTTTTTATGGCTTATCGTCGCCGTCGTCGTCGTGGTCGTTTCCGTCGTCGCCGTATTCGTTCCGTCTTCCGCCGTCGTGGCGGCATTCGGATGTGAGGTTAAGAATGCTTGCTCTGTAAGAGCCCTTTTATTCGTGACAGGTCTGGCCGTCTCTACAAGGCGGCCATTCTTTCCAATGAGGCATTCAAGGCTACTGACCTTGGGAAGGACCTTTTGCTGTCAGGCCAGCCATTCCCCTGTGGGCAATGCCTGCCGTGTCGTATCAACAAGCGGCGTGTCTGGACCCATAGGCTGATGCTTGAAGGCTTCTGTCATCCTTCTTCTTTGTTTGTCACGTTGACTTATTCGCCGGAATTTCTGCCCGAAGGAGGTACACTTGTTAAGCGGCATTTGCAGCTTTTCCTTAAGAGACTTCGAAAGAATCTTTCCCCACTACGTTTCAGATATTATGCTGTTGGAGAATACGGAGAAAAATTTAGTCGTCCGCACTACCATCTTATTCTCTACGGTTTATCCCAGTCACACGTCCTTGCTGTTCGTCGCGCTTGGACAGACCCTGAAACTGGCTCACCGATTGGATTGGTTCATGTTGGCAGTGGACAAAGGCTTTCGTATCAATACGTTGCCGGGTATGTTACGAAGAAGTATGTCAAGAAATCTGATAACTTCGTACCCGAGTTTGCAACAATGTCTCGACGGCCCGGTATCGGCTACCCTGCTCTCGAAAAAGTCCAATTGTTGATGAATAATCCTGTGTTCCAGAAGATGGTTCATATAGACCAAGATGTGCCGAAAGGCTTGATGCATGGTCAAAAATGGTGGCCCTTTGGGCGCTATCTTGTTGAGAAGCTACGGCAAATGATTGAATCAGGTTGGACGGATGAGAAATGGTATGCCGAAATTCGGCAAAAATACGTTGAACATCTGGCCTCCTGCGATGAACGTGTCTTCTTTGAACGTATGCAGGATGAAACAAAGCAACAAATCGTAAATCTGGAAGCAAAAGAACGCTTGTTTGCCCAGAAAAGGAGGTTCCATGCCTCGTAAGCGTATGCGGAGACGGTCTACTTTCGGCCTCTCCCATTATCGGTTGTTTTCGGCCAAGATGGGTTATATCTATCCCATCGCCTGCTATGAGGTGCTTCCCGGTGATACGTTTCGCCAAAGTACCTCTCTTTTTCTCCGGCTCGCTCCCCTCGTTACTCCGGTGATGCATCCGGTGCACGTCAAGATTCATTCGTGGTATGTTCCCTATCGTCTCCTTTGGGAAGATTGGGAAGATTTTCGTACCCGTGGCCCCGAAGGTACAGACGCCAGCGAAGTGCCGTATATCACTGCTCCGACAGGTGGCTTTCCTGTTGGCTCTCTCGCTGACTATCTGGGCATTCCTACCGGTATTGAAGGTCTGACGGTGAATGCGTTTGCGTTCCGTGCCTACAACTACATCTTCAATGAAAATTATCGTGATGAGCGTGTCCAGGATGAACTTCCTTGGGTTATGACTGGTGGAGCTGATACCACCACGTCTACCGCTCTGGCCCCGTCTCCGTGGGGCCGTGATTACTTCACGACAGCTTCCCCCACTCCCCAGACTGGCCCGGAAGTGACTATCCCGGTCAATTTTGGCGATGCTAGTACGCCTACTATTACCGGCACTGTTACTGGTAATGGTACGCCGACGTTTACCGGTAATTTCCGTGATACTCCCGGCACCGCTCCTTTTACGGTTAATGGTTTTCAGAAGCTAGAGCACAATAAGGTCACTTACTCTGACCTTCAGTATAGTGCTACCTCCTCTGACAATTCTGCTTGGGGTAATACTGGTTCTGGCAGGGTTAACCTTTCGTGGGCCGACCCTGCCCTTAAGGTCTCGCTTAATTATCAGCCCGGAGAAGCCTCCATCGGCTCTATCAATATCGCCGACTGGCGCGAGGCTATGGCGATGCAGCGTTTCGAGGAAACCCGTTCTCTTTGGGGTGCTCGTTACAATGAGTTCCTCATGGATATGGGCATCCGTCCCTCGGACGCTCGTTTGCAGCTTCCTGAATATCTCGGCGGTGGTCGCCAGACTATCCAGTTTTCGGAGGTTTTGCAGACTGCTCCCGGCGGTGAAGACCCCGTTGGCGCTCTTAAAGGTCACGGCATCGGTGCCATGCGCACTAATCGTTTTCGCCGCTTTTTCGAAGAGGACGGAATTGTACTGACCTTCGCGATGGTTCGCCCCATCGGCGTTTATATGCAGGGTCTCCATAAAATGTGGTCTCGTCGCTCGTTTGCTGAGTTCTACAATTACCAGTTCGAGCACCTTTCCCAGCAGCCTGTCTATACTCGTGAGCTGTACGCCGGTGTCGCCGACAAAGACAAGGTTTTTGGTTATCAGAACATTTACGATGATTACCGGAGCATTCCTTCTCAGGTTTCTGGTGAAATGCGCACTGTTCTGAACTCTTGGCATATGGCCCGTGACTTCTCCAATGAGCCCGTTCTCAATGGTGATTTCATGACCTCACCTCCTACCAATCGCATTTTTGCGGCACAAGAAAATGATACGCTTTACTGCATGGCTCATCACACTATCCATTCTCGCCGGTTGCTCCCCCGTTTCGGTGATCCGAGATAGCAACGTCAAAGTCGACAAGAAAACGGAGGTTTCTATTCATGGCTCGTATCAACGAACTGGGTCAGGAAGTTTTGGACCAGACGCCGAAGTGTCTCCCGGTCCCGTTTCAGCATCGGGAACTGACGATTTTCGACCGGATACAGATGCAACTAGCGGCCTTTAAGTTGGAGAATGCTCCCGATGAAATGCCGGAGGATATGCTCGACTTCGGAGAGGGCCGGGATGATTACCCGGACTTTGAGAGTTATCCTTCTGCTGCGGAAATGGCCGAACAGCGTACTGGGCGCGTGCCTGAACCCAAGCCCAAGCCCAAGCCCGAACCTGAACCCAAGCCCGAACCGCCCGTAGATGGCGAATAAGGCGCGCTAGGGAGGTGGACTTGTCCACCTCCCGACACGCGCAACCGGGCGCAGCCCGGCTCAGCACAGTACCCCCCTTGATGTGTACTGTGCTGAGTGACACCAACGGTTGTCACGATGTCTAAACATAAACGACGTAAACAGGTCACTCCCACACACTCCCCCCCCACTCACAGATACAGGCAAACACGCGATTTTAACACAATCGCTCGGCACCGGCGCGACTATCCGCGCCGGGCCGGTGTTTTGCAACCTAGTATCAAGAGGCTCGTCGAGCCGTCCCCATTAACACACCTTCGAGAAGTCGAAGATTTACGGAGCGTTAAACATGTACGCAAAGGAAGATTTGTTCGTAACGATGGAACCCCTGCCGGAACTCGGTATAAACCAGTACATGATAGAGTGTACGGCTTGTTCCAAGGGATGCACCTTTCATTTTCGGAACCACAGAAAACTGCCGTTTGCATTCGTCGTCGGTCTCGCCGGCGCGTTCTCTTCGCCCTGCAGAAAGCTGGAAAAGGAAAACGCCCGACGCGCAGCCCTCGATGGACAAGCAAGTCTTATATCCGCTGCAAGTGAGGAGTAGAATGTTATGGGCTGGGGTTCTACAATTGGTGGCGCTATCGGCGGCGCTCTTGGTCTCATTAGTGCTGGTCAGTCTCAGGCCAACGCCGAACGTCTCAATCGGCTCAACTATGAGCATCAGAAAGAGTTTGCGCAAAACGGTATCAGATGGCGCGTTGCTGACGCGAAGGCAGCGGGCCTCCATCCTCTCGCTGCGCTTGGTGCGCAAGGAGCTTCCTATTCCCCTAGTGCTGTAATCGGAGATTCCCCGGACTTTTCCTTCCTCAAGGATATGGGACAAGACATAGACCGTGCTATGGATGCCAAGGCTACGCGGCAGGAACGTGCAGAACGTGAAGAGAAGAGCAATGCCCTCTTCAATGAAGAGTTGAAAGGGAAGCAGCTCCAGAATCAGGAAACTGAAACTCGCATCCAGCAGATGAAATGGGACATGGCGATGGATGCCGCCCGTAATGCTGAGCGCTCTGTGCGTACCCAGCAGCAGGTGCCAGCCATGCCTTCTCTTGCTCCTGATGGCTCCTTGATGCCTGGGCAATTTGATGCTACATCTCCCGGAGGTATCATTGAAGCTAAGCCTGCCGAAGTTGTTATGAATGACCCGGCTACTCCTGCTGCTGAGGCTGGGTCTAATCCTGAGATTCGGTATTTTCGGACTTCTGATGGCGGTTATTCGATTGCTCGGAGTGAAGCTTATGCAGATTCAACGGATGATGACCGTGCTGGCATGTTTAGCTGGGAACTTCGTAACCGGCTTCCTGCTACTTTTTGGGATTCTTCTAGCGCTGCACCACCCCCTTCTTATCTTCCTGACCGTGGTCGTGGTGGTTGGGCGTGGTCGTATAACCCACTTCGACAAGCTTATTACCCGTACAGAAAAGGAGATTGGCTATCTCGAATCAAGGCTAGATTCTATGGAAACTAAGCGCTAACTCCCTGCCCCTCTTCGGAGGGGCTTTTTTGTTATTTTTCTATTGACAAAGTCGTCATAACAACACATTATGGGACAATTTAAAAATCCAATAAATAACCATAGTTAAGATATTTTTCAGATAGACGGCCTGCTAAAACCCATATCTTGTGCCGCTGCTTTCCAATCCTCAACCAGTACCTGAATAAACTGCCTTTCCCATGGCTGATTGCCATACGCCGGCAGGCAGCCGGCTGTGCGCCGGCACGGCAAATCTGGGTTGTACGGCGTCATACCTTTGGCAAAAACATGGGGCGCATCTGACGCCCGGGACCTCTGCCATCCACAGCCATCAGCCCGTATGGGCTGACCCCCCTTTTCCACGGCGGAAGCCCCTCCCGGCAAGGTGCTGTTTCCCCGGACGCTTTTGCCATGCGTACATTATATAATGTTGCTCCTGCCTGCCCACGGAAATCCACGGGGTTCGGACTTGCAAGAATCTGCCGCACTGCGTACAAGAATGACACGCCTCCTGGCGGATATCACTTCAAGGAGCCAGTATGGGTTTTTGTAATGCTTCGTGCAGCTTTACCCGTTTCAGGATCATCGACCCCATCCCTTCGGAACTCTGGACGCAGATCCCCGACAAGCTGCGCCAGTTCTCCTTCCGGGACATCGACGACCTGCCCGAGATGCAGGCTCATGGCTGGGTATGCTTCGAGGACATGCTGGACTCCGAATGGCGGACGGCCCCACCACATAAAGGAGCCTATCTGCTCTTTTCCCTGCGCCTGGATACCCGGCGCATCCCGGCCGCTGTCATCAAAAAGCATCTGACCCTGGCCCTGAAGGCCGAAAAGGAAAAGATGCAGGAACAGGGCAAGAAATTCATTTCCCGTGAACGCAAGAAAGAACTCAAGGAGCAGGTCCTGCTCCGCCTGCGTCAGCGCTTTCTGCCCATCCCGGCCGAGTTCAACGTCATCTGGGCAACGGACCGTAACGAGGTCTGGTTTGCCTCCACCCAGGGAAAGATGATCGATCTGTTCATGGAGGCATTCCTCAACTCCTTCGAGCTGCATCTTGAGCAGCTCACCCCGTACAGCCTGGCCGAGACCATGCTCGATGAAGCGGCCATGAGCCGCCTGGATCGCATCGAAGCCACGCAGTTCGCCGCCCTTTCCTGATTCGTGAGGTCATCCCATGAGTGATACACCCTGTCTGGATTCTACGGACAACATTCTTGGCCAGGAGTTCCTCACCTGGCTGTGGTATCAGAGCGATGTGGCGCCCGGGGCCTTTGTGGACAAGGAGGGCCAGCCCTTCTCCGTCTCCATGGAACAGCGTATCGTCGTCCAGGGCGGTGAAGGCGACGCCAAGGAAACAGCCACCGTTGCCGGCACGCTCTCCCCTCTTCGCGAGGCCCGTTTCGGCCTTGGCACGGGGAAAAAAGTCACCCGTGCCCTCATCCGGCTGGAGAAGGAAGAGCTGGCCTTCCAGTTCACCCTCAAGGCCGAGGACTTTACCCTGGGCAGTCTGAAGACCCCCAAGGTGGAAAAGCCTGAAGAGGACGACGACCCGGACGCCATGCTGCTGGAAAAGATCTACCTGATGGAAGTCTGCCTCGGCCTGCTGGACAGTCTGTATGCCCGGTTCCTCCAGCTGCGCCTTTCGCCGCAATGGCAGCAGGAAGTGGCCGACATGCGGCAGTGGATGACCAGGACGGAATAGCAACGGAGGATATGCGTGCAGGCGATCTGTTCATCCCGCAATGCGGCCCTGCTGCAGCTGACGTTGCGCATCGTGCGCAAAGTGCTGTGGATGCTGCTGGTGTTATGGGGGATCACCCTCATAAGCTTCTGGGTCATCCACCTGGCGCCCGGTTCTCCCACCGACATGGAAACGACCCTCAATCCCCTGGCCGGTGAGGCGGCCCGCCAGCGGCTGGAGGCCCTGTACGGTCTGGACAAACCCCTGCATGTCCAATATCTGGACTGGCTCGCGCGCCTGGTACGGCTGGATTTCGGCCTGTCCATGTCAGCGGACGGACGCCCCGTGCTGGACAAGATCATGGAACGTCTGCCCCTGACCGTGGGCATGAACGTCATCTCCCTGATCCTGACCCTCATCATCGCCATCCCCATCGGTATCCTTTCGGCCTGCCGCCAGAATTCCCTTCTGGACCGGGGCGTGACGGTCTTCGTCTATCTCGGCTTTGCCATGCCCTCGTTCTGGCTGGCATTGCTGCTGATGCTCTTTTTCGGTATCCACTTGCAATGGCTGCCTATTTCCGGTCTGACATCCATGAATTTCGACAGTCTTGGCCCTGTGGACAAGGTGCTCGACCTGGCCCGGCATCTGGCACTGCCGATCCTGGTCTACACCATCGGCAGTCTGGCAGGCATGTCCCGCTACATGCGCGCCTGCATGCTCGAAGTCCTGCGCCAGGATTATATCCTGACCGCCCAGGCCAAGGGCCTGTCCCCCCGCACGATCATCTGGCGCCATGCCCTGCGCAATGCCCTGCTCCCGGTCATCACCCTGCTGGGCCTCTCGGTCCCCGGGCTCATCGGCGGCAGCGTCATCATCGAATCCATCTTCGCCCTGCCCGGACTGGGCCAACTGTTCTATGCGGCGGTCATGGCCCGTGACTATACCATGATCATGGGCAATCTGGTCCTGGGGGCCGTGCTGACCCTGCTGGGAAACCTGCTGGCGGATGTCTGCTACGGTCTGGCCGATCCGCGCATCCGCAGCAGCCGGGAGGTTCGCTGACATGTGTGGTCCCTTGCTGCGTCGTTTTCTCGGGCGCCATCTCATGCTCTGCCTGGGGCTGGGCATCGTGCTGGTCATGTCGCTGGCAGCGCTGGGCGCCCCCCTGCTCGCCCCCTATGATCCCAATGCCCTGCATCTGGATCACATCCTGGAGCCGCCGTCCTCCATGTTCTGGCTGGGCACGGACCGCCTGGGGAGGGACGTTTTTTCCCGCCTCCTCTACGGCGGCCGGATCTCCCTGTGGGTCGGCTTTGTCGCTGTGGGCATCTCCGTCAGCATAGGCACGGGGCTGGGCCTGATCAGCGGGTACTTCGGCGGTCTGGTTGACGAAGGGATCATGCGCGGTGTGGACATCATGCTCTGCTTCCCCTCGTTTTTCCTGATCCTTTCAGTCATCGCCTTTCTGGAGCCGAGCCTGACCAACATCATGATCGTCATCGGCCTGACATCCTGGATGGGGGTCGCCCGTCTGGTCCGGGCCGAGACCCTGAGCCTGCGTCAGAGGGATTTTGTTTCGGCGGCGCGTCTGTCCGGCTGTTCCACCTGCCGGATATTGCTGCGCCATATCCTGCCCAACACACTGGCCCCTGTGCTCATTTCCGCCACGCTGGGCGTGGCCGGCGCCATCCTGGTGGAATCCGGGCTCAGTTTTCTCGGACTTGGCGTCCAGCCGCCTACGGCCAGCTGGGGGAACATGCTCATGGAGGGCAAGACCGTTCTGGAAGATGCCCCCTGGCTTTCCTTTTATCCGGGTGTCGCCATCCTGGTGACCGTACTGGGCTACAACCTTCTGGGTGAAAGCCTGCGTGACCTCCTTGATCCCCGTCTCAAAAAATAGGTCCTGTCCATGCTGGAATATTTGCGTATCCGCAATCTCGCTCTCATCGAAGATGCCGAACTCGACTTTGCCCCGGGCATGAACGTGCTCACCGGCGAAACAGGGGCAGGCAAAAGCTTTATCCTCAAAGCCCTGGGCTTTCTGCTGGGCGACAGGCTGGGCGCCGATATGGTACGGCAGGGAGCGGAAAAGGCCCAGGTCGAAGCACAGTTCCAGATGGACGGACGGGAGATGGTCATCCGGCGCAGCCTGCTGGCCGAAAGCGGCCGCAGCCGTCTGTATGTAGATGATGCCCTGCGCTCCCAGGAATGCGTGCGCTCCCTGCGGGAACAACTGCTGGTCCACGCCAGCCAGCACGGACAGCAGCAGTTGCTGCAGCCAGCCTTTCAGGCACGGCTCATGGAAAGCACATTGAAAGATCCCGGCCTGCTGCACCGGCGTGACGAATTGCTGGAGCAGCTGCGCGCTGTGGAGGCCCGCCGCAAGGAACTGCGGGCCCGGGAAGCCCACCTCCTGGAACGCCGGGACATCCTGGAGATGCAGCAGCAGGAGATCGACCGGGTGGCCCCCGAGGCCGGAGAAGAAGAACGCCTTGAAGAGCAGCGGGCCATCGTCCGTGCCGCCGAGCAGACCCGTGAACAGTATGAACTGGCGCTGGGCCTGCTGCATGGTGAGGAAGAGCCCGGCCTGCTTGACATGCTGGGCCGTCTGGAGCGCTGCCTGCACCAGATGGCACGGACAGACGACTCTGTCAGCGAAGACGCCGATGCCGTCACGGCCCTGCGGCAGCAGCTTTCCCATCTGAGCGGCCGCCTGCGTCGTCCTCCCCTGCCGGACGACATGCCCGATGTGGAACAGATGGAAGAGCGACTCTATGCCTTGGCCCAGCTCAAGCGCAAATTGCACCGTTCGCTGGACGAGATCCTTGAGCTACGCGAGGAGATCCGCGAAAATATCTCTTTCCTTGATGCCTGCGCGCTGGATATCACCCTGCTGGACAAGGAAGAGAAACAGCTGGCGGCCCAGCTGCAGGAGGTGCTTTCCGCCCTGCTCCCCCAGCGCCGCGAAGCCGCCGGGGACTTTGCCCGGCAGCTGGAGGAGGAACTGCGCCAGCTGGGATTCTCCGAACAGGTCCGGGTCATTCCCGATTTCATGCCGCAGGAGGTCTGGCCCGGCCTGATGGATGAAAAGGTGCGCATCCTCTGGGCCCCCAATCCAGGCCAGGCTCCCCAGCCCCTGGACAGGATCGCTTCGGGCGGCGAGCTTTCCCGCTTCCTGCTCGCCCTTATGAGTGTCCGCCCCAAGGCGGAAAGCGCGACCTATATCTTTGACGAAGTGGACGCCGGCGTGGGGGGGCTCACACTAAACAAGCTTGCGGAAAAACTGGAAAATCTTGCGAAGCAGCGGCAAATGCTGGTCATCACGCACTGGCCGCAGCTGGCAGCCCGGGCACAGAAGCACTTCCAGATCAGCAAGACCATCCGGGACAATGCCACCTTCACGACCTGTATCCCGCTTGATGCCCGCCAGCGTCACGCGGAACTGGTGCGCATGGCAGGGGGCGGCCAGCAAGGCGAGGCTCTGGCAGCCAGTCTCGAAGGGCGCAGTTATCAGCTGACGATGTTTTAAGCGCTTATTTATTAAAGTATAGCTTTAATTTTTAACAAGGTATCACCACAGTCCACTGGGGATGCCGGCAGTTTTTTGATCCGCTCATGGCGCTCCTGCGCTGCGCGCATGGAAGCGCGCTGGCTGTCGGCATACACGAAGCCATACAAGAAAGGGCCCTTCCCCGCAGGGAAGGAGCCCTTCTTTCAGATCTGCACAGCAAGTTTTCTTCAAGCCGCGCTGCCCTGCGTCCCCCGGGACGCATCCGCCACGCTGTGCGGCAGGACAGCCCGCACGACGTTTTCCAGGATATGGACCGCCGCCGCCAGCTTCCCGGAGTTGTCGATGCGTACGAGCCGCTCAAGAGCAGTGGCAGGCAGCGGCGCCGGCGCACGCTGCAAACGTTCCTCCAGATCCTGGCCCTGCTCTCTTCCCCGGGCCACCAGGCGTTGCCGCAGTATGGCCGGATCCGCCTCCACCAGCACGGGAAGAAGGTCAGGATAGCGCCGCAGGGCTTCCGGCAGGTATCCCCGTGAACCGTTGACGATCACGCAGATGCCGTGCTCCAGGCTGCCGTCGATGGAGCGGCCGATGCCGTACTGGCAGCCGTGACTGCTCCAGCGCATGGCCAGACGCCCCTGGGCCTCCATGGAGAGGATGCTCCCGGCGGAAAGCGCCATATGCTGCTCCCCTCCGGCGCAGGCCGGACGGCTGATGTAGCGCCGGGCAAAGGCTACCGGCAGGCCGCGCAACCGGGGCCGCAGGGCCGACAGCAGACTGTCCTTGCCGGATCCCGACGGTCCCATGACATAGATGAGGGTGCCGCGCATCAGTACACCTGCACGCCCTGACGCCAGACATTGCGGACCAGCGGCATGTCGTCCATATGATGGACGCGGACCATGTCCGCACGGCGCCCGACATCAATACGGCCGCGGTCATCCAGGCCCACGCTTTCAGCCGGATTGGCGCTGACCAGATTGACGGCTGCGGGCAACGGCATGATCTCCCTGGCGGCCAGCTCAAAGACCGCAGCCAGCAGGCTGGCGGGCACATAGTCGGAGGACAGGGCCCCCAGATGCCCTTCTTTGGCCACGTCCAGGGCCGAGGCATTGCCGGAATGGGATCCTCCGCGCACCACATTGGGGGCTCCCATCATGACCAGCATCCCGTTTTCCGAGGCGCAGCAGGCCGCCTCCGTGGTGGTGGGGAACTCGCTGATGGAAATGCCGTTGCTCAGGGCCTCCTCCACATGCTCCACCAGCGTATCGTCATGGCTGGCCATGGGCAAATGATGCTGCCGGCAGAATTCCATGACCGAGGCGGCGTTGTCGTTGGCGCAGCTGTCCCGGACCTCTTCCAGCTCGTGCATCATGGCCGTGAACTCCTCATCGGTCCAGGACCTGATATTGCTGTAATAGGTCCGGTAGGCCGTGGTATCGCGCCACTGGCGCTGCCCGGGCGTGTGGTCCATCAGGGAGACCAGCTTCAGGCAGGGAGTATCCGACAGAGGAAAGAACAGGTCACGCATGCGGGGATCGGCCACCTCACAGCGCAGATGCAGCAGATGGTCGGCACGCAGCATGCCTGACCGGCGGCAATGGTTCAGGGCATCCACACCGCGGCCCAGCATGGCGATACGTCCCTTGTCATGGTATTCGCCCACGGACAGGGCATCGAACACGGTGGTGATGCCGGCCGCCACGATCTGGGCATCATGGGCGAAAAAGGCGGGTTCCGCCTGCGGCCAGACCACTTTGGGACGGGGCACCAGATGCTTTTCCAGATTGTCGGTGTGCAGTTCCACGAAACCGGGCAGCAGATAGTCCCCTTCGCAGTCGATGCATTCCAGACCGGCCGTGGGCTGTATGTCGCCTTCGTCCACATCGGCCACCAGGCCGTCACGCACCAGCACATGCCCGTGCATCACGGTGGCGGGCGTCACCACCCGGGCGTTACGCAGCACATATTCTTTCATGGGTGATCTCCGATTATGCTTCTGTGATCGTTGGTTCTTGCGGGGGCGTCGCAGCTTACGGCCTGTCCATGGGGACGATCCTGTCCGCCACGGCATTGCGGGCCACGTCATCATGGAAGATGCCCACGATGGCGCTGCCCCGCTGCCGGGCCTCATGGATGAGGTCGATGACCACCTGCCGGTTGATGCCGTCCAGGGAGGCCGTGGGTTCGTCCAGCAGCAGCAGGGGCATGGGACGGATGAGCCCGCGCGCGATGTTCACACGCTGCTGCTCCCCGCCGGAAAACGTGGCCGGGGCCACGTGCCAGAGGCGTTCAGGCAGGTTGAGGCGGGCCAGCATCTCCTGCGCGGCATCAAGAGCCGTTTCACGACCTTCACCGGCGTCCAGCAGGGGTTCGGCCACCAGATCCAGGGCACGCACACGCGGGATGACGCGGAGGAACTGGCTGACATAGCCGATGCATTCCCGGCGCACACGGCTGATGGCGCGTGTGGAGGCCGTGGCCATATCCGTCTCGCAGCCGTCACAGCGGACGATCACCTGCCCGGAACTGGGCAGATAATTGCCGTACAGCGTCTTGAGCAGGGTCGATTTACCGGCCCCGGAAGGCCCGTGCAGGGCCACGCATTCCCCGGCGCGCACGTCAAAATTGACGTCCTGCACTTCTTCGAAGGTTTTATAAAACGCTTCCAGGTGTTCCAGCGGCGTGTTGCGCGAAAG
>ERZ779877.2606-NODE-2606-length-12999-cov-2.745828_pt1 | contig 12999 bp, 14 predicted proteins | sample MGYA00511556_ERZ779877 | MGnify/ENA primary metagenome ERZ779877 (study PRJEB29588, sample SAMEA2159338) | human gut metagenome | biome: human gut; feature: human-associated habitat; material: faeces | place: Denmark | collected 2008/2010 ...
ATGGTGGATGATAGCAACCTCTTCCTCTGAAATCATCATACATTAAAGCTCTATCTTTTTCTGACTGTAATTTGTAAATCAGTTTTATCATTTTATCCTTTGATGGTGTTTTACCTTTTGCTACAAAACCACACCAATCAACAAAATCAGCCCAAGTTTTAACTGATTTATCTGGGCAATTATTTATATACCATCTACCATCAGGTAAGTTAAATGGCTCTTTCCGCAATAAATCATATTTTATTGGGTTGCCTAATTCTTCACTTTTTTGAATATATTCCCTTACATAATAGTCGTAATCCTCGATATTAAATTCTCTTTGTTTTGTACTTTTCATAATTTTCACCTATGCCTTCTCCTATGCCAATAATTAAAAAATAGAACAGTAGAAGAGAGGCATAGGTTCTCATATACTTGGTAGCTACTCCAAGTACCTACTGTTCCATAAATCCCACAATCAGCTATGACACCGATCATGAGTACATATATTTATTCTCTGTTTCCATCACGGAAACATTAAGAGTGGACGACTGAGGTTACGATCCTCACAAAGACCAATCTCGCCCATACAAAAAGAGTGTGCAGCATACACCACACACTCTAAATATTTAAAAAATAAAATCAAACAAATCAAATAATTTTCCAACCGAATTATATTCGTCAAAATCACTTAAATCAATCGGCTTACTAGAATAAAATTCACGCTTTTCATATCCATTAACATCACTTTTAACAGAAGTAAATCCGTGAATTTTTCCGTTTTCATCTTTATCAAATGTAATATTTTTATGAGAATTATCACTTACGTCACTGCAACTGCAATTCTTACAATTACCATCACAATCATCGCCTACATCTTCAGCGTCCTCAGCATCCTCACCGATATTGAACTCATGCATAGTACAACCAAAATCTTCATTTTCCTTTACAAAGGCTGAATCAACATCGCCATGAACGAATACAATGTCATCTTCGTCAAACATTACACAGTCTGATTTCAAGATATTTACTAACAAATTATCCATATCCAAACAAAGAACATATTTATCGTCATATTCTGTTAAGATAGGATCATCAAATTCCTCACAAGACTCTAACTCAAAGTTTGTATTCTTAATAATTGAATTTAAAATATCCTTCATTGTGTGATACTTTGCGACTACACAAAGACCAACTCCGATATTTTTATCTACACGAAGTTTGTCAACTGTGTCAGCTAAAAATTCAGCAAAATCATTTGTATCTGTAAAACCAAATGTTTTCAATATATTTTCACCAACTTTCAAATTAAGCGTTCTTTACAGCATCCTTAAAAGCCTTACCAGCCTTAAATTTTGGCGACTTAGATGCCGGAATCTCAATTTCTTCCTTTGTCTGTGGATTTCTACCCTTACGAGCAGCACGTTCAACTGACTCGAATGTGCCGAATCCTACGATCTGTACTTTTTCACCTGCAATAACAGTGTCCTGAATTGCCTTAATTGTCGCATCTACAAACACTGCTGTATCCTTTGCAGTTACACCCTCTAATGTCTCTGACACTGTATCTTTAACTACTTTTACTAAATCTGTCTTGTTCATTTTAAAACTTCTCCTTTATTTTCCTTAATATTTTTTGTTCTTACCTTTTCGGTATATTTTTTAATCAGTAATATTTACACTAACAACACTTAGTCCACTATCTGCTTTTATAATTAAATCACCCATACCAATATTGTCATTAGGATTCTGATGATAATTCAATTTAATCTGTAAAACGGCAGAACCATTTCCACTAATTAAATTTCCATTAGAAGCAACATATTCAACTGGCATATTGAAATTAATTGTTAAAATCTGCGACTCTTTAGTATGGTCAGCATTATGTATTCCTTTTATTTGAATACGATAATCACCTCTACCAATTTCAGGTCTTTGATGAATAGTAGCAGTAGTTGTGTAACAACCGCTTGCCATGTAAATACCTTCTGATTGATTTTCAATAACAGCCACAATTGGCTTTTCATATTTTTTCATAAGAAAATTCCCTTCTTAGAAATTTACATAGTAAAAGAGGGTAGCGTCCATATAAGGTACACTCCCTTTGATAGTGGCTTCGTCAGCCAAAAATAATATATTAATTGTAGCTGTGAATACCTGTTTCCACAATTACTCCAAACTGAGCCGAACAGTGGACTACAATTGTTATTTAATTTAATTTAAAAACATATTCAGCCGTTCTACCTTGTCCTTGTTCAAATTCAAACATTGAGCAAGAAGCATTTGATGCTGCATTTAATGTCATAGCATATGGATCAATACCAATTACTGAGCCAACAGATAATACTGCTGAATCCATCCCAATCTCTTTAAGAGCATCATGATGAATGTGTCCAGATATTGTATAATCAATATGAATACCATATGTGCGTGACATTTCTAATAAATTATTTTTTAGATTTTTCTTCTCACCGTGCAATCCAACCACACAATATGTAGACATCATTGAGTAAGTCATTCCTGTTGGATTTTCGAGTATTGCGATATTCTCATTATCTTTCAATCGCTCTTTGATAAGAGCCATCATAATTTTGCTAACATTTTCATCTGGAAATGTATTCTTTTTTCCATCCAATAATCTTAACTGATTATGATTTGAATCAAAAACCATCTGGAATTTTATTGACACATATTTGCTTAATTCATTCAACCAATTTGCTAAATAATCTGCATAACGAATACTAGACTCAATTACGCCATATCTTAATCTCATAAGCTGAGACATTCTGAGACATCCATCAATGCCATCTCCAAGTTCAATAATTGACAATTCAGTAATTCCAAGTTCCTCGATTTTGTCCACAACCTTATTAAATAAAATTGTCATTCTTTCCTCAAATATCTCAGGAGAGTACGCATTTATAATTCCATTATAAAAATCTTTGATTTCAAATTCACAACCATAGTGACAATCGCTAATTGCAAGTATCCAAGACTTTTTATTAGTTGTTGGCTGGATACGAATAGGAGATGATAACTGTGGCAAAGATAAAATTGTTTCGCTGATTTTCTCAGCGATCATTTCATCTCTAGCATCTTCTCTAAGCCATTTATTATATTCAATCTTTTCGCTCTGGATTTTCTTTCGTTCTTTTTCAAGTTCTCTCTGAGCCAACTGTATTTCTTTTAACTGTGCATCGGAATCAACAAACTTAGACTGATTTGCATTTAACATCTTCTTAAATGCCTGGAACTTCTTTCTGTATGTACTTTCACCAAAATCATTTCCAGTAAGTTCATTAATTATATTCGCCACATCATTCCAAGAACCTATCTGGTCTTTATCTTCACATATCCTATAGATAAGTTCCTCATCTGTTTCGTTCTCAAATCTTTTATAGGTGTTAATTGTATCCACCTACTCTCTATTCATCAGATTCAGACTCTTCATCTGAAATCTCAATACTGATTTTAATGTCAAAGATAGTTGTACCTTTTGGTAACTTCTCAGCAATACGATCTACAATAGAACCTTCATCATCAACAAAAATTCCATTTTCAATTCTTACTCCACTTGCTGTAATATTCTTTTTAGCAGCACTAACAGTTGCTTTCTTAATTTTACTATCTACCATATTTTCTCCTTTTTCTCCAATAAAAATAGGAGAGCAGTGCGCCCTCCTTAAAATAATTTCATCCAAACTTGTTATATATCCATCTGCAACACCAAGTTCAATTGCTTCTTTTGCAGACAAGTACCAATCTGTAGAAAGTGTTCTTCGAACACATCATTAGGTATCTTAGTTCTTGCTAATTAATAATTTCTTACATTTCTTGTGCAATACGACTTATTTTACTTCTGTAGATGTTCTGTAATTCAATTTCTCCATAGAAATCATGTCCTCTGAATACCTCAGACATTCTTCTCATACCATTATTGTTACCTGCATATTGATTGAGATCGACCTGAGCGTTATAGTCTCCATCTATAATACAGATTGAATCTTCTCCAATTCTCTGTAATGCAAGTTTCATGAGTGATATATCTAAATTCTGCGCCTCTGTAATATAGACCGCACAATTTAACCCACTCGTATCAAATCCTCGAATATCACACATTGGTAAAATAGAAAATTTATTTTTTGATACAAGCTGTTCAATCATAAACTTGTCTCCAAGTTTTCCTGCAAGCATATTACCAATACTTGAATCAACAAGCTTATCTAACTGTGTTCCTGGCAAAAATCCAATCTTAGCCGAATTCATAGTAGGAGTTGGGTTAGCAAAAATCACAATTTTATCAATCTTGTGTTTTTCAAGTAACCACATCATATATCCAACCGCAAGATATGATTTTCCTGTACCGGCAGAACCCTTAATCATAGTAATCTGATTATTAGAAAAACTGTTTAAAGCCATTTGCTGATAAATGTCTCCATTAAGAGGTTTAACTGCACCAAAATAATCTGATTTAATATTAGGGAATTTAATGTTTTGATACATTCCTTCTCTCCAAACGAGAGTATCAACGACATGATTATTAGAATCTTTTAAGATAAGATACTCATTTTCGAGTAATCCATAGATGTTTTCCTGTAAATGCTCATAAAAACAAGCCATTTCTGACTCTGAAAGTGTCTTCTCAATAAATCCACTATAATCATCTGCTGGCTCGTCATTTATACCTTTTACAGTAAGATTAAATATCTTACTTGCAATCATTTTACAAGCAATATCATCTGTAACAAAAATAACATCATTCATTGTATTTACAAATGCACAACTACCAACTATTTTAGTATCAGGTGTTATTTCCATATTTCTCTCAAGTATGTAATTTTCAATTGCGTTGTCATATACAACAACTTCATATTTATCCGAATTATCATCAAGTAGGTGCAAAGCTTTTCGTGCTTCATACTTTACCTGATCATCTTTGTTTCGAGATACTTTAATATGCTCTAATTCTTGTAATGTTACAGAACTTATGATAAAATCTTTCTCAAATATTTTGTCCTGTAGTTTTAAAATAGCATTAGTATCATAAAATTTCATTGTACCGATGGTTTCCGACCACCTTTCATTTTAAATTTCGTTTATTAGACGATTTTGCTTTTTCTGTACTTATCCAAAACTTTTAAGTTATTGTAAGACTCAACCAGATAATATTTCGCATGACCACTGTAAGTCTGTTTAACATTCTCATTTCCAACAAGTTTCCTCATTGCAAAAGCTTCTGTTTTGTTAATTAATAAAATAATTTTCACATCCTTTAATTTATTTCCTACGATAGAGTAGGATAGTAGTTGGAACTGTAGGATTTGAACCCACGACAAACTGGATATAAGCCAGGTGCTCTGCCAGACTGAGCTAAGTTCCAAAATAAAAAATCCCATACCGAAGTATGAGATCCTTACATTTACATGCGCTGAGATTATACGCACATTCAGAAATCTTTACGAGCATTATGTATTCTCTCGTTATCCACTATATGCTGCTAATGCACACATATAGTATTTCCCACGATTGCCTTGTTTATAGAGTGGCTGATCTCTATTTCTACGCATCTACTCTGATGTCTTCATTCCATCGACAATGCCTTGCCGTAAATCTCCGCTAAGAGAACTGTGCAGATTCGACCAAACACTTTAAAGCCTTGCGAGACTTCTCGGTGAGTGTATTATCCAAAGATTACACTATTAAACCGCTTTCAATACGCATAGATGTTGACTTTCGCTGTAATATTTTTATATAATTTGATAAGAATTATTCATCCAATAATTTTTGATTTTTGCTATCAATTGTCATTAAATCACATACATAGAAAGTTATTCATACAGATGATGTGCAACACCAGAAGCTCCAATTCTTTTTGAGAATAAGAATACTCCACACCATCATATCTTTCGGTTATCATCCCTACTAAACGTTCACATAAGCTAATTAGGCTGTTGCCAGTTCACTCACATAAATGGATACCGCCATCGTGTAATAAGCACTCAGACTATATACCCTCCTGATTCATCGTCATATCTTCATAAGTTTGCATGGATTATTTGATTTGCGGTCAAAAACAACATTCTCAGCGGTCGCCCCTGAATGTGCTTATCATCCCTTATTTCACGATACTATTTCCGTATAGGATTTACTTCGTTACCGATACGAAACGAGTCCTTTTGAGACTCCGATATGTCAGTTTTGCTTGAAATGACTGTATTTCTACAGCGATAGCGTGTAAGACTATCTTTACATACCTCACGATATGCTATCTTATGGTTGTCAAGCCAACCGAGTTGCTACGCCTTGGAATCGAACCAAGCTTACGAGAGTTTACGGAACTCCCTCAAACATCCAGTCTGCTACCAGCAATAATATATTTGAGAATAATTGGCAACCACGCTACAAGAATTGTAGCACAGTCACCGACACATATAAGAAGAGGAGTACAATATGAATATGTACCAATCTTAGAAATGGTCTTTAGAATTGTTCAGAACCGCCAATGAATTAGTAGCGATGGAATCTCTTAGATTTTATCAGTTCCCCAAATAAGCTGATTATCCGTAGGTTTACCAACCTAACATTAAAGTTAGCATTTATGGCTGCTTGCACCACATACATTGTCTCTATGGACTTTATTGCCTCAGTATGATACGAGATCTAAATCACTGTTCTGAATTTAATTTGTGTTATATTGTGTCCGTATAGAACGTTGTTCTAATGTCTTTCGACAATTATATATTCTCTGTTTTATCAGCCAAGAAAAGCTGATTTCATTGTTTTCCATTACTGATATATACGAAGCTGAAAATGCTTACAAAGCCTTATTTTACAAGGAAAAATCAAATTTCCTAAAACTTCACATATATTTTTGACGTATTTTTTTCATAGAATTACGTTGCCATTCAAGTTGTTTTTCGTGTTTGCAATTATCACAATATAGAATTCTATTTCCTGTTTTTTCAATAATTCCACCACATTGTTTGCAACGAGAATACTTTTTATGATCTCTAATTCCGTAATATCTCTTTTGATATTTCCTCATTTCACCATCAAGTGACTTATTAATGTACTTCACATAAAAATTATCTTCAGTAATAAAATCATAGTTGTTTACAATCTGAGTCTTATCCTCATATTCTTCAATCAGTTTGCAATGATCAAAACATTTTCTCAAAAATCCTTCAATGACCTTTTTATACTCATTCCAAGATAATGTCATTTTCTCCATTTGAAAACGTTGTTTGAGTTTTTCAGCTTTGTCAATCGTATCATCAATAATATCCGTAACTGTATCTGCATCCATCTCAGTCCCAGATAACCAATCGAAGTACATTAGCTTTGGCTTCTTTAATAAATCCATGTACTCCTTATTGAGAATTACTTCTTTATCAAAATATCTTGTATAAATATTATTGATTTTCTGTCTGATAATGGAACACCAATTTTCCTCTTTAGTCATTGACTTATAATATCTGTATTCAATTCCAGACCATGCATCAAATACTCGTCCAAGTTCTGCGTCAAGTAAATCCTTTCTGACCTTAAAATGAATTGTTTTCATATATGTGCGTCTTTTATTATCAGAAGCCCATATTGAGGAGCAGAACGAGTTAAATATATCGTCCTTTACCTCATTATTCTCTGCTTCTTTGTAATCTTCTATAATTTCATATAAAAATGTTTCATTACAGTCGTAAATATGTATCACCTACCTCAAATTCATAGTATTTTCCAAGATATTCATATGAGTTGTCCGTCTTATAAGGAACTTCTCTTATTGATATATTTCTCTTTGGATTGGTGTTATTCTTGAGATTTTCAATGATATAATCGCCATAAGCTGACCATGCAAGAGATTTGCTAATAGAAACAGAAGAGTAAGAAGCTTTAATAACATAGTTTGCTATAATATTTTCAGGTAATCCGATCTCGTTTAGGAGTTCTGCCTTATAATCATTTACGACTTCATCCATATTAAATTTATGATCTTCATCATCTGATTTGTCTCTATGCAGATTCAGATGCTGCTTAATATCAACCGCATACATGTTTATAAACTTCCTACATTTCTTTAAAACTTTTCTATCAGACAAATCCAAATCATTGTCAATGATTAAGCATCTAGTATCAACCAAGTCTATCTTATTGTCCCATAAAATATTTTTCTTTTCCCAAGTTTCAATATAGTCACACAACTCATTCATGGGAGAAGGAGAGTGGTATGCATTAAGATATTCTTTATCTTCATCAGATGTGTCTTTATTTTTCTTGATTATATTCATATAAGATTTCATTTTCTTTGGATAATTATGGAGTAAGAAATATGGAAGCTGTTTGAGATGTTTTCTAAGACCTGAATTCATATGCCATCTGAATCCCGTTTTAAGAAAGTCGATTTCTTTGCCTTGGAAAATTCTTAAAAGAGAAGAGTAGTCAGAATATAATTTTTGGATATCTGGATTGGTCGTATATTTATTCTCTATACTTGTTGCTACATTTGTGATTTCACCAATTCGATTATCTCTTGTCATTACCTCATACTCAATTAAATTCTCTTTTGTATAAGGCTTAGACTGAGCAGTTACTTTGTCTTCAATATCAAGTATGATATGCTTGTCTATTTTTGAATCAATAATAATAGGATCATTGCTTAAATAGAAAATATCCCCATCAAAATCTGCGCCACCTTGCTGTGGAGCTGATACATCATACATGTTAAACATTACTACATCTTGGTCTTTAAAATAATCAAACCATTTTGCAAGAATGTCATTTCGTACAATCTTAATCCTATTTACCTCTGACGGATCAACAAGTGGAGAACGGAATGAACAACAATATCCTGGTTCAAAATTTGCTGTATATAATTCTCTTTCTCCAAGACAGCCAACTGGTTCTTCACCAACGGCATACTGAAGATAACCGATCATATCACCAACACCTGTATGATAAAAACCTGAACAGTAAATCTTACCAACCTTTGCTTCATCAATAGACTTTTTAAGTTTTCTATAAATAAATTGTTTAACGGCAGGATCTTTCAGCATAACATCATTTACCAATGCAGCTTCAAGATATTTACTTTCTGGCTCATAATCTTCTGTGTCTGTAATTCCCATGAATTTATATGTATAAAATTTATCACCTTTAATGATTTTTTCATACATATTAGTGGTATATTTTGCAAGCTTAATGATTTTTCCATCGTTCTTAGAATCTAATATGTCATAGTCCTTTTTTGTTTTATCTGTATAACATTTGACATATTTATCATTCCAAAGATCCAGACATTGTAAATACTGAAAATTCATTCGTGTATATTTATTTAAATGCTTAATATGATGACTGTATTTACTGATTCCAAGTTTGAATTCATATTTTCTAACAGTATCCATATATTCAATCCATGCGTTTTCGCCATAAGTTGACTTAAAAATCTTGTGACCTTTAAACATCGAAATATTCCAGATGCAATCTATATCATCAATGTTATGAACATGCCCATAAATGTCAGTAATAGTGGTGTAACCCCATTCTTTAAGAATTTGTTTAAATGGTACATATACAGAATATCCTTTAATAAATGGTAAACGCACCTGTGTTCCAATAACTTTATAATCTAATCCAAGCTGCTCACTCACAGTATTCATAAAGTTTTCTTCATGACAACCACATCCATCAAAAGGTGATAATCCAATATCTTTTAATCCTTCTTCAATTTCTCTGGTTTTATATTTCTTTTTCTTACCAGTATTTTCATCAACAAATTCTTTTTCTCTTTCAACTACGTATTTGATAAGCTGATTTTTTAATGTCTTTTCATACTCGCCAATAATCACAATATTAGGCATATAATCTTTAATAAGAGTACATGAACTGAATGGCAAACATCTCTGAGCTTCGTACTTAGAAATAACACACTCATCAATTTTAATATCCATCTGAGTAATCAAATATAACTCATCAAAAATTTCATCACATACAAATGCAGTTATTCCATCTTTACCTTGTGAAGCTGATTTGCCAAAACGAGAGTAGTGAATTCCATTATATGTGAATCCATCATTTAGAATTCTTCTAAGAAATTCTTCCTGTTTTGGATTCTTCTTTGCAACAACCAACATAAGTTCACTTATATGAGATGATGGTTCGCCACGAAGTCTCTGAATCTGATCAAATAAAGGAGAGTCACCTTGCTTGATAAGATATTCTTTTTTGATTTCGGTTTCTCTATTAATCTGAATATTAAAATTCCCATCTATAAGTTCTCTTATTGGTATTTTAACTAGTGTATATTGTACCTTTTTTATAATAATTCACCACCTTAATCTAAATTCTCCCAAAATTCATCTTCAGAATCATATCCACCATAATCTAAGCTCTCTGCAAACTCGTGAGATGATTTTGTAGAAGCTTTGTAATAACATTGCTCCAATTCAGAACATTTTTCACATCTGAAATTGTTGTCAAATTCACATTCCGAAAGTTCATCTACGATTAATTCTTTCATTTCTTCAACATTGTCAAAATTATTATTCATATAAATTTACCTCCACTTATATATTCTCCAAATGAAATTTCTATTTACTCTTAATTAACAAAATAAGCTTCGACATATTTCATGCCATTTTCTTTGGAGATAATGTATGATGTGTATCCGTCAATCAAAAGGAAGTCTTTATTTAACACGATCTTAGATTCAAACCAATCATTCTTTCTGTAAAATTCACGCTTCTTAATCATTTTTTTAAATCTTGGTTTCGTTGCTTTAAATTCTTCTGGAATGATGATATCCGATACTTTGACTTTGTACGGTTCGCCAGGATTGTGTAATCCAAGTGCTACAATAATTTTTCTCATTAACTTATTCATCATAGTCCTCCATTTCTTTGTATTTAAATCCAAGCCAATTAATTACTTTGTCTGTGTCAATACATCCAATACAGTCCTCATGCATATATTCCCCGTTTTCATTATCAAGATAGCGTTCACCTTGATAAATCCCTTCTCCACAATAGCAGCAATAGTGTTTCGCTTTTGGAGAAATATAATTTGGGCATCTATAGTCATGTGTTCCAACTTGTCCACAGAACTCACATCTTATCATCTGCAAGCCCTCTAAACTTATTCCAATTCTTCTTCATTTCTTTTTCATTTCGCATATCAAATTTCCAATCAGATTCAATTCGTTCTGCAATATTTCGACTGCCTTCATAATCGGTGCAAAAATCTGATATACAAATATTTCCACCATATGTATTCTGGTATTTATGGTTCTTTGATGTAATTGTTACGGTTCTGTTCATTAATTAATTCTCCTTTTGTTTTAAAATTATTATTCATTGCGATCAGCTCCTTTGAGTGCTGCGGTGAACTACCACGAAGCTGAATACTTCGTAGCTTCCTAATTAATATCTCCAACGAGACAAGTTTACTTAGGCTATCCCGACAGTTCCTGCCGTTTTCATTCTCAAACCTTCATTGAGAATATTTATTGCTGCATTTATATCTCTTTCATGATGTGTACCACAAACAGGACAAGTCCATTCTCTTATAGACAATGCTTTCTTCCCATCTTTGTGTCCACAATTAGAACATATCTGACTGGATGGATACCATGTATCAATCTTGATAACTTCTCTACCATACCATTTAGCCTTATATTCTAACTGTCTGACAAATTCACTCCATGATACATCTGCTATTGATTTTGCTAATTTATGATTACTCATCATATTCTTTACACGAAGGTCTTCAAGTACAATCGTTTGATTTTCACGAATAATTCTTGTAGATAATTTATGTAAAAAATCTTTTCTCTGATTTACAATCTTTTCATGTTGTTTGGCAACTTTAATTCTGCATTTTTCTCTATTTTTACTTCCTTTTTCACAACGAGAAAAATCTTTTTGTAACTTTTTTATTTTCTTTTCAGATTGTCTTAAATACGTAGGATTTTTAATCATCTCACCATCAGAAGTAATACAAAACTCTTTAATGCCAAGATCAATACCTATTTCATTATTGCTAATAGGTAATTTTTCTTTATCTTCTTGATTAACTAAAACAGAAATATAATATTTACCAGAATGATTTTGAGAAACAGTAACCGATTTAATCAAACCATCAAAGTCTCTGTGTTTTTTAACTCTAACTAATCCAATTTTAGGTAATTTAATATATCTATCAGAAATTTGAATACTTCCTTTGCCTCCATCATTTCTTGGATTATTATTAGTAGTATAAGAGTAATTGTGATTTTTCTTACTCTTGAACTTAGGGAATCCAACTTCTGGTCTTTTGAAAAAATTGTTATAAGCAGTTTGTAAATTCATCTGTGCATTAGCCAATGCAAGAGAATCGACTTCTTTTAACCACTCAAATTCTTTTTTATACTGAGCAGGTGTGTTATTAAGTTTCTGTTTTGTTTCTTTGTAGTAGTCAATCTTGTCTGAAAGCATACGATTATAGATGAATCGTACACATCCAAAACATTTTGCAAAATATTCTTGTTGTCCTTTATTCGGATACAATCTGTATTTATATGCAATTAACATCTATAATCACTTCCTTTCATTCACTTATTCTCTATTATTAAATATTTTTAATAGATAATTGGCTAAATGCCTTCCACTTGTAAAATGCATTTTATTCTCCTTTCATTTTTGCTAAGTATTTAATTTCACCAGGTACATCCTCTTTGTTGTATATTCTCTTTCCATATATTCTTTCCAACTCAATCAAAACAGTATCACCTTCTAATTCACTTGGATCAAGGGCGTATACATTTCGTGTAGGAACAAATACGCCTTCTTCTTTTTTATTCTCCACAAACATATCTCTTCTTATATAAATTAATTTATAAGATTCTAAGACAGATAATCCGTTTTCAACTGTTTGGATAGAGGTATCTAATCCTTTCGCAATTTGTGATTTAGAAGGAAAGGAAATTTTAGCAGGTGCAATATCTCCTGGATAATCCATGATGTATTGGTTTATATAAAGATAAATACCCAA
>ERZ779877.2610-NODE-2610-length-12994-cov-20.226138_pt1 | contig 12994 bp, 9 predicted proteins | sample MGYA00511556_ERZ779877 | MGnify/ENA primary metagenome ERZ779877 (study PRJEB29588, sample SAMEA2159338) | human gut metagenome | biome: human gut; feature: human-associated habitat; material: faeces | place: Denmark | collected 2008/2010 ...
CGTCCGCCGCTTCGATCGCTGCGTCGGAGCCCATCGCGCCCATCGCGATGCCGATATCCGCGCGGGAGAGCACGGGCGCGTCGTTGATGCCGTCGCCGACGAAGGCGAGGCAGTCATCCTTGCCCTTTTCACCCAGCAGGCGCTCGAGGCGCGCGACCTTGTCGCCCGGAAGCAGCTCTGCGTGCACTTCGTCGACGCCGAGCTCCTGCGCGACGTGATCGGCGACCTTCTTGATGTCGCCCGTGAGCATGACGGTCTTCTGCACGCCCGCGCGCTTGAGGGCCGCGATGGCATCGCGCGCGTCGCTCTTTACCACGTCGGAGATCACGATATGGCCGGCGTACTCGCCGTCGACCGCCATGTGGACGATCGTGCCGACGCTGCGGCACTCCTGCCACTTGACGCCGAGCTCATCCATGAGCTTGCCGTTGCCCGCGGCCACACTGTGGCCGTCCACGGACGCGACCACGCCGCGGCCGCCGCGCTCTTCGATGTCCGTCACGCGGGAGCGGTCGAGCTCCACGCCGCAGGCCTTCTGTAAGCTCTTGCTGATGGGGTGCGAGGATGCGCACTCGGCGAGTGCCGCGTATTCAAGCAGCTTGCGGTCCTCCATCGGGCTGTGGTGCACGCCCGTGACCTCGAACACACCCTGCGTGAGCGTGCCGGTCTTGTCGAAGACGACGATCCTGGTTTTCGACAGCGTCTCTAAGTAATTCGAGCCCTTGATGAGAATGCCCTCGTGTCCTGCGCCGCCGAGGCCCGCGAAGAAGCTGAGCGGGATGCTGATGACCAGCGCGCAGGGACACGAGATGACAAGGAACGTGAGCGCGCGGTAGATCCACACGCCCCACGAGGCGGCATTGCCCATCAAAAGATTGATGACCGGCGGAAGAATGGCCAGCGCCAGCGCGCTGTAGCACACGGCGGGGGTGTAGACGCGGGCAAACCGGGAGATGAACGCCTCGGAGCGGGATTTGTGCGAGCTGGAGTTTTCCATCAGCTCCAAAATCTTGGACACTGTAGACTCGCCGAAGGCCTTCGTTGTCTTGACCTTCAAAACGCCCGTCATGTTGATGCAGCCGCTGATGACCTCGTCGCCGGTCATCACGTCGCGCGGGAGGCTCTCGCCCGTCAGCGCCGCGGTGTTGAGCGTGGACGCGCCCTCGACGATCTCGCCGTCGATAGGAATTTTCTCGCCCGGCTGGACGGTGATGACCGTGCCGACGGCCACGTCGTCGGGATCGACCTGTTCGAGCTTGCCGTCGCGCTCGATGTTGGCGTAGTCGGGACGGATGTCCATCAGCGCCGTGATGTTGCGGCGGGACTTGCCGACGGCGTAGCTCTGGAACAGCTCGCCGATCTGGTAGAAGAGCATGACCGCCACGGCCTCGGCATAGTCGCCGCTCTTTTCATAGATGGCGAGCGCGATGGCGCCGATCGTGGCGACCGCCATCAGGAAGTTTTCGTCGAACACCTGATGGTTGCGAATACCCTTCCATGCCTTGCGCAGAATGTCGTAGCCGATGGTGACATAGGCGGCGAAGTAGAGCGCGGTGGAGACGAGCATCGGCATGGGAATGAATTTCGCGGCGAGGAACAGCACCGCCGCGATCAGGATGCGGTAAAGCATCTTTTTCTGCTTTTTCGTCATAAAGATGACCTCCTTGAAGGGGGAGAATTTGAATTTTGCCTAAGAAAGCGCCCCGGTGCGTTCGTCCGGGGCGTGAGAGGGAGAAGATCTCTTACAGATAGATCTCGCAGTCGTCCTCGACCTTCTTGCAATTCTTGAGGACGGCCTTCATCACGGCCTTGGGGTCCTGACCCTCGGCGAACTCGACGGTCATCTTCTGGGTCATGAAGTTCACGACGGCGTCGGCAACGCCCTCGGTCTTCTTGGTGGCTTCTTCCATGAGGTTGGCGCAGTTGGCGCAGTCGACTTCGATCTGATAGGTCTTTTTCATGGTATGTTTCTCCTTTTCGGCACAAAATATTTAACGATTAAGTGCTTGTTTAATCTTGATGACCGTACTATAATGTCCGCAAAGGCAAAAGTCAAGGGCTGCACGCATGTCTCTTCCGTTCGGGCGAAACAAACTTCCAAACGGGATACGGACGCGCCCGCAGGCCTCGAAAAGAAAGGCGGAACAACGATGAGCGAAGTGCATTTACCCCACCAGCACAGCGACGAGGGCACGATGCGGGAGCTGCAGGAATCGGTGGAGACGATCGGCAGCTTCCAGACCGTGGCGGACGTGTTCAAGCAGCTCTCCGACAGCAGCCGCGTGCGCATTTTCTGGCTGCTGTGCCACTGCGAGGAGTGCGTCATCGACCTCTCCGCGATGGTCGGCATGAGCTCGCCCGCGGTGTCGCACCATTTGAGGCAGCTGCGTGAGAGCGGACTTCTCGTCTCGCGCCGCGTGGGGAAAGAGGTCTACTACCGCGCTGCGGAAAACGAGCAGGCGCAGCTGCTGCACCGCATGATCGAGCGCACGATGGAGATTTCGTGTCCCGAGGAGGAGAGCAAGGCCGCCACCGGCGCGCCGCACCTGCCCCCGCTCGACGCCGAGGTGTACGAGGGCGGCGGCACGAGTGAGCAGATCGAGACCATCCGCGCCGTGCACGACTACCTGACGCAGCACTTAGACAGCCGCACGACGATCGACGAGCTGTCGCGCCGCTTTTTGATGAACCCCTCGACAATGAAGGCGCTCTTCAAGTCCGTCTACGGCAGTTCGCTCGCCTCGCACATTCGCGAGCACCGCATGCAGCACGCGGCAAAGCTGCTGCTCGAGGGCGACGAGAACGTCGCGCAGGTCGCGCGCGCCGTCGGCTACGAGAGCCAGAGCAAGTTTTCCACCGAATTCCACAAGGCCTTCGGCGTCCTGCCGACGGAGTACCGGAAAACGCAGAAAAAGTAGTTAGATAAGCGCGAACGTCCCCTCTTTCCACGGAGTTTCGCGGAAGCCGACGCGCCAGTCGACGTGGTCGACCGCCGCAAAGTGCAGCGACGAGCACGCAGTGTGAAGCTTCCCCTGCGCAGCTTCGCCCACAACGATGGCCGTCGGCCCGTCCGCGCCGCCGATGATGCCGAAGCAGAAGTCGTTCTGCGCCTCGGGCGCAAAGGAAGCGGTCTCGCGTCTGACCTGACGCGGGCGGTCGTTTTCGACGCAGTCCTCGACGAAGATCGAGTTTTCCGGCGGCTCGGGCATGAGCGTGTAACTGATGACCGTAAAATGCGTCGGATAGTCGAACCGCGGGTCGAGATTCATCCGCTCGCGCGGCAGTTCCTGCGGCTCGACCTCCTGTACGGCGAGCGTATACTCTGTGCCGCGGTAGGAGAAGGCAAACGTATCGCCCGCCTTGTCCGCGCGGAAGCGCGCCCCGGGGACGCGCACCTCGTCCGCCGTCATCGTGACGGCGAGCGATTTGAGCTTCGGCGCGCGCTTCGTGACGAACGGGAACGCCGCGCGGCGGAGGCTCCAGCCATACGCGCGGTCGAGGCCGTAGTGCGCCATGGCGGGCTCTGCGTCGGCGCAGAAGCCGGGCTGCTCCGGCAGGAAAATGACGACGCAGCCGTGGCTCGTGCAGAGCTTCGCACCGTTCAAGGTGAGGCTGGGGGTAAAACCGAGGCTGAGCGGGTGCTCGCGCTCCATCTGTTCGCGTTCGTCGCGCGAGAAGTCGATGGACTCGTCGCTTTCGGGATCGATCCCCCACTTTTCCATAAAGCCGCGCAGCGCGGAAGCCTCCGCGCGCATACAAAAATCAACGACAATGCCCTTTGAACAAACGTAAACCGACGGCACGAACCAGTCGCGCCCCGCCCACGAAAACCACTTTTGTACAGGCATTTCCCTGCCCGCGCGCTCGCGCCCGTGGTGGCCCCAAAAGCTGCCGTCAAAGTAGACCTTCCAGTCCGTTTTCTGTTCGGGCGCGTCGCCGTTCATTTCGGGATCATAAAAGTCCTCGGTGAATTTGAGCTTGCTGAGATCGAATTCCGCTTGCAGCTTGCGCAGGTATTGCCACGGCCGCTCCATCGGCGTGAGGGAAAAGACTGTGGTGATCTGCGAGAGCACCGCCTTCTGCTCGTCCGTCGGCGGATTCTCGGCAAGGAAGGCGTCGAATTGCGCCTCGTCCCACTGCCACGCCTGCTCGAGCGCCGCGCTGTCGCCGGTCGCGAGCAGCAGGCGCAGAAAATCGCTGAAATCGCGCGCGATGACGTGCACGCAGTCCCTGCCGCCGTTCATCGGGCTCACGGCGAAGACCGTTTCGCCAAAACCGCGGACAAAGCAGAAGTGGATGCCGTCGACGCCCGCCCAGCCGAAGATAGAAGCGCCCTTGGGCGTGCAGAAATAGGGATCGTTGTCCTCCCGCCGCATCACGCTGAGGGGCGATAAGTCAAGATGCTTGCGCAGAAATTTTTGATAAAACGCCGCCATGGAAAGCCCTCCTTTGGAGCTCAGGTTTTCCATAGCATACCACACGGGTGCGGAAAAGTCACCGGAATTGCAAAAGCTGTGGATTTTTCGCGCCGGAAGCCGCGCCGCGGCCTTGCCACGCTCTCGCGAACATGATATACTATATTGCTAAACTATCGAGATTCGGGAGGAAACATCCCTTGGAACGCAAAGAAGTCATCGTCAGCGAGCAGGAGCTCGCGCGTCAGAAGGAATTTACGCGCAAGATGCGCGAGATGAACGACCGCCGCACCCGCACGCCGCTCGCGCTGGTCGACACGTTCGGCTGCCAGCAGAACGTGGCAGACGGCGAGGTGCTCATGGGCATGCTGCGCGAGATGGGCTACGAGCTCACGCGCGACGAAAATCAGGCCGACGTCATCCTGCTCAACACCTGCGCCATCCGCGAGCACGCGGAAAAGCGCGTTTACGGCCACTTGGGCCGCCTCAGCCACACGAAGGCCGCCAAGCCGGACCAGATCATCTGTCTCTGCGGCTGCATGGCGCAGCAGAAGGTCGTGGCCGACAAGGTAAAAAATTCCTACCATCACGTCGACCTTGTGCTTGGCCCCCAGGCCGAATGGCGGCTCCCCGAGCTGCTGCACGAGGTGTACACGAAGAATAAGCGCGTTTTCTCCATCGAGAACGAGCATGGCCGCATCGCCGAGGACCTTCCCATCGTGCGCGAGGGCGGCGTGCGCGCGTGGGTGAGCATCATGTACGGGTGCAATAACTTCTGCTCGTACTGCATCGTGCCCTACGTCCGCGGCCGCGAGCGCAGCCGCGAGCCGGAGAAGATCATCGAGGAATGCCGCGGCCTCATCGCCGAGGGCTACAAGGAGATCACCCTCCTCGGCCAGAACGTGAACAGCTACGGCAAGGACTTGGGCACCGAGTACGACTTTGCAGACCTGCTCGCCGCCATCAACGCCATTCCCGGCGACTATTGGCTCCGCTTTATGTCGAGCCAGCCGAAGGACGCGACCAACAAACTTTTCGACACAATGGCACGCTGCGAGCACGTTGCAAAGCAGCTCCACCTCCCCGTCCAGTCCGGGTGCGACCGCGTTCTGAAAGCGATGAACCGCCCCTATACGCGCGCAAAGTACGAGGAAATGATCGCCTATGCGCGAAGCGTCATGCCAGGCATGGTGCTCACGAGCGACGTCATCATCGGCTTCCCGGGAGAGACCGAGGACGAAGCGATGCAGACGGTCGATCTTGTAGAAAAGACGCAGTTCGACGCGCTCTTCACCTTTATTTTCTCCCCGCGTCCCGGCACGCCGGCGGCGAAGATGGACGACCCCGTCTCGCGCGAGGAAAAGCAGGTCTGGTTTGAAAAGCTCGTCGACGCGCAGAACGCCATCAGCGCGAAAAAGCACGCAGCCTACATCGGCAGGACGGTCAAGGTGCTGGTCGACGGCGAGAGCGACGACGAGGCCTTCCCCCTCGCCGCGCGCACGGAGGGCAACCGCCTCGTGCGCATGAAGGGCGACAAGGCCCTGATCGGCACATTTGCCAAAGCGAAGATCACCGACAGCAACACCTGGGCGCTCTACGGCGAAGCGGTAGAGGAATAAAGAAAAGGGGGCTTTTTGATGAAAGTTGTCATTTTGATGGAAAACAGCACGTGCAGAGACACCGTCGCCTGCGCGCACGGCCTGTCGATGTATATTGAGACCGACAAGCACAAAATTCTTTTCGACATGGGCCCCGACGCGCAGTTTATCGACAATGCCAAGGCGCTCAGCGTCGATTTGACGCAGGTCGACATCGCCTTTTTGTCCCACGCGCACAACGACCACTGCGGCGGCCTCGAAGCGTTCTTGAAGCTGAACGACCGCGCCAAGGTCTATATGCAGAAGGCCGTCTGGGGCCAGTACTACGTCGTCACGCCCAGCAAGTGCGCCTACATCGGCATGGACGCGGTGCTCAAGAATTACGAGGACCGCTTCGTTCTCTGCGATGGCGTGCAGAAGCTTGACGAAGAACTGACGGTTTTCTCCGCCGTTCCGGGCCGCGAGCTGTGGAGCGGCGCGAACGACACGCTGCGCGAGAAGATCGGCGAGGATTATCCGCGCGACACGTTCCGCCACGAGCAGGATCTATTGGTCACGGAAAACGGCAAGACCGCGCTGTTCGCGGGCTGCGCGCACTGCGGCATCGTGAATATCCTGAAAAGCGCCGAGGACGTGCTCGGCAGAGCGCCCGACGCGGTGTTTGCGGGCTTCCACCTCTATAACCCCTCGCTCGGCAAGAGCGAGCCGGACGAGCTGGTCGACGCCGTGGGCGAAAAGCTGCGCGGCGACAAGGTCGCGCACTACTTCACGGGCCACTGCACGGGCAAGGAAGCCTATGAAAGATTGAAACGTAAGCTCGGCGACCGCCTCGGCGAAATGCCCGCGGGCTCCGACTTTACCGTGTAAATTTCAGATTTTAGAGAGAAAGAAAGCGAGGACGAATCATGGCCGAGATCACGCCGATGATGAAGCAGTATTTGGAGATCAAGGAACAGAATAAGGATTCGATCCTCTTTTTCCGCTTGGGCGACTTCTACGAGATGTTCAACGAGGATGCTCAGCTCGCCTCGCGCGAGCTCGATTTGACGCTGACGACCCGCGACCGCGGCAAGGCGGCGGAGGATCAGACGCCGATGTGCGGCATTCCCTATCATTCGAGCGACGCCTACATCGCGCGCCTGATCGCCAAGGGCTACAAGGTCGCCATCTGCGAGCAGACCGAGGACCCTGCGCTCGCCAAGGGCCTTGTCAAGCGCGATATCATCCGCGTCATCACGCCCGGCACGGTCATCGACAGCGCATGCCTCGACGACCGGCGCGGCAACTTCCTCTGCGGCATCTTTTTGGACGGGCAGAACGCCGGCGCGGCCTTCTGCGACATGACGACCGGCCACACGCACGTGACCGCCTTTTCGGGCGACGACCGCGCAGAACACCTGTATAACGAGTTATCCCGTTTCTCCCCCGCCGAGGCGGTGCTGAGCGCGGGTGCTTACGACAACGGTGAGCTGGTCGAATACCTTCGCGATAAGCTGTCCTGCGCGGTCGAGCGCGGCGAGAACCGCTTTGAGCTCAAAGCGTGCGAAAAAGCCATCCGCGCGCAGTTTGGCGAGGAGCGCTTTGCAAGCCTTCCGCGCAACAACCCCGCGGCGGCGCTGGCGCTGGGCGCGCTGCTCTCGTATCTGCACGAGACGCAGAAGACCGATCTTTCCTACATCAAGGATTTAGAATACTACGAGCAGGGCCGCTTCATGGAGCTTGACCTCTCCGCGCGGCGCAATCTGGAGCTGACCGAGACCATCCGCGCCAAGGAAAAGCGCGGGAGCCTCCTCTGGGTGCTCGACAAGACGAAGACCGCCATGGGCGCGCGCAATCTGCGCGCGTGGCTGACGCGCCCGCTGCGCGATGTTGCGGCCATCGAGCGCCGCCTCGGCGCGGTCGAGGCGCTGACGAAGAACACCGTCGCGCGCGAAGAGCTGATTCTATCGCTCTCCGGCATCAGCGACATGGAGCGTCTCATCGGCCGCATCGCCTACGGCACGGCGGGCGCGACTTTGCGTCGCTGCGCAACTCCATCGAGCGCATCACGGAGGTCAAAGCCCAGCTTACGGCGTTCACGACGGGCAGGCTGCATGAGTTAGACAACGAGCTCGACACGCTCACCGACGTGGCGCAGAGCATCCGCGACACGCTCATCGACGAGCCGCCGTTTTCCGTGCGTGAGGGCGGCTTCATCCGCAAGGGCTACAATGCCGAAGTCGACCGCCTGCACGAGATTTTGTCGGGCGGCAAGGGGCTTCTCGCCGACATCGAGACGCGCGAGAAGGAAAAGACCGGCATCCGCACGCTGAAGATCGGCTACAACAAGGTCTTCGGCTACTATATCGAGGTCTCGAATTCGTTCAAGGACCTCGTCCCCGACACTTACATCCGCAAGCAGACGCTCGTGAACGGCGAGCGCTACATCACCGAGGAACTCAAAAACCTTGAGCAGGAGATTTTGACCGCGGGAGATCGCGACAAGGCGCTCGAATTTGAAATTTTCACCGCCCTGCGCGAATCCGTCACCGCCGAGAGCGTGCGCATCCAGCGCGCGGCGGGGCTCATCGCCGAGCTCGACACGCTCTGCTCGCTCGCGTCCGTCGCGGTGAACAACAACTATTGCCGTCCGAGCGTGGACGACAGCGGCGTCATCGAAATTCACGACGGCCGCCACCCCGTCGTCGAGCGCGTGCTCAAGGACGCGCTCTTCGTCCCGAACGACACCTATATGGGCGAGCGCGAGGACCGCGCCGCCATCATCACCGGCCCCAACATGGCCGGTAAGTCGACCTACATGCGTCAGGTCGCGCTCATCACGCTCATGGCGCAGATCGGCTCGTTCGTGCCCGCCAAGAGCGCGCGCATCGGCGTGGTCGACCGCATCTTCACGCGTATCGGCGCGAGCGACGACTTAGCCGGCGGCCAGTCGACCTTCATGGTCGAGATGACCGAGGTGAGCGAGATCCTGCATCAGGCGACGCCGAGGTCGCTGCTGATTTTAGACGAGATCGGCCGCGGCACGTCGACGTTCGACGGCATGAGCATCGCCCGCGCGGTGCTCGAATTCTGCGCCGACCCGAAACGCTTAGGTGCCAAGACGCTGTTCGCCACGCACTACCACGAGCTCACGGAGCTTGAAGGCATTCTTCCCGGCGTGAAGAATTACAGCATTTCCATTAAAAAGCGCGGCGACGAGCTCATTTTCCTGCGAAAGATCGTCCCCGGCGGCGCGGATCGCAGCTACGGCATCGAGGTCGCAAAGTTAGCGGGCCTTCCGAACGAGGTCGTCAAGCGCGCGAACGTCATCTTAAAAGAGCTCGAGCAGGGCGGCGCGTATCAGGCAAAGCCGCGCGAGGAGACCGAGCAGGTCAGTCTCGACGCAATCGGCGAGGCTGAGGTGCTCGCGGCCATCCGCCGCGCCCAGCCGGACACGATGTCCCCCATCGAGGCGATGCAGCTCCTCTACGAGCTCAAGCAGAAGCTTTCGTAATTTCCCCGGAAAAGAGGTCTCCCCATGGCAAAAAAGAAAACCGCCTCCGGCGGCATGAACCGCACCGAGCGCGTCGCTGGAACGATCTTCTTCCTCGTCTATCTTCTGGTGATGCCGCTTTTGGCAACAAGAATATTCGACCTTCTGGAGGTCGTGCTCGACACCACCATCAACGATTCCCTGCGCAATGTGCTCTATTACTACACGCTCTTCGCCGTCACGGTGCTGCTGTTCCACTCGTATCTGGCGCACACGTCCTCGCGCTTTCTCGACAATTTGAACCGCGCGCTTTCGACGATGCTGCTGGGCCTTCTCGTCTTCTACGGCGCGAACGAGCTAATATTCCGCGTGTGCAACGTGCTTTTTAACAGCCGCACGAACTTAAACGACATGACCATCGCCGCGCAGGTGGCCTCCGCCCCGCGCATGACGGCGCTGATCGTCGTGCTGCTCGCGCCGTTTGTGGAGGAGGTGCTCTTCCGCGGCCTCGTGTTCGGGTGTCTCAAAGAAAAGAGCAGAATATTCGCCTATATCCTCTCCTGCGCGCTGTTCGCGTTTTTACACGTGTGGACGGCGGCGGTGTCCAACTGGGACTTAGGCTATCTCATTTTGATGCTGCAATACCTTGTGCCCGGCCTTGTGTTTGCCTGGGCGTATGAGCATTCGGGCACGCTGTGGACGTCGATCCTGCTCCACATGCTCGTCAATGCCCTTTCCCTTTTCACTATCGCTTCCTAAAAGGAGGAAATCAATGCCCCATATTCAGCAATTATCGCCGCATGTCGCCGACCTCATCGCCGCGGGCGAGGTGGTCGAGCGCCCTGCGAGCGTTGTCAAGGAGCTGCTGGAAAACGCCATTGACGCCGGCGCGCAGAGCGTGACGGTGGAGATGAAAAACGGCGGCATGACCTATCTTCGCGTCAGCGACGACGGCTGCGGCATCGCGCCAAGCGAGCTGCCGACGGCTTTTCTGCGCCACGCGACGAGCAAGCTGCGCACGGCGGAGGATTTGGCCGCCATCGGCACGCTGGGCTTCCGCGGCGAGGCGCTCGCGGCGATCTCTTCCGTTTCTCGGCTCGACATTTTCTCGCGCGAGCGCGGCGCGCTCAGCGGCGCGAAGCTTCACTTAGAGGGCGGCGTCCCCGGCACGGTCGAGGATGCGGGCTGCCCCGAAGGCACGAGCATCATCGTGCGCGACCTCTTCTACAACACGCCTGCGCGCTTAAAGTTTATGAAGCGCGACAGCGCGGAGGCCATGGCCATCGCGGGCCTTGTCGGGCACCTTGCGCTCTCGCATCCAGAGGTGTCGTTCAAGCTCATCAAGGACGGCACGCAGACGCTTTTGACCCCCGGCGACGGCGCGCTGCGCTCCGCCATTTACGCCTCTCTCGGGCGTGAGTTCACGCTCTCGCTCCTTGAGGTCAAGGGCGCGGACGGCGACATGGGCGTCACGGGCTTTGTGACCTCGCCCATCGCCTCGCGCGGCACGCGCGGCATGCAGACGTTTTTCGTCAACGGGCGGCTTGTCAAATCCCAGCTTCTCACCGCCGCGCTCGAAGAAGCGTACTCCAACCGCATGATGAAGGGCAAGTTCCCCGGCTGCGTGCTGCTCGTCGAGCTGCCGCGCGACATGGTGGATGTGAACGTCCACCCTGCCAAGACCATCGTGAAGTTCGTGGGCGAAAAGCGCGTGTTTGATCTCGTTTACCACGCGGTCATGGCCGCGCTCGACAAGCGCGAAGAGGCCGAGTGCGAGATATTCGCCCAGCTCGACGCAATAAAGCGCGGCGACATCACGGACGAGGAGCTTGAAGCCGCGTCCGTTGTAAACGCAGTAAAAGCCGCAAGCAATCTTGTTTCATGCGTTGAGCTGTTCGATATCTACCGCGGCGCAAATCTCGGCGAGGGCAAGAAGAGCATGGCATTCACCCTGTCTCTGTCCGATCCGAAAAAGGAAGTTTCCGCTGAGGAAGTGGAGCGCGTGGTCAAGAAGATCCTCGGCAACCTGAAGTTCAAGCTTGGCATCGAGATCCGCTAACTTTATTATATAAGTAATATAAGGCCGTCTGTGCAGGAATGCGCAGGCGGCTTTTTTGCGTAAAAAGAGAACGTTGAATACAAGAAAATGAACGTTTTTCAGCAGCGCAAGAAAAAAGATGAAAAAATCTGTCAAAAAGTGTTGACAAGGAGGCGGGGGTGTGGTATTATACTTGAGCGCCAAGCGCTGAGGCAAAAGAATGACTTCCGAAGCCTCAGCAGGAAGCCCTTGAAAAGAACCAATAGACGCTGAAAAGTTCCAGTTTGTTCTGAGAAACTTCTTGGATGTCCAAGTTCAGAAAGTTCAAAAGCTTCTAAAAAATAAGGCTTGACAAAAAACCACTTCGGTGGTACAATAAACAGGTCGTCAGCCGCAAGGCTGAGGCGCACAGGACCTTGAAAATTGAACAATATCGAAAAACTTGTAAGGAACCTTTAAGTGTTTGGAAAAACACTAAAAACAATTCCAAAAGTAATTCACACAGGACGCAAGCGATTGCGTGCTGAGCGAACAAGATTTAACACTTTTAAGTGATAAATATCATTTATAAAGAGTTTGATCCTGGCTCAGGACGAACGCTGGCGGCGCGCCTAACACATGCAAGTCGAACGAGCGAGAGAGAGCTTGCTTTCTCGAGCGAGTGGCGAACGGGTGAGTAACGCGTGAGGAACCTGCCTCAAAGAGGGGGACAACAGTTGGAAACGACTGCTAATACCGCATAAGCCCACGGCTCGGCATCGACCAGAGGGAAAAGGAGCAATCCGCTTTGAGATGGCCTCGCGTCCGATTAGCTAGTTGGTGAGGTAACGGCCCACCAAGGCGACGATCGGTAGCCGGACTGAGAGGTTGAACGGCCACATTGGGACTGAGACACGGCCCAGACTCCTACGGGAGGCAGCAGTGGGGAATATTGCACAATGGGGGAAACCCTGATGCAGCGACGCCGCGTGGAGGAAGAAGGTCTTCGGATTGTAAACTCCTGTTGTTGAGGAAGATAATGACGGTACTCAACAAGGAAGTGACGGCTAACTACGTGCCAGCAGCCGCGGTAAAACGTAGGTCACAAGCGTTGTCCGGAATTACTGGGTGTAAAGGGAGCGCAGGCGGGAAGACAAGTTGGAAGTGAAATCCATGGGCTCAACCCATGAACTGCTTTCAAAACTGTTTTTCTTGAGTAGTGCAGAGGTAGGCGGAATTCCCGGTGTAGCGGTGGAATGCGTAGATATCGGGAGGAACACCAGTGGCGAAGGCGGCCTACTGGGCACCAACTGACGCTGAGGCTCGAAAGTGTGGGTAGCAAACAGGATTAGATACCCTGGTAGTCCACACCGTAAACGATGATTACTAGGTGTTGGAGGATTGACCCCTTCAGTGCCGCAGTTAACACAATAAGTAATCCACCTGGGGAGTACGACCGCAAGGTTGAAACTCAAAGGAATTGACGGGGGCC
>ERZ779877.2613-NODE-2613-length-12982-cov-2.933163_pt1 | contig 12982 bp, 8 predicted proteins | sample MGYA00511556_ERZ779877 | MGnify/ENA primary metagenome ERZ779877 (study PRJEB29588, sample SAMEA2159338) | human gut metagenome | biome: human gut; feature: human-associated habitat; material: faeces | place: Denmark | collected 2008/2010 ...
CTAATGATATTGGATATTGTATGAATCATGGTTTAAGCACTTATAATGTGCATGCCAATTATCGTCTGGATGATGAGAATCCGGTCAGGATAGAAGTTTTATATAATTATACCAAACTTCTATCCCGAATAGATTTATCTTATAATCCTTTAAATTAATTCATCGGGAAGTATAAACAAGTCTACTTCATTGGCGCCTTGCTTTATCAAGTCTTTCTTATCTATTTGGTAAAGACGGACAAACTCATCATGACTGTCGCATAGTTCCTGGGCTTTGCGATAATATTCTATTGATTTTTCTGTTTCATTCAGGATATAATACACATGTCCTGCATTCATCCAGTCTTCCATAATGGGCTTGGGCTCGGATATCAGCAAGTCGTAATATTTCTTGGCTTGTTGATGGTTGCCGGTAATGAAGGAACACCATCCGATGGCGCGTCGGGCATTCTGTGGCTTTTTATCCAGATACTCCACTTTGAAGAAATAAGCCAGTGCTTCATCGTATCGTTCCAGTGCCATCAGGCATTGTCCTATTTGTAGTGCCAGATTCAGACTGTCGGGCTGTGCCTGTTCCACCTTGTTATAATATTCCAAAGCTTTTGGGTAGTTTCCCTCTTTTCTATAACATTGTGCCAAATGGCGGTTATTCCATGTATTATCAGGGATCAGCAGATCTGATTGCAGGTAATAATCTATCGCTTTTTTATAGGAACCGATTTTCTGATAAATGAAACCTGCTTTCTGCCATAATTCGGCATTTTTACGATTGTATAATTCAATTGATTTATCATAGAGAATTCCGGCTTCTGCCAAGTCGTCGTGTGTGAATAGGTAATCTGCCAGTTTGTTGATATACTCTTTGTGTAACAAGGCTTGAGACAATGCTTCTTTATTCCATAAGTCCAGAGTGTCCTCAAAAATGTCATGTATTTCATGTCTTCTTGACCATAATTTGAAGAAACGGTAGAGGTCATGAATGTATTGCCGGCTCACGAATTCAGCGCGGGCTTTTGATTGTGACATCTCTTTTAAACGTTCTTTCAGTTCTTCAGAAGCTTCATGTTGTCCGTTCAATTGTTGCTGCATGAGATTCCTTTGGCTTTCCGGCATTTGTAACATGGTAAAACAAAAAGAGTATTTGTCGGAATTGCAGAATACATCCGAATTCATCAAAATGTTGAGCAGAGAGATTTTTTGTTCGTCATTTCCGAGAGATAATTTGGCGATATCCTGATATTGGGGATCAAAAGGATAGAACCAGTGAGAAATTTTGCGGAAAAACGGGAATTGTTTCAGCTGTGAAAAGGTACTCATATACACATCTGCCCCGGACATTTGCAGTTCACCTAATTCGCGCAATTTATCGGTAATGCCTGAACGGTCAATCCATTCTTCCCATTCCGGATTATGATCTTCGGCATCTTCATCCAGTCCTTCCAAATTAAGTTTGGGATTTTTCATCATTTCGGGAATGATTTCTTCACGCATCTTCTTGTCTATCTTTCGGGTTTCACGGGAAGATTGCAATAATTGAATCTGGATATGATGCAGGTTTTTGATGAACTCGGAATTTTCATTCAGTTCATTTATGCGCGACACGGCTTCAGGGTATTGAAGGATACGCTTTTCATAATAGTAGCATGTTAGTGCGATCCCTGCAATAGCCCGCTGATTCAGCATGGTATCCTGATGGGTATAGGCGTTCAATAGAAACATGAACTTGCGGATGTCGAATATTTGTAGCAGGCTCATGGTAACGGCGCTGACCATTATGGAAAGGTCGTTGACTTGGATCAATAGTGAGTTGAACAAAGTTTGCGCTTCAGCATATTCCGATTCACTCCACCGGGTGGATACCCATATTTTTTCAAATAATTCGTCTACAGCTGTTTCGTGACGTTTTCTCATGGCATCCATTTCTTCATTTCTTTTGGCCTCGGTGGTATATATCAATGGTGCTGTAGCCATATCTTCTGTATACGCCTCCAGTTGCATTTGTAATTCGGCATAGCTGTGAGGAGGGCTTTGGACAAAAGTGCGCATTGTGTCATAATAGGCTCCGTAATTTTGTGTTGCCTGTACGGCTATATGGATACGGTCGGCCAGTTCGTATGCCGTGCGTAACATTTTATGGTATATTTCCACCTTATTGGGATCTTTCATCCCTTTTGAAGTATATTGCAGCATCAGGTCGTATGACGTTTGCAGGGCTTCTAGCTCATTCTTTAATTGCCAGTCGGAAGTATGGGTGGCATATCCTGTCATTTGGGATAATGCTTCTTTTAACCGATATTGGTCTAATAGTTTTATGATTTCTTCGCGCATATTTTAAAGTTCTATTTGTATGTCTTTTATAAACAAATGCGGGCAGACTTCGGTTCTTGGCTTATTTCAGCCAGGTTGCCCGTTTCCATATATATTCCATCGGGCCGTGAGAGTGGTGATTCATCCACCAGCGGCAGAAAGAGAATTGCAAGATGAAGAAAACTATTCCTGCCAGGCAGCTGGCTGTGATACCAAACTGATTGTGCAATGCAAATCCCCAGTTGTAGTATAACATGGAACCTACTATACTTTGAGTAATATAATTGGTAAGGCTCATCTTTCCGTATGGCGTTATTTTCATTAATCCGTCGTGTAAGTTTGTCTTGTAAAAAGCGAAGACGACACCGGATACCAGAATCAGCATAAATGCAAAATTGGAAAGCGAGGTGATGATTAGTGAAAGAGGGGTCAGAATGGATTTATTTGTGATAAAGTCCGGTAGCATATTGCCCAATCCATATAAAGGGAAAAATGCGACGAGTGAGCCTGCAAGTACCTTGTTCCATACCTTCAAGTGCTCTTTCAAAAAAAGTTCCTTGCGCCCTATCAGCATACCGAGCAGGAAAAGGGCGGCTGTTTGGAATACCCGTCCGTGATCCCAGGCCCAGGCAAGGCTTGCCAACTGTCCTTCCCATAAATTGACACGGATGGTTTCCAGAAAATTACCATTGCTTTGCACTGCAAAAGTTGCATTCCAGAAGCTGCGGGTGGGGATGGCCGGAGTAACAAATTCCGGATCGAGACAGGCACGTATTACATAATAAAGCGGCAATGGCTGGATCAATAGCAGACATGCCAATGCAAATATCCATTTGTCTTTCAGCCGGCAAGTCAGTGGCAGGATGAAACCTACTAAAGAATAAAGGACCAGCACTTCCGCTGTGAAAAAACTGGCATTGATATTACCTATCAGGAAAAGAAGAATTAACCGCCAACAAAAACGTAGACGGAAATCATTGCCCCGTAGGCGTTGGTTGTCATCTTGAATAAAAAAGCTAAAACCGAAAAGTAAAGCGAATATGGCGTATGCTTTTCCGCCGAACATGAAGAATAACCCGTTCCAAATGGCTTTGTCCGAGAAGTTCAGCCACGCACTTTGTCCGGCTGTATCGGGAAATGAGTAGAAATTAAAATGTTCGATAGAGTGCAGGATGATGATTCCCATCACTGCCAGTCCGCGTAGCACATCAGCTACATCTACACGTGCGTGTCCTTTCAATTTTGTGTTTATTGCTTTTGTTTCCATGGGGTTATATATTAGCGTACAAAAATAGGAAAATCTTGAATAGTTGGCAAAAAAAGGAGGAAGTAATCAGATATTTCTTTAATTTTGTCCCCATCTTAAAAAAAGATATGGATATTTCGGAATTGCAACGTATTTATGCCGGTCATCCTAACACTAAGGGACTGGCTGCGTTATTGGAAGATTCCTCAGTGAGGACTATTTTCCTGGGAGGATTACATGCTTCTGCGGCAGCTTTATTTGTTTCCTCCTTTCTTAGAGAGAATAAACAGACATTTGTATTTGTACTGGGTGACTTGGAGGAAGCGGGTTACTTTTATCATGACCTGACACAGGTGAACGGTGATGAGCATATTTTGTTCTTTCCATCCTCGTATCGTCGGGCTGTTAAATATGGGCAGAAAGATGCAGCCAATGAGATCCTGCGTACGGAAGTGTTGAGCCGTTTACAGAAAGGCGATCCGCTATGTGTGGTGACTTATCCCGAAGCGTTGGCGGAGAAAGTGGTATCACAAGAGGTACTGATGGACAAGACGTTAAAACTTGGTGTGGGTGAGCATGTGGACACAGAGTTTATCACGGAAGTGCTGGCCGGTTACGGATTCGAGCATGTAGATTATGTTTATGAACCGGGGCAATATGCTGTACGCGGTAGTATTATTGACGTCTTCTCTTTTGCTTCCGAGTATCCTTACCGTATTGACTTTTTTGGTGACGAGGTAGACAGCATCCGTACTTTTGAAGTGGAAAACCAGCTTTCGAAAGAGAAGAAACAGAGCATTGCCATCGTGCCCGAGCTGACGAATGCCGCCGACAAGAGCGGGGTGTCTTTCTTTGAATTCATTCCTCGGGAAACAGTTCTGGCAATGAAAGACTTTCTTTGGGTACGTGAAAGAATACAGGTAGTACGGGAGGAGGCACTCTCTCCTCAGGCGCTTGCCGCATACGAGGGAGAGAAGACGGAACTGATGAATTTGGAACTGAAGCTGATAGACGGGGCGGAATTTACAGTACGGGCTTTGGATTTCAAACGGATTGAATTTGGTAACAAACCTACAGGAACTCCACAGGCAACGTTGGCTTTCGATACGACGGTCCAGCCTATTTTTCATAAGAATTTTGATTTGGTAAGCACTTCATTCACTGATTATCAGAAACGAGGTTACACCTTATATATATGTACCGATAGTGAGAAGCAGGCAAAGCGTCTGAAAGATATCTTTGAGGAGCGTGGCGATCATATTACGTTCATTCCGGTCAACAAGACTTTACATGAGGGCTTTACAGATAATGTATTGAAAAGCTGCTTTTTTACAGACCATCAGATTTTTGACCGTTTCCATAAATACAATCTTCGTAGTGACAAGGCGCGTAGCGGTAAGGTGGCATTGACCTTAAAAGAGTTGAGCCAGTTTGAGCCGGGTGACTTTGTGGTACATATAGATCATGGTGTAGGCCGTTTTGGCGGATTGGTACGCATTCCGAATGGAAATACTACCCAGGAAGTGATTAAACTTATTTATCAGAATGAGGATGTGGTATTTGTTTCCATTCATTCCCTGCATAAAATATCCAAGTATAAAGGGAAGGAGGGAGAAACTCCCCGCCTGAACAAATTGGGGACCGGTGCGTGGGAAAAAATGAAAGAGCGTACCAAGAGCAAAATCAAAGATATAGCCCGTGACCTGATCAGACTGTATTCGCAACGTAAACAGGAAAAAGGATTCTCGTATAGTCCCGACAGTTTTATGCAACATGAATTAGAGGCGAGCTTTATTTATGAGGATACCCCCGACCAGTTGAAGGCGACTCAGGATGCCAAAGCCGATATGGAGAGCGACCGTCCTATGGACCGTCTGGTGTGTGGTGATGTGGGTTTCGGAAAGACTGAAGTGGCTATTCGTGCTGCTTTCAAGGCTGTGGCTGATAACAAACAGGTGGCTGTGCTGGTTCCCACTACGGTGCTGGCCTATCAGCACTTTCAGACTTTCAGCGAACGGTTGAAAGATTTTCCATGTAAGGTGGATTATTTGAGCCGTGCCCGCAGTGCGAAAGATGTTTCCAGAATAGTGAAGGAACTGGCGGATGGAAAAATAAATATTTTGGTCGGTACACATAAAATCATCGGTAAAAGCGTTAAGTTCAAAGATTTAGGATTGCTGATCATTGATGAGGAACAGAAGTTCGGAGTTAGTGTGAAAGAGAAGTTGCGTCAGATGAAAGTGAATGTGGATACACTTACTATGACCGCTACCCCCATCCCCCGTACTTTGCAGTTCTCGTTAATGGGCGCCCGTGATCTTTCTGTCATTCAGACTCCGCCTCCCAACCGTTATCCCATTCAGACAGAGGTGCATACCTTTAATGAAGATATCATAACGGAAGCGATCAATTTTGAAATGAGCCGTAACGGACAGGTATTCTTTGTCAATAACCGCATACAGAATCTGGTAGAATTGGAATCCATGATCAAGCGGAATATACCCGATTGCCGTGTCTGCATAGGTCATGGACAGATGGAGCCCGAAAAGCTGGAGAAGATTATTTTCGACTTTGTGAACTATGATTATGATGTGCTGCTGGCAACCACCATTATCGAGAGTGGCATTGATATACCGAATGCCAATACGATTATCATCAACCAGGCGCAGAATTTTGGATTGAGTGATTTGCACCAGATGCGTGGACGTGTGGGAAGAAGCAATAAAAAAGCATTCTGTTATTTGTTGGCGCCTCCATTGACTTCACTGACTCCCGAGGCAAAGCGCCGTCTTCAAGCCATTGAGAATTTCAGTGATTTGGGCAGCGGTATCCATATAGCCATGCAGGATTTGGATATCCGTGGAGCAGGAAATATGCTGGGGGCGGAGCAGAGTGGCTTCATTGCCGATTTGGGTTATGAAACTTATCAGAAGATACTGGCCGAAGCGGTGAAAGAGTTGAAAGAGGATGAGTTTGCCGATCTTTATGCAGAGGAGTTGCAGGCAGCGGGAGAAGAGAAAATCAGTGGCGAGAACTTTGTGGATGAATGTCAGGTGGAAAGTGATTTGGAATTGCTTTTCCCCAATGAGTATATCCCCAGCAGCAGCGAACGTATGTTGCTTTATCGTGAACTGGACGGATTGGAATTGGATAAGGACCTGCTCGCTTTCAAGGCACGGTTGGAGGACCGTTTCGGAAAGGTTCCTCCCGAAGGGCTGGAACTTCTGCGTATCGTACCTTTGCGCAGATTGGCTAAACGGTTGGGGGTGGAAAAAGTATTCTTGAAAGCCGGACGAATGACTTTGTTCTTTATCAGTAATCAGGAAAGTCCTTATTATCAAAGTGCGGCTTTTGGCAAGGTGATTGATTACATGAGCAAGAATCCGCGTTACTGCAATTTGCGTGAGCAGAACGGCAAGCGTAGTATGGTAGTCAAGAATGTGGAAACGGTAGAGACGGCGGTAGGTATTCTGCAGGAGATGGTGAGTTTGTGATAAAAGATGTCTGTATTGGCGGAAACCGGCATTGCCGTAGAGTAAGCAGGATATGTTAACGTAAAATTGAATATTAACTAAATAAACAGCTGATTTTTAATTAATTGTTTAACGGAATTGAATTTGGGGTGTTTTATATTAAAAAATAATATAAGACACTCCTTTTTCTTTTAACTTATCTATATTTTTACTATCTTACTTCCAGTTTAAAAGCGGACACTGAGATTTTTACTCACATATTGTCTAATTTAAAAAACACTTGTTATGGAAGTGAAAAAAGCACGAAGAGCCGACCTTGAAAAGGGTAAGTCCCGTTGGCTGTTCATGGGTCTCATTGTGACGCTGTCGTTTATGTTTGTTTCGTTCGAATGGACTGAACGTAATGTAACTTACGCGATCAGTGATTTAGTCAGTGACCCGGATTTCTTTGAAGAATTAGTTCCTGTAACCTATAATCAGGATAAACCTCTGCCGCCACCGCCTCCGCCGGCTGCCGTCAACCCGGAAGAGCTCAATATAGTGGATAATAACTCGACGGAAACAGAAACCGATATTGCAGCTTCAGACCCTATGGATGCTCCGGTAATTATACCGACCCCTATTGAAGTACCCGAAGAAGTAGTGGATGAAAATGTGGAATTTGTGGTGGTGGAAGAGATGCCGGTATTTCGTAACGGTAATGCTGATTTGATGAGGTATCTGAGTGAAAACATCAAATATCCTACCGTCAGTGCCGAGCAGGGAGTTCAAGGAAGGGTAGTGGTGCAGTTCGTTGTGGGTGTTCATGGAGAGATCCTGAATCCGGTAGTGGTGAAGAGTGTGGATCCGTATCTGGACAAGGAAGCAATCCGCGTGATCAGTTCCATGCCAAAATGGAAGCCCGGCAAGCAAAGAGGAAAAGCAGTGAGGGTGAAATACACTGTTCCTGTAGTCTTCAGGCTGCAAAGTTAAGATTTAATTAGTATGGATGGAGGAAGCGTAATCTCAGAAGAGGACGCTTCCTCTTTTTTATGAGGAATAAATAGGGGATATTTATGAAAACATGTAAGAAAAAAGGGAGTGAAAGGAAATAGTTAGTAATAAAATGCTTGCTATCTTATTATATTTGTTACCTTTGTGGGTCTTATAATATGAAAAACAATGAAAATAACAATTCTACAGAGAAATATAGAATGGGCCAATCCACAGGCCAATATAGCAAGGGCGGACGAAGCGATAAGCTGTCTGCCGGATGCTGATCTGTTTGTTTTACCCGAAATGTTTTCCACCGGTTTTTGTACGCAACCCGAAGGAATTGCGGAGAGCGCCGACAGTGAAACCCTGCACTGGATGAAGCGTAAGGCAGCCGAGCGGAATTGTGCTATTGCAGGCAGTGTAGCAGTATGTGAGAATGGAAACTATTATAATCGTTTTTACTTTGTCCATCCGGATGGAGCCGTGCAGCATTATGATAAGAAACATTTGTTCACCTTTGGGGGCGAACACAAGCGTTTCACTGCCGGCACAGAGCGTGTGGTGGTGAACTTCCGTGGGGTACGTATTCTTTTGGAGGTATGTTATGACCTCCGTTTCCCTGTTTGGTCACGCAACCTGGGGGATTACGACATGATACTTTATGTGGCAAGCTGGCCCACTCCCCGTGTGGATGCCTGGAGCGCTCTGCTTCGGGCGCGGGCTATTGAGAACCAGTGCTATGTGGCCGGAGTGAACCGCATGGGAGTTGATCCTGCCTGTGAATATTCGGGTGGCAGCGCCATCATCGATCCCTACGGAAAAACGATAGCCGAATGTCCGTGGAGCAGGGAAAGTGCGGTATCGGCTGATATAGATATGGAGGCATTGCAGGCTTTCAGGAAGAAATTCCCGGTATTGGATGATGCAGACCCCTTTACATTGATATGAAACAATTAACAAAATAATAGATAATGGCTGAAAAGAAATTATTGTTGGGCGATGAGGCAATTGCCCTCGGAGCGATACATGCCGGCATATCGGGTGTATATGCCTATCCGGGTACACCGTCCACTGAAATCACAGAGTTTATCCAGAATAATCCTTTGGCAAAGGAAAGAAAATTGCACAGCACTTGGTGTACCAATGAAAAAACGGCCATGGAGGCTGCATTGGGTATGTCATACGCAGGAAAACGTGCTTTGGTATGTATGAAACATGTAGGCATGAACGTGGCTGCCGATGCGTTTGTCAATTCTGCCATAACCGGCGTGAACGGTGGTCTGGTGGTGCTGGCTGCCGATGACCCTTCCATGCACTCGTCACAGAACGAGCAGGATTCACGTTTTTATGGAAAATTTGCTATGATTCCCATGCTGGAACCGTCTTCCCAACAAGAAGCATACGATATGATGGATTACGCATATACACTCTCGGAAAAACTGAAGTTGCCGGTGCTGATTCGTGTGGTTACCCGTCTGGCACATTCGCGTGCCGGTGTGGAAGTAGCCGATATCCGTGAGGAAAATCAGTTGAATCCTGACCATGAACGTGCCCACTGGGTATTGCTGCCGGGTAATGCGCGTAAACAATATCTGGATCTAGTGAAAAAGCAGGAGAAGCTGGAAGAAGCTTCCTCCAAATCTCCTTATAATTATCTGGAAGGGTTGAATCCCGAATATGATTATGAATTCGGAGTGATAGCCTGTGGTATCGGTTATAATTATGTGAAGGAGGCGGATACGGACAGTTGCCATATTCCGGTATTGAAAGTTTCGCAGTATCCGTTGCCGGCTGAAGAAATCAGGACGATGGCAGACCGTTGCGGATATGTTCTGGTAGTGGAAGATGGCCAGCCGTTTGTGGAAGAGCAGGTAAAAGCGATACTTTCCTCGGACTATGAGGTAAAGGGACGCTTGACGGAAACTTTGCCGCGTACTGGTGAATTGACTCCGGATAATGTGGGCGAGGCGATCGGATGGGGAATCAAACGTCCGTTTGGCAAGTCTCAGGTGGTGATGCCGCGTCCGCCTGCATTGTGTCAGGGATGTGGTCATCGGGATGTGTATGATGCATTGAACAAGGTGGCTGCGGAATATCCGGATGCACGCATTTTCGGTGATATCGGTTGCTATACATTAGGTGCGTTGCCCCCGTTCCGTGCTATCGACAGTTGTGTGGATATGGGTGCTTCCATAACCATGGCCAAAGGTGCTTCCGATGCAGGGGTATTTCCGGCCATTGCTGTTATCGGTGACTCTACCTTCACTCATTCCGGTATGACCGGTCTGCTGGATGCGGTGAATGACCATGCCAATATCACGGTGGTGATTTCGGATAACCTGACTACCGCCATGACCGGCGGACAGGATTCTGCCGGTACGAACAAATTCGAAGCGATCTGCCTGGGATTAGGAGTGGAACCCGAACATGTGCGTGTGGTGGTCCCGTTGCCGAAGAATATGGAAGAAATCACCCGTACCATTCGTGAGGAAATAGAATATAAAGGGGTGTCTGTCATTATTCCGCGCAGAGAGTGTATCCAGACATTGAATCGTAAACTAAGACAGAAAAAAGCAGATAAGGCATGAGAAAAGATATCATACTTTCGGGCGTAGGAGGACAGGGTATCCTGACTATCGCTACTATTATAGGAGAAGCTGCTACGGCAGAAGGCATCAATTTGAAGCAGGCCGAGGTACACGGTATGAGCCAACGCGGAGGAGATGTACAGTCCAATCTGCGTTTGTCCGACGAAACGATTTATTCGGATCTGATCGCTCAGGGTGAGGCGGATCTGATTATTTCCATGGAACCGATGGAGGCGTTGCGTTATCTGCCTTACTTGCAGGAAGAAGGTTGGGTGATTACTTCCGCTAATCCTTTCAAGAACATTCCCGACTATCCTGAAGAAGTGGATCTGATGAGGGCTTTGGAGAGTCTTCCGCATGTGGTGAAGTTGGAAATAGAGGATATGGCAAAAGAAAACAGTATGCCTAAATGCGCGAATGTGATTCTGCTGGGCATGGCTGCGAAGTATATTGAAATCGTATCACCGGAACAGTTGCGCGAAAGCATAGGGCGTGTGTTTGCCGCAAAAGGTGAGAAGATTGTTGAAATGAATCAGAAGGCTTTTGATATAGGATTGAATGCGGTAAAGAACTGGTAATGCCATGAAGATATTTAGTGAAGAATTAGTGGAGAAGGCGGTGAAGGAACTGCACATCGCCAATCTTGCACAGGCTACTATCGGTGATGTGTTGTTGGTAGCCCAGTATCTGGAAAAGGAAACGGGGATTCCTTTTATCCGCATGGATCAGGGATCTCCCGGTCTTGCCGCCAATCAGATAGGGATTGAAGCGGAGAAAGCTGCTTTGGACAGGGGAGTCGGATCGCAATATCCGGCTGCCGCAGGAGTGCCCGAGTTGAAAAAGGAGGCTTCCCGTTTTGTAAAAGCTTTCTTGAATCTGGATATCTCTCCGCGCGCTTGTGTGCCTACCACCGGGTCGGTGGCGGGTTCATTCGGCTCGTTCATAGCCTGTACGCAGCGTATTCCGGGGAAAGACAAGGTATTGTTCATTGATCCCGGATTTCCTATTCAGAAATCCCAGCTTCGCATTATCGGCGTGGAGTGGGAAGAGTTTGATATCTATCATTATCGTGGACAGGCCTTGCGTGAGAAATTGGAAAGTTTCCTGAGTAAAGGCGATATAGCAGCGATTATCTATTCTAATCCGAATAATCCGGCATGGATTTGTCTGGAAGAGGAGGAGTTGCAGATAATCGGTGAACTGGCAACCCGGTATGATGTGATTGTCATGGAAGATCTGGCTTATTTCTGCATGGATTTCCGTCGGGATATGGGGCATCCTTTCGAACCGCCTTATCCGCCCACTGTGGCAAGATATACGGATAATTATATCCTGATGCTTTCTTCTTCCAAGATATTCAGTTATGCCGGACAGCGTATGGCATTGGCATGTATCAGCGACAAACTGTTCGACCGCCAGTTCCCTGCCTTGGCAGAACGGTATAAAGATGCAGGGGTGTTCGGTCCTACGCTGATTGCTTCCATTCTTTATATGATTACTTCGGGATGTACGGCTTCCACTCAGTATGCATACGCTGAAATGCTCCGTCTGTCTACCGAAGGTAAAATCAATTTTGTGGAAGATACCCGCGAATATGCCCGTCGTGCGGAACGCATGAAGAAAATATTTACCGACAATGGTTTCCATATCGTATATGACTATGATGCTACCCAGGTGGTGGGAGATGGTTTCTTCTTTACCATTGGTTACGGAAATATGACAGGGGGTGAATTGCTCCGGGAGTTATTGTATTATGGGGTAAGCAGCATCTCGCTTTCTACTACCGGCAGCGAGCAGGAAGGTGTCCGCGCCTGTACGTCACGGATGCGCGATGAACTTTATCCGGTGATGGAGGAACGCATGAGAGCTTTTCATGAAGATCATTGAAAATAATGTGCTAATAGGATAATGTGCCGATTGCCATACAGTGGGTTTGTGTGCCAGTACATTGGCAGATTAGCACATTGAAAAATTATTTATTATGATTTGGAATAAAAATAAAGAGTGCATGAGTCGGGACGAGATGAGCGCTCTGCAGGGAAAACGTCTGAACAAGTTGGTGAACTTGGTTTATCATAATGTTCCTTTTTATCGTAACAAGATGCAGGAGATGGATTTGTCTCCGGATGATATCCAGACTATCGAAGATATCGTAAAACTTCCTTTTACTACCAAGCAGGATTTACGTGATAATTATCCATATGGTCTTCAGGCTGCTCCTGCTTCGGAAATTGTACGTGTGCACGCTTCTTCGGGAACAACCGGGAATCCTACCATTGTGGGATATACGCGTCGTGACTTGTCTGTATGGTCCGAAGTGATGTCACGTTGTCTTTCAGCATACGGGGTTACCCGTAATGATACCTTTTCTGTCAGTTATGGCTATGGCTTTTT
>ERZ779877.2617-NODE-2617-length-12973-cov-3.716133_pt1 | contig 12973 bp, 7 predicted proteins | sample MGYA00511556_ERZ779877 | MGnify/ENA primary metagenome ERZ779877 (study PRJEB29588, sample SAMEA2159338) | human gut metagenome | biome: human gut; feature: human-associated habitat; material: faeces | place: Denmark | collected 2008/2010 ...
GCCGGTGCGGATCCGCGCAGCGGATGCGCGGAATCCTATACGCCGCACCATTTGAGATTGAAGCTCCCGGCAACGGGGGCTTTTCTTTTACGTAAGCACCGCATGGATTCGAACCTCGGTCGAGGCGCGGGCGTAAAGCGGACTATTTCCTGTCGACTCGTGTAAGATTCCGAGTAGGTGTCGCGGCCCATCCGCGACCACTCCTTCTCTCAACGACCGATCAGGGTGATATTTCGTGGCAGAGCGTCCGACATACAAGCTCAGGTTTCTCGATCCCAAGAAGCGCTTTCCGGCGATGCCCGAGCAGCCTGCGGGACGCTCATATGGCGTGGTCTGGAAACTCTTTGGCGAGGACCAGCATGAATCTTGTTATGTCGTCGAATTCGTTGGCAAAAGTCATGTGTCGCTTTTGGGCTACGTAAACGTTTCGGGTGAGGTGTACAAGGTGGACCGCCCCGTCAGCGAGGCTCCGCTGCCCAACGATCCCGACATGGAACTGGTCCTTGACGAGTCGGATTCCAGTATTGGTGAGATTATGGTAAGGGAAGCCAACGGTGCAATGCACGCATGTGCGCAAACTGTCGGTTCTCCCGAAGGCCCCATGCGCGAGCAGTCCGACCACGAGACATGGAATTCGACCCGCGCCCTTCCTTACGGCGAGTTCATGGCATCGATGTTCCTGCGCTACGTGATATTCGCTGACTCCGAAAATGCCATTGCGAGCACGGCGGACGCCGGCGGACTCGACGAGGGTATGCAAAATGTTGTCGACAAGATCAAGCTCGTAAAGTTGCCCGAGCCGGTCGAGGTGTTTTTGGGCTTTAACACGGCACCGCTACCTGACGCTATCGAGACGCTGCTCTACCGCGTTGACCATGCCGAGAATCCGAGCGGTATCGAGCGCTATGCCGCCACCCTTATGAGCGAAATTGACTTGCCCCGTCTGCGCACCATCGCTGCCAAGTCCGAGATGAGCCTGGCTCGCATTGATCGTTCAAAGCTTTTCTATCTCAATTTTGATCGTAGCCTGCTGGACCAGGACGAGATTGACATGCTGCTTGCAATAGAGTGCCGTCTCAACCGCCTTTCCGGCATCCTTGAGCGCATCGGGGCCGGATTGGCCCCCGCGGCCTCGTCGCCGAGCCTTGAGGGCTGTGCACTCTTTGATTCGTGGCATATCGCTAAGACGACCAACGATGTTCCCCGACTGCTCGATACGGCCTCGAGCGATAACCCGTGGGGCAAACCGGGTACGGTGGCTTGCCAGCCGGGCGGCGAGTGGGACGTGCGCACCCGTTTTGCGCGAATCGTTGAGGCGCTCAACGTGGTCACACGGCTCGACTATACCTATCGGGCAAACGTTGCCGAGGGGATTATGCTCGTTCGGTTTGGGCGGTCTGTCGTGGATGCCATGCCACAACGTGAATACGACGCTCAGGATGACGCCTGGCGCGAGCTGGACGAGGACATGCGCGCGATCTGGGCCGCGGAGCACGATGCGCGCGTGGCACTTACGCTTGCGGCAGCGTGTTTTGCCGCGGACACCTGCATCACGCGCTGCTATGTGCAGATTGCTGCTCCCGACAGTGAGCAGGGCGAGCGCGTTGTCGCAACGTATTTCTTTGGGCGCGCGGCCTATCTGGCCGATTGCGTGCCTGTCGCCAAGGATCTTGAGAGCATGGACATGGACGATATGCCGTGCAAGCGTGTGCTTGAGGCGTATGAGTCAACCGCTCCGGAGACGATTGAGCCTGCGGAGGTTCATGCTCGTCCGCGTGATGACCATCGCACACTGCCGCCGGCGCTGCGCGATCTGCTGCTTGCCGATACGGCTGACGAGTTGGAGGTCATGGAAGAGGACGACGACCCATACGTGGCCCGCGTTGTTGAATTGCGCGAGCAGGCAAAAGTCGACCGTACAGGTGCCTTTGAAGGCTTTTCCCGTCTTGTCGAGGAGTTGGAGGCTAAGTGCGCCGTCGCCGAGCTTTTGGCGACAGGTCCGGTTCAAACGCAGTTTTGCGATAACCAGCTGGTGCGCATGGTGCTACCGGTGTTGGAAGAAGACCGCTCTGTGCGAATCCTTCGTGCGCCCGATGCACTGTACTTTGCCCAGCACGAGATCTGCAGCTTTTACGCCGAGCAAGAGGACTTTGAACGAGCACTGCCCGAGGTGCGCCATCTTTACGATCTGGCACGCTCGTCCATGCAATCGCACTTTGCGCTCATCAACGTGCTTGCGCGTCTGGAGCGCTTTGACGAGATTATCGAGGTGGCGCGCCACGGCCTACGTATTGCCAGCGATCGTTCTGCAATCGGCTACCTGTTCTATCGCTTGGCGTTTGCCTATTGGAATTGCGATCAGCTCGACCTAGCGCTGGCTTGTTACCGTCTGGTGCCGCGCGGTGAGGAATCGGGCAGTAGTGCGCTGGAAGAAATGCAGGGCCTTATGAATGAGATGGGCGTCAGCGAGCCTCCGACGTTCGAGGAGGCGGTCGAGACCATCCGCAAGGCTGGACTCGAGCTGCCGCCAGTGTCCGCCGTGACGAATCAGCTGACAGATGCTGCTGTGCAACTGGTCGACAACGGCTTCTTTTTCCTGGCACGCGGTTGCATCTTCCAAATGTGGCGCACTATGGGCAACGACGAGCTCGGCTCCCTCAACCGCTCGCTGGGGTAGGCGAAGCCTCCAAGGAGGAAAGGATGCTAGGCAATTAGAAAATTTCCTCTTGCCCATCCTTGGCTGTTTGGTTACTATAGAACGGCTGTTACGGAGAGCTGACCGAGAGGCCGAAGGTGCTCGCCTGCTAAGCGAGTATGCCCCAAAAGGGCATCTGGGGTTCGAATCCCCAGCTCTCCGCCAGTTTAACTTTAAAGAAGGGTCCCATCGGGGGCCCTTTTTTATTATCGAGAAAGGGCGCTGGGGATTCGAACCCGAGAGGGCACGGGCGTTAAGCAAACGCGAAAGCGTTTGTAGCCCGTGGGCGAAAAGCCGCCAGGCTTTGAAGCCGGAGGGCATGCGTAGCATGCCCGGACATCCCCAGCTCTCCGCCAGTATGAATTGAAAGAAGGGTCCCATTTGGGGCCCTTTTTTTAATTAGGAAAATGTTAACTGGGGATTCGAGCCCTCAAAAAATGAGGCGCCCCGTTGGACGCCTCCTTTCAGCGAGTGTATTGTTCTTCGATCTTACATCTCGGGCGCCTTGGCGACGGTCTCGCTTTCTGCCGTGAGTGGGCGGTTGTCGATGCGGCGGCCCAGGCGGTCGAGCTTCACAAGGAGCCACTCAATGGGATTCGGCCCTGCCCCTTCCTCGTCGGCAACCAGGTCCATGACGGCGATCTTGGTGCCGTCCTGCTTGAGCGTAACGCTGCCCACCTTGTCGCCCACATGCACCGTGCCCGAAAGATCGTCGTGGCTAACCTTTTCGGTCACCTCGCCGGCAAGGGAAAACACGGTCGCTTGCGCCGTAGGATCGGCGAGTGTGGCGTCGATCGTCTTATCCGTCCAGTCGGTTTGGCTAATGCGTGCCATAAGCGGGTTGCCGTTGGCGGTCTTTTCCTGCGTGTTGGCGATCGCGACCGTGACCTTGTGGCCGTAGTACCAATTGGCAAGGGTTGCGGTATCGGTAAAGCGCTGGTCGGTGGTGGTGGAGTTCAAAACGACGGTGTAGATTTCGTCGCCGTCGCGGTTGTAGGCGCTCGTAAAGCAATAGCCCGCGTCGTCGGTGGTGCCGGTCTTGCCGCCGATGTTGCCATCTTGGCCCAGCAAATAGTTATGCGTGTCCATGGAATGCGAATGGTCGGCGCCGTCGGCGCCCGTGACCTCGATCCAGGAATCCTCGCTCGCTACGACCTCGCGGATCGTGTCGTTTTTCATGGCCTCCTGCATCATCAGCGCTACGTCATGTGCGGTTGAGTGCATATCGCCAGCCCACTCATCAAAGTCCAGACCATGCGGGTTTTCAAAAAGCGTACCGGTACAGCCGAGCTTCTTAGCGCGCTCGTTCATGGCCTTCACAAAGGTGGCCTCGGCGTCTTTGGTCTTAGGGTCGATCTTCTTGCCCACATATTCGGCGAGCACGATGGCGGCGTCGTTGCCCGAGGGAATCATCAGGCCGCGCAGCGCCTGCTCCACGGTAAGCTTGTCGCCTTCGAGCAAGCCGGCGGTCGAATTGCCCACGGTGGCCGCGGCGTTGCTCACTGTGACCTTCTCGTCCATCTTGCAATTCTCGACGGTTAGGATTGCGGTCATGACCTTGGTGATCGAGGCAATCTTGACCTGCTCATCGGCGTCGCGGGCATAGTAGACGGTGCCGTCTTTGCCCATGACGAGGGCATTGGTCGCATCGATATCGGGCAGGTTTTCGGCCGTGATACCGCGCACATCGGCGGTTTTGCCGCAAACATTGTCGGTCGTGAGCACTTGGGCGCCGGCGACGGTGGGCACGCCAGCGGCAAGGGCGATAGCGCAGACAAAGCCGGCGGCAAGCTGGGCTGAGCGCTTTGCAAAAGAGGTGAGGGACTTCACGGATTTCGCTTTCGACGGGATGGTCTCTTCTGAAACTAGAGTATATCGTTTGCCGGCGTCGGCGATCATCGCGTGCGTGCGTGGCCCACATCCGCGCCCGAACGGGCACAAGGGTGCTTAAGGCCGACTTAATCACCCACGCTTGTTGTGTGTGACGGGCGCCCCCTCGGGCATAATGGAGCGCGAGAGGAGCACGCATGAACGAGCGCATTTTGGTAGTTGATGACGAAAAGGCCATCGCCGACTTGGTTGGTATCTACCTTACAAAAGAGGGCTTTGATGTCCAGATTGCCTATAGCGGGGCCGATGCTGCCAAGGCAATCTTGGAGCAGGAGTTCGATCTGGCGCTGCTGGATGTCATGCTGCCCGATATCGATGGGTTTGAGCTGCTGCGTACGATCCGTTCCAGCCATACCTATCCCGTGATCATGCTGACGGCGCGCGATGCCCAGCAAGACAAGATCGAGGGCCTTTCGCTTGGCGCGGACGATTACGTGGTTAAGCCGTTCCGTCCGCTGGAGCTCATCGCGCGCGTGCACGCTCAGCTTCGCCGCTACACCAGCTACGGTAGCCGTGCACAGGCGGCCGAGTCGCCGACCCTTCAGCTCGACGGCTTGGAGATCAACCGCGACGCTCGTTCCGTAACGGTGGACGGTTCACCGGTACGCCTCACACCCACCGAGTATTCAATCTTGCTGTATCTGGTCGAGCATCGCGGCAGCGTGGTGGCCGTGGAGGACCTGTTCCGCGCGGTATGGAACGAGGACTTTATGCCCGGCTCCAACAATACGGTGATGGTGCACATTCGCCATTTGCGCGAAAAGATCGGCGACGACGCACAAAAGCCGCGCTTTATCAAAAACGTCTGGGGCGTCGGCTACATCATCGAATAACGCTTTTCGCTTGTGAGGATCTTGATATGACAAAAGACGATAGGCAAGCGTTCGAGGTGCCCGATCGACTCTTTGAATACGTGAGGTCAGTCGTCGACAACCGCGCGCTTGCAACGGTGCTGCTCTTTTTGCTGAGCCTGCTGCTGATTGGCATCGACAACATCGTCGGAATCTTGGCGGCGCTGCTTGTCGGCTTTTTGCTGATCGATCGATTTGAGATCGTGCGCCGCTGCATGGTGATTGGCGGCGCCGCGTGGGCCATGACGTTGGCGATTGGCGCCATGGCGCTCGGCGGCATCGAAGGGCCGGTGCTGTTCGATGCCGGCTTTGTATTCAACATGCTTGGCTTTGTGCTGGCGCTTGCCGCGTGCGTGCTGTTCTTGTGTGGCCGCGCCCTGTACTACCAGGGCTACGAACAGGGCGAGCAGCATGCCGATTGTGTGCTGGCCGCTCGTATTCAAGATCGCCTGATCGATCACCCCGACACCTGGGACAACATCGACGGCGACTTCTTGGAGGTCGAGGGCGCCCTTAACCGCGTGCGTGACCGTGAGCGCAAGGTGCAGCAAGCTCTGCGTGACGAGTCGCATCGCAAGGACGATCTGGTCACGTACTTGGCACATGACCTACGCACCCCGCTTGCCAGCGTGGTGGGCTATCTTTCGCTGCTGCAAGAGGCTCCTGAGCTGCCGGTTGAGCAACGTGCGCGCTTTACGGGCGTGGCGCTCGACAAGGCGCACCGGCTTGATGCGCTCATCGAAGAGTTCTTCGATATCACGCGCTTTGACTTCCACGATATCGTGCTCACGCGCGGCTATGTTGACCTGGGGTTGCTGCTGGCTCAGGTGGCTGACGAGTTCTATCCCATCCTCAACGAGCAGCATAAGGAAGCCCAAGTTGATATTCGCGAGGACCTGACGGTGCTCGTGGATGGCGACAAGATGGCTCGCGTGTTCAACAACATCATGAAAAACGCCGTCGCCTATAGCTATGAGGGCTCGACTATCACGATTGAGGCCGGGCGCCAAGACGATGGCGGCGTGCGCGTGCGCTTTATCAATCAGGGCGATCCTATCCCTGCGGCTAAGCTCAAGGTGATCTTTGAGAAGTTCTATCGCCTGGATGCGGCGCGTGCGACCAATCGCGGCGGCGCTGGACTGGGGCTTGCCATCGCCAAGGAGATCATCGCGGCACACGGCGGTACCGTTGCATGTGAATCGACGCCCGAACACACGATATTCACCATCGAGCTGCCCGCCGCATAGCCAGCGTGCCCTTACAAACACTTGACAATGTGCTCACGTGCGTATGAGCCGCGATTTCTACTATCGATACTGCTGAATTGATATCGATGTGGAGGTATGCGGTATGACGGCTGCTGCGGCTGTGGAGCCCACGGAGCTTGAAGAACTCATGAAAGCGCAGGCCGAGGCCGCGCACGAGCGCGAGGTTGGGGATGCGACTCGCCCCACGGCAGAGGATCTTGCCGCCTCGCCGACGCGCATCGACGTCGAGGGCCTCGACCTGTTCTATGGCGACCATCATGCGCTCAAGGACGTGAATATCAAGATTCGCGACAAGCAGATCACCTCGTTTATCGGGCCTTCGGGCTGCGGAAAGTCCACGTTGCTGCGCTGCTTTAACCGCATGAACGACGGCATCAAGGATTGCCGCATCGAGGGCAAGATTGCACTCGACGGCCAGAATATCCTGGGCGATTACGACATCTGCCGTTTGCGCCAGCGCGTGGGCATGGTGTTTCAGCGCCCCAACCCGTTTCCCATGAGCATCTACGACAACGTCGCGTATGGTCCGCGCGGCATGGGCGTGCGCGATCGCGCTGTGCTGGATGAGCTGGTCGAGGACTCCCTGCGTCGCGCTGCCCTGTGGGACGAGGTCAAGGACAAGCTCAAGGAGTCGGGCCTGGGTCTTTCGGGTGGACAGCAGCAGCGCCTGTGCATCGCCCGCGCGCTGGCCGTGCAGCCCGACATTCTGCTGATGGACGAGCCGACCTCGGCGCTCGACCCCGTGTCGACGCTCGTGGTGGAGCAGCTGGCCTGCGAGCTCAAAGAGGCCTGTACGCTCGTGGTCGTTACGCACAATATGCAGCAGGCGGCGCGTATCTCCGACTCGGTCGCGTTTTTCTTGCTGGGCGAGTTGGTGGAGCACGCGCCCACCGCGCAACTCTTCAAGAATCCGACCGATCCGCGCACGGCGGATTATTTGACGGGACGTTTTGGCTGATACCATCTAGTACAGGCACCTTTAGGGTTAAGATGCGGTCATGCCGGCCGCAAAGGGGTTCAACATGATCTATTACGTCGAGGACGATGACAACATCAGGGATTTGACGGTCTATGCGCTGCGCAAGCAGGGGATCGAGGCCGAAGGCTTTTCGTGCGACGGTGAGTTTAAGGCTGCCGTGGCGCGACGGGTACCCGATGCCGTCCTGCTCGACATCATGCTGCCCGATACCGATGGCTTGGCGATTATGCGTCGCCTGCGTGCCGATCGCCTGACGGCGACGGTGCCCATCATGATGCTTACGGCAAAAGATACCGAATGGGACATGACAGACGGTATCCTGAAGAGAGGTCAGGATTTGCTTGACGGCAAAATCGTCGGCGGTTTGCAAGCACCCAGAAACCTTACCTACTACGCAAACATCCGCAACATCGGCTTGACGGTAGAGCCTTCCAACGCTTCCGAAAAGGACGTTAACATTGCCTACTCGCAGGAAGGCGTTGTTGCAATCGACGCTCTCGGCAATCTCAAGGTTCTCGGCGCGGGAGAAACATACGTAACAATTTCTTCTGTTTCCGAAAAGGACGTTGCAATCAAAATTAAGGTAACGGTAGCGGATTCTCTGTACAGAGGAATCACTGTGGAAGCCTACACGGAAGCAGCCGAAGCGGCAAACGTTGCAAGCGGTTGGGATCTTGACAGCGACCACGGCACGGAAAAGCAATTCTCTCGCTACGATGACTGGCACCTTGTAATGGTACACAGCAACCAGAAGCGCGGCGAAACGGGCTCAGACGGCAACCAGAAGATTTTCTACATGGGCGAAAGCAGCCGTCCCTACGGTATCTGCCTTGAAAACAACGTCAATGCAGGTTCGGGCGCAAGCCTTGAAAACTCTGCCGCTATGATGTGGGCAAAAGTCACCATCCCCGAAAGCGCACTGACATTCAACGTAAAAATCGGCAACAACGACAAGACGTACGGCGAATACCGCGTTGTATTTGTCAAGGAAGACGGCACCGTGACGGTTCTGTCAAACGGGTGGGTAGGCTTTGCCGCTCCCACAAGCGAATCCACGCAAAAGTTTGTTATCCCCGACGCAATCAAGGGACAAAAAGGCGCGCTTGTAGTCGAACACCGTATGAACCAGGCAGACGTCAACGCGGAATTGCAAATCAAAGTGCTCAAGTTTGAAGGTCTTGTGGCTGTAAGTTCTGTTGTATTCGACAACGCAAGCGCAACCTACAAGCAAGGCGAACGCACGTTCAAAATCACTGCAAAGGTTAAGCCCGACAACGCTACCAACGACAAGGTTACTTACGAAATGGCAGAGAACAGCGCGGCAGGCGTAACGGTTGACGCAAACGGTAACGTCAGCGTAACGGCGGAAGCTATCGGCGAATATCACATCATTGCAAAGGCTGTTGCCGACGAAACCAAAATTGCGGAATTTGTTCTGACAATCACCGCCGACGAAATCGAAGTTAACGAATGGACAAACAAATCCCAACTTCTTAACGGCGTTTCGGATGTTAAGTGGGAAATCGTAAACGGCTACAATTCCGGCGCAGGCGAAGGCGTAGACCTTTCTACCGAACTTGCTACTCCAAAAGTCGATTACTCGGCAATGAAACTTACCAACCGCAAGGTTAAGTCCACGTCGTTTATTATGGCAATGAGCATCCGTACCTTCCCCAACGAAGTTACTGCCGAAATTGTTGTAAAGGTAATTACCGCTGACGGAACGGAAAATGTAATTCCTACAATCAGCGGCCAAAAGGCAATAGCCGACAATGACCCTGCTCACGACGGCAAGATTGACACCTACTACTACGACCTGTCCGCATATATCGGACAAACCGTAACAATCGAACTCGGCGTTGCCAAGCCCTGCTACCATGCAGTTGTCACGGCGGTAAGATTCAGCGGAAACGAACTTAACGTAACGGAATGGAAAAACAAGACCGCCATTCTTAATACGGAATCCGACGCTTGGACTGTCAACGGAACATGGAACGCCGGCCCCGGCGAAGGCGTAGACCTGCAAGGCGCAAACAGTTATCTGTCCAACGAGTTTGTACTCGGTGCGTTCAACGCTAAGTTTACTTTCGGCGCACGTATATTCAAAGGTCAGGAAGGCGACAAGGGTTGGCCGAAAGTGAAGTTGGTCGTAGTTGCAAACGGCAAAGAAAACATTGTTAAAGCAATCGGCGCAACCGAAGATACCGTCGAATTCAACAAAGACGATATCGTACAAACATCTTACGATTTGTCCGCATTTATCGGTCAGAAAGTAGAAATTCGCATTGTTTGCACAACGGAAGTTTACCACTGCGTAATTACAAACATTGCAATGGGTGCAATTGCCTGATGTAAGCAAAAATACGACACGTATGCAAATTTTTGCAACGGTTCGTAATTAAGAAAATCAATCCGACGGTTGTCAAAGCGGCATGTTTTGGCAGCCGTCGGCAGTATCGTTGCGGCTGTAGAGCAAGGCATTGCCTGTACGGGTCCGCCACCCGTCGCGACGAAGTTACCCCAAAAACTTTGCCTGTCGCAAGGCAGCGTGCGCGATGACCTTTTATTATCGGTTTTCTGACGTCGCGCACATTTGTCTGCGCAGGCGCAAAATGCATTGTTTTTCAAAACTCTCTTGAAAAAAACACTACATTCCGCTACAATAGACTAATCGGAGGCAACTATGAAAAAGAAGATTCTTTCACTTTTACTCGTCGTCGCGTTGATGGCAACGGCTTGTCTGGCTCTTGCGGCTTGCAACGACAACAACGGCGATGACAATAACAAACCCGGCGGCGAACTGAAAGGCTCCGTCAAAATCTGGTGGCCGGGCGGCTCGCCCACAATCGAAGCGGCAATCAACAAGGCAAAGGCGGAGTACGAAGCCGCTCACGAAGGCGTGACAATCGACATCGCCACGCAAAGCACAGCCGACTTCTACAGCAGTTACACGATGGCTTTGATGAACAAGGACAACTTCCCCGACATCGCCTACGTGGATCACGTGTTTGTGCAACGTCTTGCATACGACGGACTTATCGGCAATTTGTCCGATTACGGCGCGGACGAAGTGAAAGACAAGTTTATCGACTCGTTGTGGAGCACGACGCAGTTTAACGGCGGCACATACGCACTGCCCATGAGCGCAAACGTACTTACCGTCGCTTACAACAAGGCACTGCTCACCAAGGTGCTCGGCAAGGAATTTACCGACGCCGACATGCCCAAAAACTGGACCGAATACATGGCAATCGGCAAAAAGATCGAAGAGTACAACACTGCCAACAACCTGACGGGTAACAACAAACTGTATCTTACGACAGTACCTGCAGGTACCGGCAACGAAAGTATGGGCGCAATGTTCTTCATGTCCTACGCGGCACGCAGCGGCGGCAGACTGATGAACGACAACCTTACCGCAATGGAACTTGCCACGGAACAGAACAAATCGGCGGCTGCAAAAATCAAGCAACTGGGCGACCTGGGGTACACCCCGACAAGTTTTTCCGAAAGCAAGTTTGAAACGGGCAAAGTAGCCTTCATCGAAATGGGACCGTGGAAACTGATTGACTACTCGCGTATCAGCGCGTCGCAAAATGACATCTGCGACATCCGCTACACCAATGTGTTCCCGCAGAACCGGCTGTTCAGCTGGATGCATGTGGGCCACTTCCGCCCGGACCAGAACCTGCTGATGCACTCGGTCATCTACCGCACCCAGGTCCTGCGGGACTGCGGCATGGTGCTGCCCAAGCACACCTTCTATGTGGACAACATCTTCGTCTACCAGCCGCTGCCCTACGTTAAGAGCATGTACTACATGGATCTTGACCTCTACCGCTACTTCATCGGCCGCTCGGACCAGAGCGTGAACGAGAGCGTCATGGTCAAGCGGGTGGATCAGCAGCTGCGCGTGACCCGACACATGATCGCCTGCCAGGACCTCGACGCCCTCAAGAACGAAAAGCGCCTGCGCGCCTATATGCTGCACTACCTTTCCACGATGATGGCCGTCAGCGACATCTTCCTGCTGCTGGACGGCAGCGCCGAGGCGCAGACCAAAAAGGCCGACCTGTGGAAGTATCTCAAGGAGAACACCAAACCCGATGTCTACCGCGCCATCCGCTACGGTTTCGGCGGCATCACCAACCTGAACTTCCCCAAGGGTGATGCCATCGTGGTGGGCGCTTACCGCATCGCACAGAAGATCTTCAAATTCAATTGAGACAATTCCTGTTGCATTTTTTGCACAAATGTTTCCAAAACCGGGCTGCTGTTGTTTTCAGCAGCCCGGTTTTGCTTGTATCCCAGCACGTTAAGAAAACTTCAGATTTGAAGTAGATGAACTGTTGTTGCTTTTTTGCTTACAATAGAGTATAATTTTTAGGCATCATTTCAACGCGCAGCGCCCGGCGGCCCGGCATCCGCCCCGCTTGCAGCACATTCAAAGGGAGGATCGGGGAGCCGAAGGGTAAAACGCGCTCCCGCAATGAACATGGAACAATTACTCATCTGTCTGTCCCTCGCATTGATCGCGGGGCTTCTGATGTCCCGGCTGGCCAAGGTCGCCCACCTGCCCGCTGTGACGTCGTATCTGGTGGCGGGCCTGCTGCTGGGGCCCTTCTTTCTGGGGCGGCTCGGCCTGAGCGGCTGGGGCATCGGCTTCGGGAGCCTGGCTCAGGTGGAGAGCTACGGCCTCATCACCCAGGTGGCGCTGGGCTTCATTGCCTTCGTCATCGGCAACGAATTTCGTCTGACCACGCTGGAAAGCATGGGCCGGCAGGCCATCACGGTCGGCATCCTGCAGGCCGTCGTCACCACCGCACTGGTGGATCTCGCGCTGGTCGTCCTGCACCTGCTCCGCCCGGATGTCATCTCCATGGCCTCGGCCATCACGCTGGGTGCGATCGCAGCGGCCACGGCCCCTGCTGCGACCCTGATGGTCGTCAAGCAGTACAAGGCCAACGGCCCGCTGACCCACCTGCTGCTGATGGTCGTCGCCATCGACGACGCCGTCGGCCTCGTCCTCTTCTCTGCCTCTTTCGGCGTGGCGAACGCGCTGGAGCAGGGCCGCATCGACCCTCTCGGCGTCATCGTGGAGCCGCTGGTGGAGATCGTCCTCTCGCTGGGTCTGGGTGCGCTGGCCGGTTTTGTGCTCAACCAGCTGGAGATCTACTTCCACTCCCGCTCCAAGCGCATGAGCCTTTCGGTGGCTTTCGTTCTGCTGACGGTCGGCCTCTCCATGGTCACCTTCCAGATCGGGCCGGTGCACTGCGGCTTTTCGCTGCTG